>JRYL01000348.1_pt1 | contig 19045 bp, 22 predicted proteins | sample 235391 | NCBI WGS metagenome assembly JRYL01 (sample SAMN03074223, study PRJNA261481) | activated sludge metagenome | biome: Wastewater Treatment Plant; feature: Wastewater; material: Activated sludge; isolation source: activated biomass of a wastewater treatment plant treating wastewater from... ...
ATTTTAATTTTCTAAAAATAATTTTTAATGATTTTCACCGCGCCAATCGGATTTCGGAAAAACATTTCCGGCTTGGAATTAAATTTGCTAAGTTTTAAATTCCGTAATTTTACAGAATCAAATAATGAAATTGAATTATGTTTTTTGAACACGTTTATGAAAAAGGTCTTGCAATGGGCAGTTATGTCATCGGTTGCCAGGCCACAGGAGAAGCCATTGTAATCGACGCAAAAAGAGATATTGACACCTATTTGGAAATCGCCGAAAAGAATAATCTGAAAATCACTCATATCACCGAAACCCACATCCACGCAGACTTTTTGTGCGGTTCCCGCGAACTTGCCGCAGTGACCGGAGCCAAAATGTATCTGTCTGACGAAGGTGGTCCGGACTGGCAATATGAATTCCCGCATGTGGGTCTGAAAGAAGGAGATGAAATCAAGGTCGGAAATTTGAGTTTCAAAGTGATGCACACACCCGGACATACGCCCGAAAGCATCAGTTTTCTGCTGACCGATCATCCGGCAAGCAATGAACCGGTGATGATTTTTACCGGAGATTTTGTATTTGTCGGAGATGTCGGCCGTCCCGATCTGCTTGAAAAAGCTGCAGGCGTTGCCGGAACAAAAGAAGAAGGAGCAAAACAGATGTATGAAGCACTTAAAAAATTTGAAGCACTGCCCGATTATGTTCAGGTTTGGCCGGCTCACGGAGCAGGTTCTGCCTGCGGAAAAGCTCTGGGTGCGGTTGCAAGTTCTACGGTCGGATATGAAAAAATCAGAAACTGGGCGCTTCAGTTCGGAAATGACGAGGAAGGGTTTATCCACTCGCTGCTCGACGGTCAACCCGAACCGCCCAAGTATTTTGCAATGATGAAAAAATTTAACAAAATTGATCGTCCGCTGCTGACCACAGTTCCAAAACATCCGAAACTGACCAAAGATGAATTTCTGGGATATTACAATAAGGGTGTAAAAATCATTGACACTCGCGAAAAAACAATTTTCGCAAAAGGTTTTCTGCCGGGCAGCCTCAACATACAGGCAAACAATTCATTTTCGACCTGGATGGGATGGTTTGTACAACTCGATGAAGATTTTGTGCTGATAGCAGATGGTGAAAAAATGGACGAGCTGACCCGAAAATTGATGCGAATTGGTTTGGATCATCTGAAAGGATTCATTTCTGATGTTTCAGATTTGGGAATTGAATTGGAAAAAGAAGAAATCATCGGAATCGACGAATTCAAAAACTGTCTTCACAAACCTGAAATTCAGGTGATCGATGTGAGAAGCGAATCAGAATATAAAAATTGCTGTATCGACGGATCAGAAAATCTTTTCGTCGGCACGCTGCCCGATCACATCGACCGGATCAGCAGAGACAAACAACTAATAATCCACTGTCAGTCAGGAGATCGGTCAGCCATTGCATTTTCAATTTTGAGAAAAAACGGATTTATAAACATCAAAAATTATCTGGGCGGAATGAAAGAATGGAACCAAACCAACAGCCCTGTGATTTCAAAATCAGTGCCGGTCTGCAATTAATTTAATTAAAACCTATAGGAAAAGACGGATCAGACAATCCGTCTTTTTTTATATCTCTATGAATCAGAATTCTAATATTTGAAAAAGAACATTTCCGGATAAAATTTCAGAAAAATCATTTTCAATTCAAAAACAAATTGTTAGATTTGCCTAACAATTAGATTAGCCAAATGAAAGACGATGCTTCATTGTCGGAGGTTCACCAAAGCATAGATACTTCAAACAAGACTTCCAAATGGAGGAAACTGTTTGCATTTTTTGGTCCTGCCTATCTGGTAAGTGTCGGTTATATGGACCCGGGCAACTGGGCAACCGGCATTGCGGGCGGCAGCAGATACGGTTATGCATTGCTTTGGGTATTGCTGATGAGCAACATCATTGCGATCTTTCTTCAGAGCCTGAGTGCAAGACTTGGCGTTGTCAGGCGAAAAGATTTGGCTCAATGTAATCGTGAGGCTTATCCGAGAGGAACCAACTTTGTTTTGTATCTGCTGGCAGAAATTGCGATTGCTGCCACCGACCTGGCCGAGATCCTGGGAATGGCAATCGGTCTTCAGCTTCTTTTTGACATTCCGCTGCTTTGGGGTGTAATCATCGGTTTTTTTGATACTTTGCTTTTGCTCTGGCTTCAGAAACTGGGAATGAGAAAAACCGAAGTTTTCATACTCGGAATCATCGCACTGATCAGCGGCTGTTTTCTGGTCGAAATCTTTTTGGCAAAACCCAATGTGGCAGAAATCGCAACCGGATTCATTCCGTCACTGCCTGATGCAACCGCATTGTATATAGCAATCGGAATTATCGGCGCAACTGTGATGCCTCACAATCTGTATCTGCATTCTGCATTGGTTCAAACACGAAAAATAAAAGACAATCCTGAATCGATCAGAGCTGCGATCAAATACAATTTCTGGGATTCGGCCATTGCGCTCAATCTTGCGCTTTTGGTCAATGCCGCGATATTGATTTTGGCGGCGACCGTATTTTTCAAAACCGGAAATACACAGATTGCAGAACTTGAAGATGCACACCGAATGCTCGAACCGCTATTGGGAACCAAATGGGCATCTGTTCTTTTTGCAGTCGCACTGATTGCAGCCGGCCAAAGTTCAACCGTGACCGGTACATTGTCAGGACAAATCGTGATGGAAGGTTATCTGAGACTGAGAATCAGTCCGGTGCTGAGAAGACTGATCACCAGAATGCTTGCAATCATTCCGGCAGTCATCGTCATACTGATCAGCGGAGAAGGAAAAGTCGGTCAATTGCTGATTTTCAGTCAGGTGATACTGAGTATGCAATTGGCTTTTGCAATCATACCGCTGATACATTTTGTCAGCAACAAAAAGAAAATGGGCCAGTTTGCGCTCAAAACCAAAGCAAAAATTGCGGCCTGGCTGATCGCAGCTCTGATTGTGATTTTGAATTTTAAACTGGTTTATGATGAAATCACCGATTGGATTTCGGGTACAGACAGCTGGTGGTTAATCGGAATCATCCTGCTCGGCGCTGCCGGTTTGATCTGGCTGCTGTTTGAAACATTATTATATCCGCTGACCGAAAGAGGAAAAGAAATTTCAACCGATCTGCACGATCCGATCGAAACGTTGCCTGTACTTCCTGCACCTGATTTCAAAACCATTGCACTGGCGCTCGACTTTTCGCCCTTTGACAGCAAGATTTTTCAATACGGTTTGAAGTTTGCAGACAAAAACACAAAATTCATACTGATTCACATTACCGAAAGTTCGCCGCCGCAACTGATGGATGAAGTGGCGGATGACTACGAAACCAGAAAAGACAGAAAGAAACTGGAACAGTATATTCAAATGCTGAATGACAAAGGTTTTGAAGCCGAAGCAATCACAGGTTTCAGAAACCGAAATTCTGAAATCGCAAGAATTGTAAAAGAAAGCAATTCGGATCTGTTGATTCTGGGCAGCCACGGACACAGAGGCTTTAAGGATTTCATATTCGGAGAAACGGTTAACCGGGTCAGACATCTGGTAAAAATTCCGGTTTTTGTGGCTCAGTAATTCAGTTAATTAATAAAAGACCTGTCTGACTTAAATTTATTCCCAAAATCATTTCTGTTTCGATTAATTTTTCGTAATTTTGATTCATTCTAAATAAAGAGCCCCTCTCTGACAGTTTTGAAAAGAAAACGCCACTCAATTAGATCAGAAAATTAATTTAAAATTTTTATAGGATTATGAAAAAACATAATGCAAATGCCGTTTGGAACGGTTCGGTAAAAGAAGGTGAAGGTAAAATCACCACAAGAAGCAAAGTTTTGGACAATGCAAAATATTCATTCAATACCCGTTTTGGCGATGCTGCCGGAACCAATCCTGATGAATTGCTGGCGGCTTCACATGCAGGCTGCTTTGCAATGGCGACCAGTCTGATGCTTGGCCAGGAAGGTTTTACACCCGAATCACTTGATGCAAACGCAGAAGTGACAATGGATCCTTCACAGTTGAAAATTGTAAGTTCACATCTGACACTGAAAGCAAAAGTTCCAAACATCTCTCAGGAGAAATTTATGGAAATCGTTAACAACGCAAAAGAAAACTGTCCGATCAGCAAAGTGATGAATTGCGAAATCACTTTGGATGCAACACTGGAACAGTAAAAATTTACTGAGATTGTCTCAAAATCCCAATTTCTGAACGAAATAAAGGGTAGTAGGGATAAGGGAATTAAGATTTGAGTTTTGAGACAATCTCTTTTTTGTTTTTCAAATCTTCAACCCGTTTGTCATCATGTACGAAAAAATCACCCGGATATTTCTAAGATTTGCAATTGCTGCCGGATTTCTTTCGGCGGTCGCGGATCGCTTCGGATGGTGGAGTTATCATATCGCATGGGGCAGTTGGGATAAATTTGAAGAATATGTTCAAATTCTCATTCCATGGGCTCCTGATTCATTGGTCAATCCGTTTGCAATACTTGCCACAGCAGCCGAAATCATATTTGCAGTCTTTCTGCTGATCGGGTTCAAAGTGAATCTGTTTGCAAAACTCAGCGGTTTGCTGCTTTTGGTTTTTGCCTTGTCAATGTGGACTTCGACCGGAATCAAAACCGTGTTTGATGCATCCGTACTGGCAGCAGCCGGTGCAGCTTTCGGACTGGGAGCAATGAAACCCGGATGGTTTGAATTTGGAAATAAAACCATTGAAAAGAATTAAAAAATAAAAAATCATGAGTGATCAAAACGAATTATTCGCAGTTCCGACAAGAGAGGAAGCGAGAGAAAGAGCAGAATTGGCGCCAAAACAGATAGAAGCCTGGAGAACCTTCAGCAGAACTGTATTCAAAGAAGGTGTACTGGACGAAAAAACAAAACAGCTGATTGCAGTTGCAGTGGCCCACGTAACCCAGTGTCCGTATTGCATCAGAGCACATTCACCACAAGCGCTCAAAGCGGGCGCAACAGAACAGGAAGTGATGGAAGCCATCTGGGTGGCAGCAGAAATGAGAGCCGGCGCAGCATATGCACACAGTGCGATTGCGTTTGACGCAATGAAAAAATACGAAAACAAATAAATTAAAAACATCATGGAAGAAAGATTGAATTATTTCAAAATCGATCCGGAAGCACCGAAAGGACTGATGGAAATGGAAAAATACATGATCAGATCAGGATTTGACAAAAAACTATATCACCTGATCAAACTGAGAGCTTCTCAATTGAACGGCTGTGCCTATTGTCTGGACATGCACACCAAAGACGCAATGAAAATGGGTGATACCGTTCAGCGTCTGGTCGGTTTGGATGCATGGCGTGAAGCACCCTACTACACCGACAAAGAGAGAGCAGCACTCGAATGGACAGAAGCCGTTACACTGGTTTCGCAGAATCATATCTCTGATGAAATCTATGAAAATGTCAGAAACCATTTCAGCGAACAGGAACTGCTGCAACTGACCATCGGAATCGTTGCCATCAACGGTTGGAACCGTCTGGCAATTCCGTTCAGAACACCGGCTGGGAATTACGAACCCAGATAATTAACATAGCATATCTTTCAATTCGGCGGAATGGCAAAAACCGTTTTAACGGATTGAAAGATTTTTTTTAACCGACCAAAGGAGTTGGTGTTTATAATTTCAAAAAATTGGAACTGAAAGATAAAATAGCGGTAGTAACCGGTGTGAGCAGCGGTTTGGGTTCGGCCATCACAGAGGCTTTGATCAAAAACGGAGCTGAAGTGTACGGTTTGGCAAGAAATGAAAGCAAACTGAAACAGCTCAAAGAAAAGTTTGGTGAGAAATTTCATGTCTGCAAAGTCGATATTTCAAAGCTTGATCAAATTACAGAATGGATCGGCAGAAATTTTTCGGACAGTCACAGTCCGGACATACTGATCAACAATGCGGGCATCGGATCGTTTGGCGCGATCGATGAAAAACCGGTTGAAGACTGGCTGCAGATGGTCAACACCAATCTGAACGGAACCTATTATATTACTTCTCAAATCGTTCCGTTTTTGAAAAAGAAAAAACATCACACCCATATCATCAACATCGGTTCGATCCTCGGAACTGTGGCAAGAGAAAACGGTTCGGCATACAGTGCGACCAAATTCGGACTTTGCGGGTTTTCGGAAGCTCTGTTCAAAGAACTGAGACATTTCAACATCAAAGTTTCGGTCATCAATCCGGGCTCGATCAATACTGATTTTTTTCACAGCTCGGGAATTGAAAAACACGACAATATGCTTCAGCCAAAAGATCTGGCAGACACAGTGATTTATCTGCTGAAAACAGCCGACAATATGCTGATCGACAGTCTGACCGTCAGACCGCTGAATCCGAAGAAACCATAAAAAAACACAACAAAATGAAAGAATTTATCATCAAACGAATTTATGAGGAACCGTCTGACAGCGACGGTTACCGAATTCTTGTCGACCGTTTGTGGCCGAGAGGCATCAGCAAAGAAAAAGCGGATGTAAAGGAATGGCTCAAAGAACTGGGTCCGTCAAACGAGCTCAGAAAATGGTTTGGACATATACCCGAAAAATATCCCGAGTTTAAAAAGAAATACAAGGAAGAACTGAAATCTCAGGCCGAAGACCTCAAACGAATTCATGAAATTGCACAAAAACAGCAGGTCTGCCTCTGTTACAGCGCAAAAGACACCGAACACAATCAGGCCTGTGTGATCAAAGAGGTTTTGGATGAAATGAAATAATCACCGCTCAGCTTTTCAGTCCAAAGAAATAAATTGCTTCTTTTAAATCGCTCATTTTTTTTTGTTAGTATCAAACAATATCTTTCGTTAGTATCAAATATTATTATTTGACAACATCAAATAATTAGATCAAATCAGAAAATTAATTCAAAATTAAATAGGGCTGAATCACTGAAAATTCAATCTCAAAACCACTTTGGTCAATTTCACAAAAAACAAATTCTAATTTTTAGTACATTGCATAAAAATTAAGAAAAACACATTATGGACAGAGAATTGACAAGCTGGTACAGTCCTGCATTGAATCAGGACATGCCGATCGCGGTTTACGGAAATTACGGATTTGCATTGCTGCTGATTCCGACGGCCCAGGCAGATTATCTTGAATACGAAAGATTTCAGCTGATCGATGCGATCAAACCCTATATAGATGCAGGAAAAGTAAAAGTTTTTTCGATCAACAGCATCAACAGTGAAAGCTGGCTGAACGACAAAATGCTGCCCGAACACAAGGCGATCAGACAAAATCAGTTCAACCAGTATGTGCTCCACGAAGTGGTTCCATTTATCAGAAACAACACTTCTGAAGAAACCCAGATCATCACCTGCGGCGCAAGTTTTGGCGCTTTGCACAGCATGAATCTGTTTTTGAAAAGACCCGACCTGATCAACGGTGTGATCGCGATGAGCGGTGTTTATGATTTGCATGAATACACAGACGGTTACAACGATACACAGGTTTATTTCAATTCGCCGATGGACTATATGCCAAATCTGGAAGACGAATGGTATTTGGACAACATCAGAAAAAGCAAACACATCCATATACTGACCGGAAGCGGAGATTATGAAGATCCGGATGCATCAAGAGCTTTTGCAGGAGTTTTGTACAGCAAGGGAATCAATTATGAACTCGATGTCTGGGGTCCTGATATGAAACACGACTGGCCGACCTGGAGACAGATGCTGCCTTATTATTTGGAAACGAGATTCTGACTTTAATAATTTTTTAGAAAATACAGAAAAGTCCCGAGATTAAAACTCCGGGACTTTTTATTTGAACCTTAAATTCCAATTCGATTATTTTTTTAGAATTATCTTTTTATAATTCACTCCTTTATCGGTAACAATCTTCAAAAAGTAGATTCCATTGGGTTTTCCGTTTAAATTAATTTCAATTTCCTTTGAATTGAATTCGGCTTGTGCTGACTTTATGCCTGCAGGATTATAAACCTCAACTTTGCGAATAACCGAATCTGAATTTTTAATCTTTATAATTCCATCGCTAGGGTTCGGGAAAATTTGAATATGATCTTCTGAGATTTCAGAAACTGACATATCTGAATCTGTTAATTTATACAATTCCAGACCCTCTTCCTCTGTAAATCTTGCAAAAAAATACAGTGAATTCCCATAAACTTGCGCATATTGATTATCACCGGTTAAAGCATCGTATTGAGTTAATCCGTTTAATGTAATCATCTCAGTACCTTCAGAAGTTCCGTCTGAAATCCAATACTGAATGCCGTTTTCCTCATCATGAGCTCTGAAATATACTTTATTACTGTATTCAATAATTCTTCTTGGATGGTCTATGTAATCATTAATCGCTTTTACCATATAGGTTCCTTCTGTAGTACCGTCGGTAGCCCAAAGCTGGAAATAATTGACACCGTCATTGGCTCTAAAAAACAGTTTTCCGTTTGCTTCGGTAAATTCCAGTGGAGAGCTGTTTCCTTCACCGGGATTAATATCCATAAGCATAAAAGTATTTTCACTCGTACCGTCTGTTACCCAAAGTTCATCGCCATGAATTCCGTCATTTCCACTAAAATAAAGCCTGTTATTAAATTCTACGAAATCTATTGGACTACCATCTCCCGAACCGGGATTGATATCTTTAAACAATACTGTGCCCTCTTCGGTGCCGTCTGTCACCCATAATTCCCTGCCTGAAACACCATCATCAGCAGAGAAGAAAAGCATGCCGTCAAACAATGTGAACTCTTCTGCATCACTTCTGGCGCTTCCGGGGTTTATATCTTTTAAAATTTGAGTGCCTTCTGCCGTCCCGTCAGTGAAATAAGCCTCTCTTCCATAAATATCATTTTTGGCTGAAAAAAACAACTTCCCAAAAGCCTTGGTAAATCTGAAAGGAGTACTGGCCTCTTCTCCGGGATAAATATCAGCGAGCATATATGTGTTTTCCTCAGTTCCATCGCTAACCCACAGTTCATCGCCATGTATTCCATCGAACGCTTTAAAACAAAGCTTACCATTTATTTCGGCAAACCATTGCGGCCTGCTTGCACTATCCGGTCCGCCAACATGTATATCTTTCAGCATATATGTGCCTTCTGCCGTTCCGTCCGTATACCAGGGCTCAGCACTATGAACTCCGTCGTCCACCACAAAAAACAACTTACCGTTAAATTCTCCAAATTCCCTGGGAACCCCGTTCTGACTGCCGGGAAATATATCCTTTAAAAGCTGAGTGCCTTCAGTCGTACCGTCTGACACCCACAGTTCCAACCCATGCGTCCCATCATCGGCGGAAAAATATAATTTATCATTGTAAACCGTTTTATACGCAAGGAATTGACTGGAGTTCCCACTGCCGGGGTTGATATCTTTAACCAATTCTACAGTATAATTTTGGCTTAATGCAAATATCGAAGTGAAAAATGCCAAACTTGTTAAAATTGAGGTTTTCATATTCTAATAATTAATTTTTTTAAATGAATAGGTTTCAAATCTATAATTATTTTTTGAATACTTTATTGGAATTTAATTATGCAAAATGAATAAAACTGAAAATAAAAATTATTTTTTTTAATGTAATTAAATGAAATCATCAATAGGTATCCAAAAAACCCTTCAGACCATAGAAACTTCTGAAGGGTTTTTTAAAATTATGATGCAGGTCATATAATCTTAATAAACTTTGAGTTACTGATTTAAATCCTTTGATTTTTAGGCTTATTTTTTAACTTTGCCGGTTTATTGGGCGAAGTGAAATTCATTTTGCTGTGAATTGAGAATCAATTCTCTAAAATTATAAACTCGTAAATAAAGAAATTTATGATAGTTGGAATTCCGGTTGAGCTGACACAGGACGAACTCCGGGTGGCAGCAACACCAAAAACAGTCAAAAGACTTCAAAAGCAGGGGTTTGAAGTCCATATTCAAAAAGGCGCCGGTACCCGTGCAAATTTTTCGGACAAATCGTTTGAAGAAGCAGGTGCAAAAATCGTATCCACATCACAGGAAATTTATTCCGGTGCGGATATCGTGCTCAAAGTTCAGCAGCCGACAGAAGCCGAGATTTCAGAAATGAAAGAAGGTCTGGTTTTGCTGAGTTATCTGTGGCCGGCACAAAATCCCGATCTGCTCAAAAAACTGGCAGACAAAAAAGTGAATGCAATCGCAATGGACGCGATTCCGAGAATTTCGAGAGCCCAAAAGATGGACGTTCGTTCATCGATGGCGAATATCGACGGATATCGTGCGGTGATCGAAGCTGCATTTCATTTCGGAAGATTCCTGAACGGACAGATTACGGCAGCCGGAAAGGTTGAACCCGCAAAAGTGCTAGTGGTCGGAGCCGGTGTTGCAGGTCTTGCCGCAATCGGTACTGCAAATTCACTGGGTGCAATTGTTCGTGCATTTGACACCAGAAAAGAAGTTGCCGAACAGATTGAATCGATGGGCGCACAATTCCTGACTGTCAATATTGACGAAGACGGTTCCACTTCATCCGGTTATTCAAAAGAGATGAGCGACGAATTCATCAAAGCCGAAATGGAACTTTTTCTTGAACAGGCAAAAGATGTTGACATCATCATCACCACTGCGCTGATTCCGGGAAGAGAAGCACCGAAACTGATACTTGATTATCATGTGGCTGCAATGAAACAGGGATCAGTAATCGTCGATTTGGCCGCTCCAAACGGCGGAAACTGCGTGTTGACAAAACCGGGCGAAATCTATACCACTGACAACGGTGTTACCATCGTCGGAAAACTGGATCAGTTACCCAATCAGGCTTCACAGCTGTACGGAAACAATCTTTGTCATTTGCTCGACGATATGGGCAAGGCAGAGAATTTCAAAATCGATATGGAAGACGATGTGGTTTCAAGAGCAATGGTCACCTACAACGGTGAAATCCATTGGCCGCCTGCACCGCTTCCGGTCAGTCCCCAAAAACCAAAACCGGTTGTAAAAGAACTGACAGAAGAAGAAATCAAAGCTGCAGAAATTGCAAAAGTCAAAAAAGAAACCATGTCAATGTTCATCAGACTGGCGATCATCGGAGCGCTTCTGTTCCTGATCGGACAGTTTGCACCGGCTGATTTCATGCAGCACCTGACCGTATTTGTGCTGGCAGTATTTGTCGGCTGGCAGGTGATCTGGAATGTAACCCACGCATTGCACACTCCGCTGATGGCGGTGACCAATGCGATCAGCGGCATCATCATCGTGGGCGGTCTGCTTCAGATCGGAGACGATATTTCAAGTCCGTTGAGCATACTGGCTTTCTTTGCGATTCTGGTTGCAAGTATAAATATAGTGGGCGGTTTCTATGTGACCCGTCGAATGTTGAAAATGTTTAAAAAATAAGAGAAGATGATAACAGAACATATACAAACAGCAGCCTACTTATTCGCAAGTATCTTATTTATTTTGAGCCTTGGAGGACTGTCTTCACAAGAATCAGCCAAAAGAGGAGTGATTTACGGAATCGTCGGTATGATCATCGCAATCCTTGCCACAGTATTAGGCGGAGAAGTCCACGGGGTNNTCATCGCAATTGCAATTGCATCTGTAATCGGTGTGATTGTAGCACGAAAAGTTGAAATGACCGCAATGCCGCAGTTGGTCGCAATTCTTCACAGTTTTGTGGGGCTCGCGGCAGTTCTGGTCGGATTTGGATCTTATATCGATCCGCATTCACAGGCATTGGAAGGCGTTGAGAAAAACATACATCTGGTCGAAGTATTTGCAGGCGTGTTTATCGGTGCGATTACTTTTACCGGTTCAATCATCGCATGGGGAAAACTCGACGGCAAAATCATGAGCCGCCCGCTGCTTTATCCGGGCAGACATACCGTCAACATCGCATTGGTCATCATCTCTATCGTTTTGGGTGTATTCTTTGTAAAAGCACCCGGAACCGAAGGTATGATTTATCTGATCATCATGACCGTGATTGCACTCTATATTGGTGTGATGCTGGTAATGGCGATCGGCGGTGCAGATATGCCGGTTGTAATTTCAATGCTGAACTCATATTCGGGTTGGGCAGCTGCAGCAGCCGGATTTATGCTGGGCAACGACCTGCTGATCGTTACCGGTGCATTGGTCGGAAGTTCGGGTGCGATTCTTTCGATCATCATGTGTGAGGCGATGAACCGATCTTTCTGGTCTGTAATTTTCGGAGGTTTCGGAAATACGACTTCGTCAGGTTCGGGTCAGGTGATTGAAGGTGAAGTTACTTCGATTACTCACGAAGAAGCTGCCGAACTGCTCAAAGAAGCCAACTCGGTGGTGATCGTTCCGGGATACGGTATGGCGGTTGCAAAAGCACAGTATCCGCTGTATGAAATGGTCGATTTCCTGAGAAAAGAAGGAAAAGAAGTCAGATTTGCAATCCATCCGGTGGCAGGACGTCTGCCGGGTCACATGAACGTATTGCTGGCTGAGGCAAAAGTTCCTTACGACATTGTTCTTGAAATGGATGAAATCAACGATGAACTGGCTGATACAGATGTGGTAATGGTTATCGGTGCAAATGATGTGGTCAATCCGGGCGCGCTGGACGACGAGACCAGTCCGATCTACGGAATGCCGGTCATCAGAGCATGGGACGCAGGAACCGTGATCGTTATGAAAAGATCGATGGCAACCGGATATTCGGGTGCGGAAAATCCGCTGTTCTACAAACAAAATACAGAAATGCTGTACGGGGATGCAAAAGACAGCGTCAACAAAATANNATAATTTTTCAAATCAGTTCAAAAATCAAAACCGGGAGACAATCGTTTTCCGGTTTTTTTAATTGTGATTGTGCAATTCGTGAACCCTGTCCATCAGTTTAGATGTAAACGGATCGCAATGGATCAGGTGAAATTCGTACAGTTCGGGAATTTCATGCGATTTCTCAAGAATTTCTCTCAGCAGATGCTTTGCCCGATTGAGTCTGACTTTTACATTTGATTCAGAAATATTGAGCAGCTCAGAAGTTTCTGCCACACTGAAACCGCTGATTTCTCTCAGCGAAAAAACCATTCTGAATTCTTCCGGAACTTCGCTCAAAGCATTCTCAATGATCAGTTTCAATTCATCCTTTCTCACCTGCTTTGCGGTGTCATAATCTGAATTTGAAAAAAGAGGTGTCTGCTTTTCGTCAATGTCTTCATCAGAAATTTCATTTTTAAAAGATGATTTTTCCTTCTTCCGATAACAGTTGTTTAGCATTATCCTTGTTATCCAGGTCTTGAAATTTGATCTGCCTTCAAAATGTTTCAGATTTTTAAATGCATCTATATAGGTTTCCTGCATCAGATCCTCGGTGTCATCATGACTGTAATTGTAAGATCTGCCCACTTTGTACAGATAGGGATTGTATTTTCTCACAATGACTTCATACAGAGACCTTTCACCAGCTATTATTCTGCCAATGATTTCATCTTCGTTCAGATGATTTGTTTCCCTGTGATGCATGATTTTTTCGGATTGATTCTATAAAAAGCCTGAATTAACAGCTTATCTCATACAATATTAGTAAAAAACCGCAACAAAAAAGACGTCGACAGCTTTTATTTTCAGGATTGATTTTGTTTATCGATTTATCTTTTGATTTTGTGTAAATTTGAAAATTATACAAAATCATTAAAAATCAGATTCAATGAAGAAAATTGTTACAGCATTATTCGTATCCGGTCTCATCTGCATGACCGATGCACAGGTCAAAACTCCGCAGTCAAGTCTTTTTGGAGAAATAGAACAGACTGTCGGTCTGACCAAGATTGAAATCGAATATTCAAGACCCAATAAAAACAACCGTGAGATTTTCGGTAAACTGGTTCCTTACGGAAAAGTGTGGAGAACGGGCGCAAACAAAAATACAACCATCGAATTTTCTGACGATGTGGTTGTAGGCGGCCAGAAACTTGCAAAAGGAAAATATGCGATCTATACCGAACCGCAGGCAGACAGCTGGACAATCTATTTTTATACCGACAACGAAAACTGGGGAAACCCTCAAAAACTGGGACACCTCAAAAATCGCTGCAAAATCGGTTGTAAAAACCCAGACACTCAGTCAGCCGGTTGAAACTTTCACCATTTCGCTCGACGATCTGAGCTCGAATTCAGCCATGCTTAATTTCAGCTGGGACAAAACAAGAGCAGGTGTAAAAATCGAAGTTCCTACAAGAGACAAGGTGATGGCGACCATCAAATCGACGATGAAAGGAGAGCCGACCGCACAGGATTATATCGCAGCTGCAAATTATTATTTCACCTCGGGTGAAGATATCCAGCAGGCAAAAAAATGGATTGACAAAGGAATCGGGATGAATCCGAATCCGGCATACTATCAGCTTTATGCACAGGCTCAAATCCACATGGAAGCGGGAGAATACAAAAGCGCAAAAAAAATCGGTGAAAATGCACTTGCTGCTGCTCAGGCTGCCGGCGACGATCATTATGTAAAACTGATCAGCGATCTGAACGAAAAGCTTTCAAAAACGAAATAATCAAAGATTTCAGAAAAACACAAAAGCCATCCGCAAAGGATGGCTTTTTATAAAAGGAAATGGAATTGGATTTGGTATTCTTTATAGCTGTTCGATAATATCCATCACTCTTTTTGTAAACGGATCGCAATAAATTGCATTGTAATTGTACAATTGTTCGGGTTCGTAAGATTTTGAAATAATCTTTTTGAGCATTGATTTTGCACGGTTCAGCCTCACTTTTACATTAGATTCGCTGATTTCCAACAGTTCGGATGTCTCACTCACATTCAGGCCGTTAATTTCCCTCAATGTGAATACCATCCGATAATAATAGGGCAGTTCCAACAAGGCTGCTTCTATGATCTGGCCGAGTTCCCTTTTGTCCACCAGCTGCTGCGTCGCCTGATCGGGCTGATGAAACAAAGGTTCCGAATTGTCAAAAATTTCTTTCATAATCTCATTCTTATAACTCAATTTTTCCTTTTTGTGGTAGCAGTTGTTCAGCATGATCCTGCTAATCCAGGTCTTAAATTTGGATCTTCCCTCAAACAATGCAAGATTTTTAAATGCATCCACAAAGGTATCCTGCATCAGATCCTCGGTATCTTCACGCCCGAAATTATAGGAACGGCCGATCTTGTACAAATACGGATTGTATCTTCTGACGATGATTTCATACAGTGATTTCTCACCCGCCAGTATTCTTTCTATGATTTCTTCTTCTGTATACTGAATTGACTTTAACATGACTTTTTTATTTTGTAACCATTGACAGTTTTGCCATTGAAAAAGCAGCAATGGCCATTACCAGATCACGAACCGCAACATCTGTAAAATGAAATCCGATCAGCAGACTCAATGCAATCAGAACCAGCCAGGCAGCAACGATCATTCCGCCCAATTCGGGTTTCTTCAAAACAATCAGACCGGCTGCAATTTCGATCACGCCAATAATCATCATGAATACACCGGCTGAAAACGGAAGCAAATCGGTCAAACCGGGACTGAGATACTGCGGCCAGTCTGTGAGTAGATTGAGAAATTTATCCGCACCGGCAACGATGGGAACAATGACAAAGGTATATTTCAAAAGATTTGAAATTTGAAATAGCTGTCTTGATGAAGCTGTATTTTCCATATTTATTGTTTAAGAATTTGTTTCTGTCTATTTAGAGTAGGCCAACCTGAAAAAGGTTACAGATTCATGATTGACGGTCTGATTTTTCTGAATTCAGGGTTTGAACAAAAAAAGCTGTCTATTTTTAAGACAGCTTACACATCAAAATAAAACTAAGAGGAATTCTTAATTATTGGCTTAACTAAATATTTAATGATTCTTCCATTTTTTAAAATAGAGTCCGGATCAATTCATAAGGTTACAGCCAATTGAGAAATATTCATAAAACAATTCACTGTCCGCTGATTTTGAAGGCCCCGCGCCTGACGATCATTGGAGAATTTTTAATCATTAAAATTATTTACTTTTGCCAGCTTCAAAGTTTAAGATCGAAATGAAAAAATCGCTGTTCATACTGTTTTTGCTGACGGGATTGTTCGTGTTGGGCCAGCAGTCCAAAAAAGTATTCTTTGTCGGAAACAGTTATACATCCACCGGAAATATTCCAAATCTGGTCAAACTGATTGCAGCCGACAGCGGTGACGAACTGATTTATGCTGCACATACGCCCGGCGGTGCAACTTTTCAGGATCATGCTTCCAATCCGACTGTGACTTCGACCATCTCACAGGGCGATTGGGATTATGTGGTTTTGCAGGAACAAAGCCAGCTGCCTTCCTTTCCGATGAGTCAGGTTGAACAGCAGGTTTTGCCTTATGCGGAACAACTGAGCGAAATGGTAAAACAGCACAATCCGTGTGCTCAGGTTGCTTTTTATATGACCTGGGGAAGAAAAAACGGTGACAGTCAGAATTGCAGCTACTGGCCGCCGGTCTGCACTTACGAAGGAATGGACGATCTGTTGTATGAACGATATATGCTGATGGCTGAGTTGAACAGCGACATCGTTTCACCGGTCGGAAGAGTGTGGAGATACATCCGTAACCATTATCCTTCAGTTGAACTTTATTCGGGCGACGGTTCGCATCCNNCCATACGATTCAAATTACAGCGGAAGTATTTCATCGGACACGATGGACATCGTCAGAGAAGCAGTTAACGAAGTTGTTTTTAACAATCCGGAAGAATGGTATCTGAATGACTATTTGCCGTCAGCGGATTTCGAATTTGATGCACAGAATTTAGAGGTTACTTTTACAGACCTTTCAGAGAATTCAACCGGATGGCATTGGGATTTTGGTGACGGAAATACTTCTGAAGAACAAAATCCGGTGCATATTTATACACAGCCGGGAAATTATACGGTTCGTCTGACTTCCGAAAAATGCAGTGAAAATGATTTTACAGAAAAGACAGTTACAGTTGAATCGATGTCGGTCAATGATGTTTTAAATTCAGAACTGAAGATTTATCCAAATCCTGTAAAAGACCTGATTTATCTGGATACAAAAGAGAAAATCAGTGAAATCAGACTGTATGATTTGGCCGGGAAATATTTTGGAGAATTAAAATTATCAAATCAAAATTCGGCTGATCTCAGCTCGATTGTTTCAGGAATTTATTTGCTGAAAGTCAAAACCGAAACCGGAATTTACAATCTGAAATTTGTCAAAAAATAATTTATTTGAAGGAATCAGACAGTTGTGAAAATGGCTTGCTGATGTCAAAAAACAGTTTTGAAATCCCAAACTCATCTTCGTCTATCCGCTGAAGATCACAGCTTCCCATCAGCGCCTGACCGAGAGAACGAATGCCGGCAGTGCCCATTATCGCATATTCGTCATGAGGCGAAATCACATGATAAGCCGTCGGACAGGTTTTTCCGTCACCCGATTTAACGATGGTCTCGAGTATGCCATACATATTGGCAGCAATCTTTTGTGCCTCTTCCGATTCTCCGTTGTAATCTTTGAAAATTGCTAGCAGATTCATCATTCCAAGATCAAACGGATTCTGAACCAGCGCTTCTTCTGTCATTGAAATCACTTTGGCGTAATCTTCTTTTGACAGTTCCTGTTTTTTAAGCAGCTCGTTTAATTCCGATCTTTTGGAATAACTTCCGTAAGGCGCATAATTCTTGTTGAACACATAACCGTAATACAAATGATGATACTGGTCTGCAGTAATCAGCGTATCGTGCTTCACAAGTTTCTCCATCAAAACCGGATAATAAAATTCTGATTTGCTGTCATTTATATTTTTCTCAATCGATTTATAATCAGGTCTTTTAAATTCATTTTCCTGTGCAAACGAAAAGTAAAAAACGAAAGCAGCAGAATCAATGTGGTTTTCAGTTTCATGATTTAATTTTTATTAAAACTAATGATAAAATTTAAACTTGGTCCGGTTTTTCATTCTGACCTCTCGCCCATTCCATTCCCATCGCCATGATCATCACCAGCGCACAGCCAAACAGATTCAGCCACAGATAAGGCATCCAGTCAAACCACCAGCCGGCGACCACAATGATCTGTGTATTGATTGCGGCGGTGAAAACCGATTTTGAGCTTACAAATTTCACAAAGAATGCAAGCAGGAATATCCCCAAAACATTTCCGTAAAAAATTGAACCGATGATGTTGACCAGCTGGATCAGATTGTCAAACAGATTGGCAAAACAGGCAAACAGTATGGCGAGGATTCCCCATAGCAAAGTGAACCATTTTGACATATTCAGATAATGTTTTTCTGATTTTCCGGCAACATTTCTTTTGTACAGATCAATTGTTGTGGTCGTACCGAGCGCATTGAGTTCGGATGCGGTTGATGACATGGCTGCACTCAGTGCCATTGCCAGTATCAGACCGATGATTCCTCTTGGCAGATGATGAAGCACAAAATGAATAAACACATAATCTTTGTCGTTGGTTTCNNTTCAACCGAAGAATCAGCCTGTTTGATCACTTCCTGCGCCTGATTTCTCAATTCTCTGTCGGTTTGATCAGCAGAAATGATCCGGTTTTTTAATTCTGATTTGTTTGAATTATGACCCAATGCAAATTCACTGATCAAATTCTTTTTGGATTCGAAATTCTGACCGAGTTTGTGTTCGATGGACTGATATTCGGCTGCATATTCAGAATTCATCACGCTTTCGGTTGCAACCGGATTGAAATTCAAAGGCGAAGGATTGAACTGATAAAAAACAAAAACCATCACACCGACCATCAGAATAAAAAACTGCATCGGAACTTTCAGAAATCCGTTCATAATCATTCCCATCTGACTTTCACGCATTGATTTTCCGGACAGATAACGCTGAACCTGACTCTGATCGGTTCCAAAATAAGACAACGCCAAAAAAGTTCCGCCGATGATTCCGCTCCAAAAAGTATAACGGTTGTTCATATCAAACGAAAAATTCAATACTTCGAGTTTTCCGCCGGCACCTGCAATTTCCATTGCATTTGAAAAATTGATTCCGGCCGGAAGTTCGTAGAGCAATATCACAAAAGCCACTGCCATACCGCCC
>JRYL01000174.1_pt1 | contig 19038 bp, 15 predicted proteins | sample 235391 | NCBI WGS metagenome assembly JRYL01 (sample SAMN03074223, study PRJNA261481) | activated sludge metagenome | biome: Wastewater Treatment Plant; feature: Wastewater; material: Activated sludge; isolation source: activated biomass of a wastewater treatment plant treating wastewater from... ...
CGCGAATCGAGCTGGATGCGCATGCGATCGTCGATGGCGAGGTCCACGCCCATCTGGCCGAGCAGCTCCATGGTGGTGGTGACATCGTGCAGGTGCGGCACATTGCCGATCTCCACCGGGCCGTCGGCGAGCAGGCCCGCGGTCAGGATCGGCAACACGGCGTTCTTGGCACCGGAAATCTGCACCTCGCCTTCGAGCGGGATGCCTCCGGAAATCTGGATTTTGGTCATGAGTGGATCGCGTGTCCTGCCGGTGCGACGCGCTCAGGCGCGCGCTTCGTCCGGTGTCATGGTTTTGAGGGCCAGCGCGTGGATTTCCCCGCCCATGCGGTCGCCCAAGGTCGCGTAGACCAGGCGATGGCGCGCCAGCGGCAGCTTGCCGGCGAAGGCATCGCTGATCACCGTGGCCTCGAAGTGCACCCCGTCATCACCCGAAACATCGACCACGGCACCGGGCAGACCGGCCTCGATCAACTGGCGAATGCGCTGTGGGTCCATCGAAAAATCCGGCACTGAAAACATGAATGAAACCGTCCGCATCGCCCGGTGCCGGGCGGGCGGCCGGGCGGGGCGCTGGGGTAGAATGGCCGAGCATCATAAATCATAACGCCCGCCGCGCCCGAACCCGGGCCCACCGCGCCGGCCGATCAGGTGACCCACCGCCCATGAATGCCACCCTCCGCACCCTGGTTCCGCCCTCCGGCGGTGCCGACCTCGATCCCTCCCGGCTGATCGCCGCCGCCCAGTCGGTGTTCGACAATGAGGCGCGCGCGCTCCTGAGCCTGCGGAGCCGGGTCGACGCCAACTTCGTTGCGGCCTGCCGCGCCATGCTTGCCGCGCGCGGGCGCGTGATCACCACCGGCATGGGCAAATCCGGCCACATCGCCAGCAAGATCGCCGCCACCATGGCCTCCACCGGCACGCCGGCCTTCTTCGTGCACCCGGGCGAGGCCAGCCACGGCGATCTGGGCATGATCACCGAACACGACGTGGTGCTGGCGCTGTCCTATTCGGGCGAGAGCGACGAGGTGCTCACCATCGTCCCGGCGCTGCGGCGCCAGGGCAACACCCTGATCGCCATGACCGGCCGCGCCGATTCCACCCTGGCCCGCCTGTCGGATATCCACCTCGACGTCGCCGTCGGGGAAGAGGCGTGCCCGCTGGGGCTGGCCCCGACCACCAGCACCACCGCCTCACTCGCCATGGGCGATGCCCTCGCGGTCACGCTGCTGGAGGCGCGCGGCTTCACCAGCCAGGACTTCGCCCGCTCGCACCCGGCCGGCAGCCTCGGCCGACGCCTGCTGCTGCGCATCGCCGATGTGATGCACGCCGGCGACGAGATCCCGCGCGTGCCGGGCGATGCCACGATCAGTCAGGCCGTGGTGGAGATGAGCCGCAAGCGTCTGGGCATGACCGCCATCGTCGATCGCGACAATCGCCTGCTCGGCGTCTTCACCGACGGCGACCTGCGCCGCGCGATGGACGATCCGAGCGCCGACCTGCGCACCACGCCGGTCGCGGCGGTGATGGGCCGCGAGCCCAAGACGCTCACCCCCGAGCGCCTCGCCGTGGAAGCGGCGCGCATGATGGAAGACCACAAGATTTCCGCCGTGGTCGTGGTGGACGAGCAACAGCGCGTCATGGGCGCGCTCAACATCCACGACCTCCTGCGCGCGCGGGTGGTATGAGCGCGCGCTACCTGGCCGATGTTCCCGCCGCGGTGCGCGAACGCGCCGCCCGCATCCGCGTCGTGGCGCTCGACGTGGACGGCACGCTCACCGACGGCCGTCTGCGCTTCGCCTCCGACGGGAGCGAGACCAAGGCCTTCCACGCGCTCGACGGACAGGGCCTCAAGCTGCTGCGCGAATGCGGCATCGAAGTGGCGCTGATCACCGCGCGCAGCAGCGAGGTGGTCGCGCGCCGCGCCGTGGAGCTTGGCATCGTGCACCTGCACCAGGGCTGCCACGACAAGCGCGCCGCGCTGCGCGCCCTGTGCCAGATCCTCGCGCTCGAACCGGCGCAGGCCGCCTTCATGGGCGATGACCTGCCCGACCTGCCCGCGCTCGGCTGGGCGGGGCTGGCGGTCGGTCCGGCCAACGCGCATCCCTGGCTGCATCCGTATCTGCACTGGATCACCGCCGCGGCCGGCGGTCAGGGCGCGGTGCGCGCGCTGTGCGATCTCCTCCTCGACGCGCAGGGCCACACCGGGCGGGTCCTGCAGCGGTTCGTCGATCCATGAGGCTGCCGCGCTGGGTTCCCGGCGCGCTGCTGCTGGTCGCGGCTGCCACCAGCAGCCTGGCGCTGTGGTGGCTGTATCGTCAGGACGAACCGGAACCGCTCACCGGGCCGCCGCGCTCGGATTATTTCCTCAGCGACTTCGACCTGGTGGCGCTGGACAGCGGCGGCAAGGAGTCCTTCCACGTCACGGGGCCATACCTGAGCCGCCACCCCTACCTTGGCACCATCGAGATCGAACAGCCGCGCTTCGCCCTGCCCGACAGCCGCGAGGGCACCTGGCTGGCGCGCGCCGACCGCGCCTGGGTCGATGCGGGCGGCACCGAACTGCGCCTGATCGGCGCGGTGGCCCTGGACAGCCCGCCGGAAGGCGGTAGCGGCGAACTGGCGTTCCGCAGCGAACGGCTCGACGTCTTCCCGCGCGAGCGAAAGGTGCAAAGCGATGCCGTGGTCACGCTCACTTCGCGTGACTCTATACTGCGCGGACGCGGCCTGCGGGCCGACCTGGACACCCGCCGCTTCCAACTGCTCGACGAGGTCACCGGCCACTATGCTTCTCCCGTTTCGACTCCGCGCCGTTGAGCGACTGGCGCTCCTCGCCGCCTGCCTGGCGCTGTTCGCGCCGCCGGCGCTGGCCCGCTCCGATGACCGCGACAAGCCGCTCGACGTGCAGGCCGGAGGACTGGATGGCGTGATGACGCAGGATGGTGACACCCGCTTTACCGATCTCGTCATCACCCAGGGCTCGCTGCGCATCGATGCCGCCGAGGCCACGGTGACGCGCGTCGCCGGCGAGGTGACCCGCGTGCTGCTGAAAGGCAGCCCCGCCTCGCTGCAGCAGGAAAACGACGAAGGCCAGCTCATGCGCGCCCGCGCGCAGCAGATCGTCTACGACACCGGCACCGAGATCGTCGTGCTCAGCGGCGATGTGCAGGTGGAACAGGGCCGCGACACCTTCCGCGGCGATCGGGTGCGCTACGACACCCGCAATGGCCGCATCCAGGGCGGCGGTGGCGAGGGTGGCCGCATCCATCTGACCATCCAGCCCAAGCCGCGCGCCACAGGCAACTGATGCTGGTCGCGCGCCACCTCAGGAAGCGCTACCGGCAGCGCGAGGTCGTCAAGGATTTCAGCCTGCACCTGGACGCCGGCGAAGTCGTGGGCCTGCTCGGCCCCAACGGGGCCGGCAAGACCACCTGCTTCTACATGATCGTCGGGCTGATCGCCTCCGACGGCGGCAGCATCCTGCTCGACGGCGAGGACGCCACCGCGCTGCCGATGCACCAGCGTGCGCGCCGCGGCGTCGGCTATCTGCCGCAGGAGCCGTCCATCTTCCGCCGCCTGACCGCCGCACAGAACGTCATGGCCGTGCTGGAACTGCGCGAGGATCTCGACGCCCAGGGGCGCGAGAACGAACTGCTCGCGCTGTTGGAGGAACTGCAGGTCGCGCACGTCGCCGACCAGCGCGGGGTCAGCCTCTCGGGCGGCGAACGCCGTCGCGTGGAAATCGCCCGCGCGCTGGCCGCGCGCCCGCGCCTGATGCTGCTGGACGAACCCTTCGCCGGCGTCGATCCGATCTCGGTCGGCGACATCCAGAAGATCGTCGCCCACCTCAAAACCCGCGGCATCGGCATCCTCATCACCGACCACAACGTGCGCGAAACCCTCGGGATCTGTGACCGGGCCTACATTCTGAGCGAAGGCAGCGTGCTGGCGCAGGGCCGGCCCGATGAACTGCTCGCAAATCCCGACGTGCGTCGGGTATATCTAGGCGACAGTTTCCGCATGTAGCCCCGCAGGATCGCCGGTGAAGCCCGCACTCCAGCTCAAGATCGGGCAAAACCTGACCCTGACGCCCCAGCTGCGCCAGGCGATCCGGCTGCTGCAGCTTTCCAGCGCGGAGCTGGAAGCGGAAATCGCCGCCGCGCTGGAATCCAACCCGCTGCTGGAACAGCCCGAAGAGCCCGCGCCCGAGGAACACGCGCTGCCGGAGGCATCCCAGGCCGACGCCGGCGACGCGGCCGATGCGACCGACGACCTGCTCGACATCCCCGACTGGGCGCAGGAATACCAGAGCGACAGCTACGCCGCCGGCAGCGGCGGCGAGGACGACGAGCGCGAACGGGCCTTCGCGGACGCCGGCCTGGGCCTCCAGAACCACCTCCTGTGGCAGCTCAACCTGACCCCGATGTCGCCACGCGACCGCGTCATCGCGGCGACCCTGATCGAGTCCATCGGCGAGGACGGCTACCTGAGCGAACCGCTGGACGCGCTGCGCGACGGCTTGCGCCCCGACCTCGTGGCCGAACCGGACGAGATCGAGACGGTGTTGCATCGCATCCAGCGCTTCGATCCGCTCGGCGTGGGCGCGCGCACGCTGTCCGAATGCCTCCTGGTGCAGCTCTCCCCGGGCGATGCGACGCCTGCCGTGGACCTGGCCCGGCACATCGCGAGTGAACACCTCGAGGCCCTGGCGCGACTCGGCTCCGAGCGACTGGCCGCCCGGCTCGGAGCCGCGCCGGACATCATGCACGAGGCGGTGCAGCTGCTGCGCTCGCTGGATCCGCGCCCCGGATCGGGGTTTTCCCATGGCGCGCCCGAATACATCGTCCCGGACGCCTACGCGATCCGCCGCCGCGACGGCTGGCAGGCCCGCCCGGGACCGGGCTGCCAGCCGCAGCTGGGCATCAACCGGCACTACGAGTCCCTGATCGGCGTGGCCAGCCGGGCCGATGCCACCTACCTGCGCGCCCAGCTGCAGGAGGCGCGCTGGCTGATCAAGAGCCTGGAAACGCGCGCCGACACCGTGCTGCGCGTGGCCCAGGCCATCGTGCGCCACCAGAGCAACTTCCTTGAATTCGGCCCCGAGGCGATGCGCCCGCTGGTGCTGCGCGAAGTGGCCGACGAACTCGGCCTGCACGAATCCACGGTGTCGCGCGTGACCACCCGCAAATACCTGCACACCCCGCGCGGCACCTTCGAGTTCAAGCACTTCTTTTCCTCCAGCCTGGCCACCGCCGACGGCGGCGCGGCCTCCGGCACGTCGGCCTTCACCGGTTCGGGCAGGCTTGCCAAGGCCTCCTCGATCCGTTCGAGCATGGCCGGTGCAAGGTGGGTGCGATTGGCGCTGATGCGCTTGCGCGATTCCAGCAGGGCACGCTGCACCTCGTTGCTGCGGGCGTGCTCGGCACTGCGGAACAACTGCTGCTCGAGCTCGTTGAGCATCGATTCCAGCGCGCGGGAAAACTCGTCCCGGAAAAATCCGAAAATGCCTTCAAGCACGGCCCGGCGCCGCGGCGGAAAGCCGCGCGCGGCGATCCTGTTTCCTTCGGCAGACGCGCTTCGGCGTGCCTCTGTGCCCGATGTGTGCATGCCGCTCCGCCCCCTGTGCGTTGGGCGAATCATTCTATGATGCGCGTCACAGATCAAGCCCCGCGCAAACGGCGGAAGAAAATCTCCGCGTGCCGCAGCGGGGTGAATCGAGAAACCTGCGCGAATCCGGCCGTGGGCGGGTCGGCGGGGCGGCGGCCTTCCCTGGCCGCCTCATTCGCTCAACCCGGCGGGATGATTGTCAGCGCGCCTGCCAGCGCAGGCTCAACAGCGCGGTGGGGCCGGGCGTGCGGTAGCCGTCCACCAGGACATAGTCGCGATCGAGCAGGTTGTCGATGCGCGCATCCAGCCACAGGCCGGCCGACAGCGGCAGGCTGGCGCGCGCCGACAGCACGCCGTAACCGGCCAGGCGGGTGCCGAAGTCGGGCCGCTCGGAGGCCGCGTGGGCTTCCACGCCCAGGCGCTGGCCGCCGTCGAACACCCGCTCCACGAGCGCGCTGGCCTTGCGCGCCGGGCGCCGCAGCAGCGCCTCGCCGGTATCGCGGTTCTGCGGATCCTGCCAGGTGGCGCTGGCCTCGACGTTCCAGCCCACGGGCTGCCAGCGCCACTCGAGTTCGGCACCGTCGGTGCGCGCGCGCGCCACGTTGATCGCCTGGGCCTGCGTGCCGCTGAAGTCGATCAGCTGGTCGAGGGCGTTGCGGAACGCACGCAGAGACACTTCGCTCGCCGCGCCCGAGGTCAGGCGCAGCGCCAGCTCGGTGCTTTCCGAACGCTCCGGAGCCAGCGCGGGATTGCCGGCGTACCAGCCGCCCCAGCCGGGCGAGTACAGCTCGTTCATGGTCGGTGCGCGGAAGCCCTGGCCCCAGCTTGCCGACAGCCGCAGCGCGCCGGTCAGCTCCCAGCCCCAGGCCCCGGCGAAGCTCGACTCGCTGCCGTAGACGCTGTTGTCGTCGTAGCGGCCGGAAAACTCGAACGCATGCACGTCGATGCGGCCCTGCCAGGCGGCGAAGGCGGCGCGGGTGTGACGCGATTGCCCGTACACGTCGCTGCCGGCGGCGGTGTCCATCTGCCGGCCGCGCTCGCTCAGCCAGGACAGCCCGAGGGTCAGGGTGCCCTGCGTGCCGGTCGTGAGGCTGTGCTGCCAGTCGGCCTGGTGCCGGCGCGAGAGGTAGCGCGTGGCGGCGTCCGGGGTGTCGAGCCGGTCGCGGCTGCCGCCGAGGCTGAAGCGATGGCTCCAGTCCGCGCCAAGCTCGCCGCCCAGCGCCAGCCCGAACACGTCCTGGCGGGTGTTGGATCGGCCCTGGTCGAACTCGATGTCGTTGTCGCCGTGCAGCAGGCTGGCTTCGACCCGCTGGCTGCCCAGCGCCAGGTCGCCGTGCGCCGCAAGCGTGCGGTAGAGCGCGCCGTCGCGGTCGGGGTCGTGGCTCCAGTTCGAGGGCGTGGTGGCGTCGGTGCCGCGGGTGTCGAGCCAGCCGGCGCTGAGGCCGAAGCCGCCGCGCGCCGAGCGCGCGCCCGCACCCGCCTCGATGCCCCAGGTGTCGTGGTTGCCGGCCCGCAGTGCGGCGCGGCTTGCCGCATCGCGGCGGGTGAAAATCTGGATCACGCCGCTGAGCGCATCGGCACCCCACAGCGCCGCGCGCGGCCCGCGCACGATCTCGATGCGCTCGATCGCCGACAGCGGCAGCTGCTCCCAGGGATAGATCCCGGTGCCCAGCGCCGACACGCGCACCCCGTCGATCAGGACCAGGGCGTGGTTGGAGTTGCCGCCGCGGATGAACAGGCTGGTCTGTTGACCGAGCCCGCCGCCGCGCACCACGTCCAGGCCCGGCACGCGGCGCAGGAGGTCGAGCACGTCGACGCCGGCGCTGGCGTCGATCGCGTCGCGGTCGATCACGCTGACCGCGGCGAGCGAGGCGGACTGCGGCTGCGCCAGGCGCGTGGCGGTGACCAGCACCGGGTCGGTCCTCGGCAGGGACTGGGCCTGGGCAGGCAGGAGGAGCGCGGGCGCGAGCGCCGCGGCAAGAAGGGCGGGACGAAGAAAGGACATCGAATCATGCTCCGGGGAAGGAAAGCGGGCGCGTGCCGTGGTTGGCAGACGCCGCGCCGAAACCCGGAAACGGGAGCTCGATGCGCTCGCCCGCATCGCCCACCGCGACGCAACGGAGCCGACGCGCAGCGCCGGCGCTGCAGGCCGGTCTCCGGGCTTGCAGGCCGGGATCGCTCCCGCTTCGCCCGCCTTCCCGGCCCTGCGGCCAGTGACTGTCCCCCGAAAGGACGTGGGCAAATGACGCCTGCTTACCGTTGCGGGGGCAGCGCCGGATTCGCACCGGCTTCCCGAGCACCTGAAGCGGCGCGGATTCTATCGCAAAGCCGCGATCAAAGCCCCTGGGCCGCCTGCGCCACGGCGCGGAACAGGGCGCGGCCCTTGTTCATGGTCTCGTCCCATTCTTTTTCCGGATCGGAGTCGTAGACGATGCCGGCACCGGCCTGGATATGCAGGCGTCCGTCCTGGATGACGGCGGTGCGGATCGCGATGGCGGTGTCGGCGTCGCCGTGCCAGCCGAGGTAGCCGACCGCGCCCGAATAGATGTTGCGCTTGACCGGTTCCAGCGCGCGGATGATTTCCAGCGCGCGGATCTTGGGCGCGCCGGACACCGTGCCCGCCGGGAAGGTGGCGCGCAGCACGTCCATGTAGGAAAGCCCCTCGCGCAGCGTTCCGGTGACTTCGCTGACGATGTGCATGACGTGGCTGTAGCGCTCGATCAGGAAGCGTTCGCCGACCTCGACCGTGCCGGGTGCGGAAACCCGTCCGACGTCGCTGCGTCCCAGATCGATCAGCATCAGGTGCTCGGCGCGCTCCTTGGGATCGGCCAGGAGCTCGCGCTCCAGCGCCAGGTCTTCCTCGGGCGTGCGCCCGCGCGGGCGGGTGCCGGCGATCGGCCGCACCGTGACTTCGCCGTGCTGCAGGCGTACCAGAATCTCGGGCGAAGAGCCCACCACCTGGGTGGTGCCGGTGTCGAGGAAGTACATGTAGGGCGAAGGATTCATCGCCCGCAGCGCGCGGTAGACATCCACCGGGCGCGCATGGAACGGGATGCTCAGGCGCTGGCTCAGCACCACCTGGAAGGCGTCGCCGGCGCGGATGTAGTCCTGGCAGCGCTGCACCGCGTCGAGGAAACCCTCGCGGGTGAAGCCGCTGACGAAATCGGCCTCGTCCAGCACCTTGCCGTGCAGGGTCTCCGGATAGGGCGCGCCGCCGTGGCGCAGGCGGTGTTCGAGCGACTCCAGGCGCCGGTTGGCGCGCGCCCAGGCCTGCGGCTCGGCCGGGTCGGCGTGCACGATGAGGTAGAGGCGTCCCTTGAGGCTGTCGAATACCGCCAGCTCCTCGGACAGCATCAGGAAGATATCGGGCGTACCCAGTTCGTCGGGCGCGTGACCCCGGCCCAGGCGCGGCTCCACGTACTCCACGCACTCGAAGCCGAACCAGCCGACCAGGCCGCCGGTGAAGCCGGGCAGGCCGTCGATCCTGGGCACCGAATGGGCCAGGCGCAGCGCTTCGACCTCGGCCAGCGGATCGGCGACTTCGCGCCGTGCCACCACTTCGCCGTGTTCGATCGTTTCCAGCATCTGGCCGCGCACCGCATACACTCGCCGCGCCGGCAGGCCGATGATCGAATAGCGCCCGAAACGCTCGCCGCCCTCGACCGACTCGAACAGGTAGGTGTGCGGGCCGTCGGCCAGCTTGAGGTAGACCGACAGCGGCGTGTCCAGATCCGACAGCACTTCCCGCACCACCGGGATGCGGGTATGGCCGGCGGCGGCGAAGGACTGGAAGGTGGCGGCGTCGATCACGGGCGGTGGCCGGAAAAAGGGGGCGACAGTATGCCAGCGCGTTCGACCGATGGCCGCTGGAGCACGCGCCCTCCGGCACATTTCCGCAGCGGCGGCAATCTGTTGCTGGCGCGACAGGCGCACCCTACACTGAACCTCGATTTGCGCGTGGTCGATACGGCATGTTCGAGGGGAAACCTGACATGGTCGCGCGGCTCTTCCGCCGAGCCGTGGTGCTGCTGGCGCTGGGAGTGGCGCTTGCGCCCGCGGTTGGACTGGCCGTGGTGCGTGACTACTACTTCCGCACGCTCGACAGTCGCCAGGGGTTGCTGCAGAGCACGGTCACGGCATTTCTCCAGGATCGTGAAGGCTTCGTGTGGGTGGCCACCCAGGGCGCGCTGCATCGCTTCGACGGTTACACCTTCGTCACCCTCGACATCCTGACGGGCATCGACAGCGCGTTGCCGAGCTTTGCCCAGGCGCTGGCGGAGGACGCGCGCGGTGCGCTCTACGTGGGCACCTTGCGCGACGGGCTTTTCGTGATCGATCCCGCGCGTCGCAGCGTCACGCCGGTGCCGCTCGCACCCAGCCAGGGTGCGATGGCGGCGGCCCAGATCGACGCGCTCCTGTATCAGGCCGGCGTCGGGCTCTGGGTCGCGCGTCCGGGCGGGATCGGACTGGTCGATGAACAGTCCGGCCAGTATCGCCAGGTGCTCGCCTTCGAGCAGATCCTGACCGGCGGTGGCAGCACCGGCATTACCCGCACCGTCAATGCCCTCGCGCTCGATGGCCAAGGCGATGTCTGGGTCGCCGCCGGCCACGGGATCTATCGGATCGAGGCCGGCCAGGGCCGGGCCGAGCGGTTCTCCGTGGAAGGCGCGCGCGCGCTGCTGGTGGATGCGTCCGGAACCCTCTGGATCGGGACGCCCTCCGGACTGCGCCGCAAGCCGGTCGGCTCCGACGCGGCCGAAGTCGTCTGGCCCAGCGCGCCGCGGGCGTCGGACGGTGCCTGCTGCGAGGTGATCGCGCTGGCGCAGTCCGGCGACGGCACGCTCTGGCTGTCGGTGGCCCGTGGAAACCTCTGGTACATGGATCCGGCCACGCGCGACGCGGTATCGATTCCGATCAATCCCTGGGTTGACGGCATGCTGGCCGAAGCCGGGCTGCCGCGGCTGATGATCGATCGCTCCGATCTGCTGTGGGCGGGCAGCCACGTGCGCGGCGTGGTGACCACGCCGGCGGCCGGCACCCCGTTCCGGGCCGTGTTCGATCTCGACCCGGCGCGCGACCCGCTCACCGGCAACGTGGTGCGCAGCCTGGTCGAAGGCGACGACGGCAGCCTGTGGCTGGGCACCCAGGGCGGTCTGCGCCGCTACGACCCGCTGCGCGACGAGTTCGAGTCTTTCGACGCCGCCTTCGCACTGGCGAGCGGTTCGGGCCGCGCGCTGGTCGCGCCGACCGTCGCCGGGCTTGCGCCCGGCAACGATGGCGCCTACTGGATCGCCAGCAGCATGGGGCTTTTCCAGTTCGATCCGGGCACCCGCCGGGCGACTGCGGTGATGCTCGAGGAGGGCGGCGGCCCGCTGCCGATGCGGGCGATCGAGCGCGGCCGCGACGGTGCGCTGTGGATCGGCTATGGCAACCGCGGGCTGATGCGCTACGAACCCCATAGCGGCGATCGGACCCTGTTCGAGCCGCGTCCGGGCGTCGAAGGGACCCAGCAGCAGGGGCGGATCATGGCCATCCACGAGGATTCGCGGGGGCGGCTGTGGGTGGGCGGAATGGCCGGCCTGAGCGTGCGCGATCCGTCGAGCGGGAACTTCCGCAGTTTCACGCACGATCCGGCGCGCCCCGACTCGCTTTCGGGCAGCATCGTGCGCGCCATCTACGAGACCCGCGACGGCACGCTCTGGATCGGCAGCCATCGCGGGCTGGATCAGGTGGTCGAGGGGCCGGATGGCACGATGACGTTTCGCAATTGGCCGATCTCGGCGACGGGCATGCCGTCGGTCGTCTATGCGATCGCCGAGGACTCCCGGGGCCGTCTCTGGCTGAGCGGCAACGACGGTCTGGTGCGGCTCGACCGCGGCGATGGCAGCACGGTGCGCTTCGGGCTGAGCGCAGGGCTGCAGGATCTGGAGTTCAACGGCGGCGCGGTGACGACGCTGCGCGACGGGCAGATCGCCTTCGGCGGAATCCGCGGCTTCAACCTGATCGATCCGGCGCGGGTGCAGCGCAGCCGCTTCGACGCCCCCGTGGTGCTGAGCTGGCATGGCAGCGGTCGCCACGCCCTGGTAGGGCCGTTCAACCGCTCCGCGCCGGTGGTGTTTTCCCAGCAGGACCAGGTGCTGAGCCTGGGCTTCGCGGCGCTGGACTACACCTCACCGGAGATCAACCTGTATTCCTATCGGCTGGACGGATTCGATGCGGACTTCAGCCCGCCCGCGCCGAATCCCATGGCGGTCTACACCAACCTGCCGGCAGGCCGCTACGCCTTTCGCGTTCGCGCCACCAACCACGATGGCATCTGGAGCTCGGGCGAGCTGAATGTGCCGGTCACCGTGGTGCCGCCGTGGTGGCGATCATCCGCGGCCCACGGTGTCTACTGGCTGCTGGGGCTGGGTCTGGCGCTCGTCCTGTGGCGGCACCAGCGCCAGCGCGCCGCGGTCCGCGCCGACCTGCTGGCGCAGATCCGCGAGCGCGAGGATCGGCTGAAGCTGTCGCTCTGGGGCGCGGGCGACTCGTTCTGGGACTGGGACCTGCGCAGCAACCGGCTGCACCGCATCGGTTCCGACCAGCTGCTGCACACGCCGGAAGAAGAGCTGCTGACGACCGAAGAGTGGCGCAGCGAGGCCATCCACCCGGACGACCTGCCGCGGGTGCACAAGCTGATGTACGACCACCTCGCCGGCAAGACCGCGTCATTCGAATCCGAGCACCGCATCCGCAACGCCTACAACGAATGGATCTGGGTGCGTTCGCGCGGCAAGGTGGTCGAGCGCGATAGCGAATCCAACCCGCTGCGCGTGGCCGGCACCGCGCACGACGTGACCGCCATCCGGCAGGCCGAGCGCGAGCGGCGGACCGCGTCCGAAGTGCTGCGCAGCATGAACGAGGCGGTGGCGGTGGTTGACCTCAACTTCCGCTTCGTCTCGGTGAATCCGGCGTTTTCGCGCATCACCGGCTACCCCGAGCAGGACGTCGTCGGGATGCCCGACAGCCTGCTGGAGAGCGGCCAGCACTCCCCCGAGTTCTATCGCCTGGCGCGCGAAGGACTGGTCGCCAAGGGCCACTTCCGCGGCGAGATGTGGCTGCGGCGCGCCGATGGCGAGCAGTTCCTGGGCTGGATCGAGCAGACCGAAGTTCGCGACGAGCTGGGCGTTCGCAGCCACTTCGTGTGGGTGGTCAACGACATCACCGACAAGAAGCGCGCCGAACAGGAGCTGCGCTACCTGGCCAACTACGACACCCTGACCGGCCTGCCCAACCGCAGCCTCCTGACCGAGCGCCTGTCACGCGCCGTGGTGCGGGCGCGCCGCCACGGATACGGCGTCGCGGTGCTGTTCCTGGATCTGGACCACTTCAAGGTCATCAATGACTCGCTCGGCCATGCCGCCGGCGACCGCATCCTCAAGGCATCCGCAGCGCGCCTCCTGGGCGTGGTGGGCAGCTCGGACACCGTGGCGCGCCTGGGTGGCGACGAGTTCACCATCGTGATGGAGGACGCCAACGACCGCGATGCGGTGAAGGGCATGGCCGAGGCGGTGCTGGCGGCGTTCGGCGAACCGATCCTGACCGAAGGCCACGGCGACATCGTGATCACGCCGTCGATCGGGATTTCCATGTTTCCCGATCATGGCCAGGTGCCGACCGATCTGCTGAAGTTCGCCGACGCCGCGATGTATCGCGCCAAGGAGCGCGGGCGCAACAACTTCCAGTTCTACGACGAGGCCATGGACGCCGAGGTGCGGCGTCGTGCCACCCTGACCGCCGCGCTGCGCCGGGCGCTGGACCGCGAGGAGCTGTATCTGGAGTTCCAGCCGCGCCAGTCGCTGTTCGACGGGCGCATCAGCGGGGTTGAAGCGCTGCTGCGCTGGGACAGCGAAGAGTTCGGCATGATTCCGCCGGCCACCTTCATCCCGCTGGCCGAGGAGGCCGGGCTGATCCTGCCGATCGGCGAATGGGTGCTGGCGGAAGCCTGCCATCGCCTGTGCGAATGGCGCGACCGGGGCGTGCTCGACCTCAGCGTGGCCGTCAACGTCTCGGTGCTGCAGCTGCTGCGCGGCAACCTCGCCGCGAGCGTGGCGAAGGCGCTGGAAGTGAGCGGCCTGCCCGCCACCCGCCTGGAGCTGGAGCTGACCGAAAGCGTGGTCATGGCGAACGCCGAGCAGACCATCACGATCCTGCGCGACCTCAAGCGCATCGGCGTCAGCATCGCGATCGACGATTTCGGCACCGGCTATTCCTCGCTGATCTACCTCAAGCGCCTGCCGATCGACACCCTCAAGATCGACAAGGAGTTCGTCGGCGACCTGACCCGCGACCCGGATGATGCCGCCATCACCTCCACCATCATCACCATGGCCCACTCGCTCGGCCTGACGGTGATCGCGGAAGGCGTGGAAACCGCGGAACAGCTGCGCTACCTGCGCAGCCAGGGCTGCGACGAGATCCAGGGCTTCCTGCTGGCGCGGCCGATGGAGGCCGACGTCTGCCTGGATTTCCTGTTGAAGCACGCCCGCACGCAGTGGACCACCCCGGCCGGTTGACCGCTTGCGGATCGCCGCCTATCGTGCCGCCATGGCCAGCCCCGATTCGCGCCAGAAGCTTGATCACCTGACCGCCCAGCTCGACGCGCTGGGCGAAGTGCTGGCGCGCCTGCTTGACGAGAACCGCAGCCTGCGCGCCAGCCAGGAGCAGCTCATGGGCGAACGCGCGGCCCTCCTGTCCAAGAACGAGCAGGCGCGTTCGCGCGTGGAAGCGATGATCCTGCGGCTCAGGTCGCTGGAGCAGAACGCATGAGCGAACCGGTCAACGTGCGCATCGCCGATCGTGAGTACATGGTCGCCTGCGAGCCGCACGAGCGCGAAGGCCTGATCGAGGCCGCACGCCTTCTGGATGGCCGGATGCGCGAGATCCGTGCCGCCAACCGCATGGCGGGCATCGACCGGATCGCGGTGTTGGCCGCGCTCAACCTGGCGCACGAGCTGTCGCAAACCCGGCGCACGGATGACCGCGACCAGCGCGAAATCGCCCTGACCCTGGACGACCTGTCGCGCAAGATGGATCGCCTGCTGGCCGCCGCCGGTCGCTGAGGAAGATTTCCCCGCCGGCCACGCAGGGCCGACCTGCGGTGGCGGCGCACCGCGCACGATGGTTCGCCCGGCTACCGAGGCGGTTCGTAGGTCGGGGCTACGCCCCCGACGCGGGGTTCTCCATGAACCGCGCCGGATCGACCCGCACGAACACGCTGTCGCCACGCGCCGTGATCTCGCCGGCCGCGATCACCTCGCACAGCACCCGCGTCTTGCGCCCGGTTTCCCCTTCCACCCGCGCGCGCAGCGTCAGTTCCTGGCCCATCGGCGTGGGCTTGAGGTAGTCCAGGCCCAGATGCGCGGTGACGCAGTGGATCGGCGGCAGGCTGCCCGGTTCACGCCCTTCCGCGCGGTAGTGGTGGGCCATCGCGGTCCAGTTGCAGTGGCAGTCCACCAGCATCGCCAGCAGGCCGCCGTAGACCCGATTGGTCCAGCCGGCGAATTCGGGGCGCGGCAGGTGCCGGGCGATGACGTGCACCCCGTCGGCATCCCAGCGGCTCTTGATGCGCAGCCCGCTCGGATGCGCGCGACCGCAGCCGTAGCAGATGTTGTCCGGATGGGCGAGATCCTGCAGGGCGGAAGCGGCGGGCATCATGGGTGAAAGCACGCGATGGCAACATCCCATTATGGCCCACGGCGACGTCATGCGGGGTGAACCCGGCGCGGCGCGCACACCTTCCGCGCCGGCCGATGCGCTACCATGGCATCGGCAGACTCTGCCGTGTGCGACAGCGTACGCTTACATTTGCCTTGACCCTAATGAACGACCCCGGGGACGCGAATCAAGGCTGGTGTGCAGGCCCGCCGCGAGCGGTAAGCCCGACGCCTTGCAAGCGTTCCCACCTGATCCTCGGGATCAAGGTCGTTTCGTACGCACCGCCACGGTGGAGCCTGCTCTCTTTTTCGCGGATCACGCGCCGATGACCCCTGTTTCCGAAGACCGCGCCGCGCTGCGCGTGCGCATGCGCGCGCGCCGTCTGGAACTTCCGGCGCGGCTGCAGATGGCGGCGGCCGAGGCGCTCGCCGAACGCCTGCGCGCGCTGCCGGAGCTGGCCGACGCCGGCTACGTGGCCGGCTACTGGGCGGTGCGCGGGGAGATTTCCCTGCACGCGCTGCTGGCACCGCCGCCGCGCTTCGTTTATTGCCTGCCGTGCCTGGCACCCGGCAGCACGCTGCGCTTTGCGCCCTGGCGCTTCGGCGATCCGCTGGTGGCCAACCGCCACGGCATACCCGAGCCGGACCATTCCCCCGCCGCGCAGCTGGCCCCATCCGACCTTGCCGCCGTGCTGGTGCCGCTGGTGGCCTTCGATGCCTCCGGCACGCGCCTGGGCACCGGCGGCGGCTACTACGACCGCAGCTTCGCCTTCCTGCGCGAGCTGCCGCGCCCGGCGCGGCCGCTGCTGATCGGCGTGGCGCACGATTTCCAGCAGGTCGACGCGCTCCAGGCCGCGCCCTGGGACGTGCCGCTCGACCTCGTCGTCACCGACGCCCGCACCGTGCGCTGCCGGTAGAATCCGCGCCTTTCCGCCGAGACCCGCGCTGCCATGGCCCATTGGCTGATGAAATCCGAGCCGGAGGAATTCTCCATCGACGACCTCGCTGCGCGCGGGCGCGAGCCGTGGACCGGCGTGCGCAACTACCAGGCGCGCAACTTCATGCGCGACGACATGCGCGTGGGCGACGGCGTGTTCTTCTACCACTCCAACTGCGCCGTGCCCGGCATTGCCGGCATCGCGCGGGTGGCGAGCGCAGCCTACCCCGACCCGACCCAGTTCGATCCGCAGAGCGACTATTTCGATCCCAAATCCACGCCTGCCGCACCGCGCTGGCAGATGGTCGACGTCGCCTTCGAACGCAAGCTGCCGCGCACGATCAGCCTCGACGAGCTGCGCCGGCACGCCGACGCGCTGGGCGACTTCCCGCTGCTGGCGCGCGGCAACCGCCTCTCGGTGCTGCCGGTGACCGATGCGCAGTGGAAGACCATCCTCGCGCTCGCCTGAGCGCTTGCGAAAGTGGCACCGAGCTGGTTGAGTACTTGCGTCCGGCGGACACAACGCCTGTCCGAGGAGGGCCTCTGAACACATCCGTTCACGCACGGATCGCCGCCCGCATTGCCTTCCAGCCCATAGCCATCGCACGTGCCTGAGCCATGCCTTCATCCAAGCCCGCCTACGATCCGCCGTCCGGAGCCGCGCGCCCCGCCGTCAGGGAAGAGCACATCGAATACGGCTTCATCGGCAGGCTTCAGGACCTGAAGTACGAATACCGCGACGACATCCGCGACCGCGCCGCGCTGGAGAGGAACTTCCGCGAGAAGTTCGAGGCCCTGAACCGGGTCAAGCTGACCGACGCCGAGTTCCAGCGCCTGCTGGACGAGATCGTCACCCCGGACGTGTTCACGGCCGCGCACACGCTGCGCCACCGCAACGCCTTCACCCGCGACGACGGCACCCCGCTCAACTACACGCTGGTCAACATCAACGACTGGTGCAAGAACGACTTCGAGGTCGCCAGCCAGCTGCGCATCAACACCGATTACAGCCACCATCGCTACGACGTGCTGTTGCTGATCAATGGCGTGCCCGTCGTGCAGATCGAGCTGAAGACGCTGGGCATCAATCCGCGCCGGGCCATCGAGCAGATCGTCGAATACAAGAACGACGTGGGCAACGGCTACGCCCGCACGCTGCTGTGCTTCATCCAGCTGTTCATCGTCAGCAACCGCGACGCCACCTATTACTTCGCCAACAACAACACGCGCCACTTCGCCTTCAACGCGGATGAGCGCTTCCTGCCCATCTACCAGTACGCCGCGCCGGACAACAGCAAGATCAGCGGGCTGGATGCCTTTGCCGATGCCTTCCTGCCCAAGTGCACGCTGGGGCAGATGATCAGCCGCTACATGGTGCTGGTGGCCAGCGAGCAGAAACTGCTGATGATGCGGCCGTACCAGATCTACGCCGTGCAGAACATCGTCGAGTGCATCGACAAGAACCTGGGCAACGGCTACATCTGGCACACCACCGGTAGCGGCAAGACGCTCACCAGCTTCAAGGCCTCCACGCTGTTGAAGGCCAACCCAGCCATCGAGAAGTGCCTGTTCGTGGTGGACCGCAAGGACCTGGATCGCCAGACCCGCGAGGAGTTCAACCGCTTCCAGGAAGGCTGCGTCGAGGAAAACACCAACACCGAGTCGCTGGTGCGGCGGCTGGTGTCCGACGATGCCGCCGACAAGGTCATCGTGACCACCATCCAGAAGCTGGGCCGCGCGCTGGATCCGGCGCGCGCCGACTACGCCCAGCGGCTGGAACCGCTGCGCGAGGCGCGCATCGTCTTCATCTTCGACGAATGCCACCGCAGCCAGTTCGGCGAGAACCACCAGGCCATCAAGGCGTTCTTCCCCAAGGCCCAGCTGTTCGGCTTCACCGGCACGCCGATCTTCGAGGACAACGCCAGCTACAAGCGCATCGAAGGCGACGAGCAGACGCTGAAGACCACCGACGACCTGTTCCAGCAGTCCCTGCACGAATACACCATCACCCACGCCATCGAGGACAGGAACGTCCTGAAGTTCCACGTCGAGTACTACAAGCCGGATGGCACGCTCGCCCCCAAGCCCGGCGAAACCCTGGCCAAGCGCGCCGTGGTGGATGCCATCCTGGCCAAGCACGATGCCGCCACCGGCGGCCGGCGCTTCAACGCGCTGCTGGCCACCGCCTCCATCAACGATGCCATCGCGTACTTCGACCTCTTCAAGGCGGCGCAGGCCGAGAAGCAGCAGGCGGAGTCGGACTGGCAGCCGCTCAACATCGCCGCCGTGTTTTCGCCGCCCGGCGATGTCAGTGCCGACGTGCGCCAGCTGCAGGAAGACCTGCCGCAGGAGCTGGAAGACAACAAACAGGACCCGGAAGCCAAGAAGGCGGCGCTGAAGGCCATCATTGCCGACTACAACGCGCGCTTTACCACCAACCACCGCATCGAGGAGTTCGACGCCTACTACCAGGACGTGCAGCAGCGCATCAAGGACCAGCAGTTCCCCAATGCCGACCTGCCGATGAAGGGGCGCGAGAAGCTGGACATCGTGATCGTGGTGGACATGCTGCTCACCGGCTTCGACAGCAAGTACCTCAACACCCTGTACGTGGACAAGAACCTCAAGTACCACGGGCTGATCCAGGCGTTTTCCCGCACCAACCGCGTGCTCAACGACACCAAACCGTATGGCAACATCCTGGACTTCCGCGGCCAGCAGGCCGCGGTGGATGCCGCCATCGCACTGTTCTCCGGGGCACGCAAGGACCAGGCGCGCGAGATCTGGCTGGTGGACA
>JRYL01000349.1_pt1 | contig 19028 bp, 16 predicted proteins | sample 235391 | NCBI WGS metagenome assembly JRYL01 (sample SAMN03074223, study PRJNA261481) | activated sludge metagenome | biome: Wastewater Treatment Plant; feature: Wastewater; material: Activated sludge; isolation source: activated biomass of a wastewater treatment plant treating wastewater from... ...
CGGCACGCTGCTGGGGACCAGCGCCGGCTTCGTCAACGCCGGCGGCCTCAACTTCATCCCGACCGCAGGCAGCCCGCTGCTGGGTGCGGCCAACCCCGCGCCGCAGCCCATTCCCGGCTACGCCGTGCCCGATACGCTGTTCCCGCCGACGCTGCAGCCGCAGCGTGGGCCGGACTGCACGCCGCGCCTCGCCAGCGGCACGCTCGACATCGGCGCGCTGGAGCGCGACGCGAACGCGCTGTTTGTCGACGGGTTCGAGGGATGACGTGATCGTCCAGCCGTGCTGCACGGCGCGCCACCGGTTCGCCGACCGCCCGGGCCAGGAAGACGCGCGATGCGAGCGCCTGCGCGAGCTGATCCGTCGCCTGCGCGGAGTCGCTGCCACAGCGCCGCGGGCGAACTTCGCAGTCGCGTGCGGGTGTTTTTCCTAGGCGAGCTCCCCGCAGGCTCCGATGCGTGCGTCCGGCGTGCGCCGATGGGTGCGCAGCGGCGCGTTTCGCACACTGTCTCCACCGGCCGGGAAGCCTCCCGACGGATTCGCACTCACATACTGGAGACACGCCATGAACCGTTTTGCCCTCGTCCTCAAGTCCCTGTTCCTTTCCCTCGTGCTGAGCGCCTCGGCGTTTGCCGCCGGCGCGGTCAACATCAACACCGCTGACGCGCCGGCGCTGGCCGCCGGCCTCACCGGCGTCGGCCCGGCCAAGGCGCAGGCCATCGTCGAATACCGCCAGGCCAACGGGCCGTTCAAGAGCGCCGACCAGCTCGCTGCGGTGAAGGGCATCGGGCTGGCCACGGTGGAAAAGAACCGCGACCGCATCGAGCTTGGCGGCACCCCGCGCACCAAGTGATGCCGTTCCACTCGAAGCGCCCCGCGGCTTGATTGCCGCGGGGCGCTTGCGCGCGTGCGGACGACTGCGATGCGCGCGGCGTCGATCAGGCCGGATCGGCTGCAAACCGCGCCTTCATCCACCCCGCAAGGTCGCGGATTTCCTCGGCGCAAACGGCGTGGGGCATGGGGTAGCGGTGCCATTCCACCGGATAGCCGAGCGCGCTGAGTGCATCGCGGCTGGCTTCGGCGCGGGGAATCTGGATCACCGGGTCGATGTTGCCGTGAGCCATGAAGATGGGGGTTTCCCGGTTGGCCGAGGCGGCCTCGGCTTCCAGCGTCCAGGCCAAAGGCAGGTAGGTGGACAGGGCGATGATGCCGCCCAGCGCGTTGCTCTGGCGCAGGCCGGCGGTGAGCACGATGGCACCGCCCTGCGAGAACCCGGCCAGGAGGATGCGCCCGGGTGCGATGCCGCGCGCAATCTCGCGTTCCACCAGGCGGTCGACAAAGGCCGCCGAGGCGCGGATGCCGGCCTCGTCCTGCCGCACATCGAGGTCCACGCCAAGGATGTCGTACCAGGAGCGCATCCGGGCTCCGCCGTTGATCGTGACCGGCTGCACCGGCGCGTGCGGGAAGACGAAACGGATGGCGGGCCAGTCGCGCTGCACGAGTTCCGGCACGATGGGTTCGAAGTCGTGGCCGTCGGCCCCCAGGCCATGCAGCCAGATCACTGCCCACGCCGGTGCGGGGCCGGTCTGGCGTTCGATGCCGTCGAAGTCGGTCACAGTCGGTTCCTTTTCTGGTCAGTGGCCTGCCATATCGCGCGCCAGTGTAGCGGGCGGCGTCGGTCCGGTTCGCGCCACCGCGGGCGACGGCGCGGTGATAATGTCGCGTCGGTGCCGCGCCGGAGGCGTCATGGTCGCGCGCATCGACAGGTTCCACACGCTCCGGGGAAACGAGAAGCCATGTACAGCATTCCGGTTCACTGCGATGCCCACGGTGGTTGGGGCATGCTGCACGGCGTCGTGCATCTGGAGGAGGGCCGGCTGCGGCTGGAGTACCAGACCGGCGACGCCGTGCTGGGCCTGCTGCGGTCGGCCAGCAAGGAGCTGGTGGCTGGCTTGGATGCGGTGGCGAGCGTGCGCTACCGGTCCGGGTTTCTCTGGATGAGCCCGAAGATCGAGCTGGAGTTTTCCGACTTCAAGCTGGTCAGCAGCGTGCCGGCGGGCTATTCGGGCAAGCTTGCGCTGAAGGTGCCACGCGACAGCCGCGCGATGGCGCGAAAATTCGTCGAGGAACTGGATCGGGAGCTGTCGTTCCGGCGGCAGCTGCGATTGGAGCAGGACATCCAGCGCCTGAGCCGGGCCGATCCGCGCCCGCAGCATGATGAAGCGGCTGCTGTTGAACCACCGGCCGCGCGGCGTCCGGGATCGTCGGCCGACGGCACCCATGCGGTGCGTGAGTGACGGCGCGCACATGAATTGCGCCTGAGCCTGTCCGCTGGCGTGGAGAACGCCGGCGAACGATAATCGCCAGTCCTTTCATGCAATCGCCCGGTACGCGCACGACAGGTGCGGCGGGGTGCTGCGGGCCGTTCTGCGAGGCGTTCCGAGATCCATGACCCCACCTGAAGATGCCGCCGTCGTTTTCGACAGGGTCACGCTGGCCTACGGTCCGCGCACGATCCTGTCGGGCGTGGACATGGCGATGCCGCGCGGCAGCATCACCGCCGTGCTGGGGCCGTCGGGCGCAGGCAAGTCCACCCTGCTGCGCGCCGCGGTGGGCGAGCTGGATCCTTCCGCCGGGCGCATCACCGTGCTGGGTGCGCCCTTGCCGCGCCCGAGCGTGCGCAGCCTGTTCGCGCTGCGCCGCCACATGGGCGTGATGCTGCAGGGCAACGGCCTCCTGAGCGACCTCGACGTGTTCGAAAACGTGGCGCTGCCGCTGCGCACCCACACCCGGCTGCCCGAGGCGCTGATCGTCGAACTGGTGCGGATGAAGCTCGCCGCGGTCGGGCTGGCCGAGGCCGGCGCGCTGGAGGTCAACGAGCTGTCCGGCGGCATGGCCAGGCGCGTGGCGCTGGCGCGTGCGGTGGTGATGGATCCGCCGCTGATGTTCTACGACGAACCGCTGACCGGCCTGGATCCCATCGCCTGCGGCGTCATCGTCGAGCTGATCCGCGGCCTCAACGAGGCACTCGGCATGACCAGCCTGGTGATCTCGCACAACATCCACGAGGTGGTTGCCATTGCCGACCAGGTGCTGATCGTGGCCAATCGCGGCATCGTTTTTGCCGGCGCGCCGGACGAGCTGGCCGCCACCGATGATCCGCTGGTGCGCCAGTTCATGGACGGCCTGCCGGACGGACCGATCGGTTTCGACTACCGCGCCACGAAGAAGGCGAACCATGGCTAGCCAACTCGCCGCGCTCGGCGCCTTCGGGCTGTTCCTGCTGCGCATCCTGGGCGCGATCCGGTTCACGCGGCCGCAGCTGCGCGACACCATCCGGCAGATCTACGTCATCGGCGCGCGCTCGGTGCCGATCATCGCGGTGGGCGGTGCCTTCGTGGGACTTGTGATGACGCTGCAGGGCTACCGCACCCTGGTCACCTTCGGTGCCGGCAACGCGCTGGGCACGATGCTCTCGCTCACCGTGTTCCGCGAGCTGGGGCCGGTGCTCACGGCGATCCTGTTCTGCGGGCGCGCGGGTTCCGCGATGGCGGCCGAGCTGGGCCTGATGCGCGCCACCGACCAGATCACCTCGCTCTCGATGATGGCGATCGATCCGGTCGGCAAGGTGGTGGTGCCGCGCTTCCTCGCCGGCTTCATCAGCGTGCCGCTGCTGACCGCGGTATTCATTGCCTTTTCGATCCTCGCCGGCTGGCTGCAGGCGGTCTACATCCTGGGCGTGGATTCGGGCTACTTCTGGGCCTCGCTGCAGTCGAGCGTGGACCTGTACGAGGACTATGGCCAAGCCTTCGTGAAGGCGATCGTGTTCGGTGCGTTTTGCGCGCTGATCGCCACCCACGTGGGCTACCACGCCAAACCGACCCCGGAAGGCACCTCGATCGCCACCACCCAAGCGGTGGTGTACGGCTCGCTGATGGTGCTGTTCCTGGACTTTCTGCTCAGCGCGACCTTGTACTGAGGCGTGCGCGGCGTTGATGATGAACTGATGCGGAGGGTGTGCTGATGGCCAGTCCCAAGACCGAGTGGAGCGTGGGTGCCTTCATCCTGATGGGGTTTGCCTGTGCGCTGGTGCTCGCGTTCGCCTCGACCAACTCGGCCGATCGCATGGGCGGTGCCAGCTATCGGGTCACCGCCAGCTTCACCAACGCCGGCGATCTCAAGGCGCGCGCGCCGGTGAAGATCGCCGGGGTGAAGGTGGGTGAGATCGAGTCGATCTCGCTCGATCCGAACTTCGATGCGAAGGTCACCCTGCGCCTGCAGCAGTCTGCCGGCGAGCTGCCGGCAGACACGGGTGCCGCGATCTTCACCAGCGGCCTGCTGGGCGAGCGCTACATCGGCCTGTCGCCCGGCGGCGATCCCGAGCCGCTCAAGGACGGGGACGAGATCCTCCTGACCCAGCCGGCCGTGGTGCTGGAGCAGCTGATCGGGAAATTCCTGTTCAACGCCGATTCCGCCCGCAGCGACGATGCTGGCGGCGGCGCGCCCGCGCGCTGATCCCTTCGACAACGAGAAGAAACCATGCTCCTGCGCCTCTTTCTTGCCCTGCTGCTGACCGTTGGTGCCGCGCCCGCGGCGTTTTCCATGGAGCCGAGCGAGCTCGTGCTCGAGCGCAGCCATGCGGTGCTGGACGCCATCGCCACGCGGCGCGAGGAGTTCCGCGCCGATCCGGCGGCGCTGCGCGGCTTCGTCAAGTCCCAGCTCAACGACGTGATGGACCGGCCCTATGCCGCCCAGCTGGTGCTGGCGCGCCACGCGCGCGGGGCCAGCGCGCAGCAGATCCAGGCGTTTGCCGACGCGCTCACCGACAACCTCCTGCGCCGCTACGCCGATGCCCTGCTCGACGTGGACGCGGGCACCGATGTGCGCATCGCGGCGACCACGCCGCTGCGCGATGGCCAGATCGTGCGCGTCGCCAGCCGCATCGTGCGCCGCGCCGGCGAGCCGGTGCAGGTGGACTACATGTTCCGCCGCAAGGGCGATGCCTGGCTCGTGTTCGACGTGATCGTCGAGGGCATTTCCTATGTGCAGACCTACCGCAACCAGTTCGACGAAATCCTGCGCACGCGCAACCTCGATGCGGTGATCGAGGACCTGCGCAGCGGGCAAATCCAGCTCGAGGACTGACCGTGGACACGAACGCCGCAGCCCCCTGGCCGCTTCCCGAGCGGCTCACCCTCGAAACCGTCGGCGGCATCCATGCGCAGTGGCTTGGCAAGGAAACCGCAATCGGCGATCTGGACCTTTCCGGGGTGAATGAGATCGACAGCGCCGGCGTCGCGCTGCTGCACTGGCTTCGCGGGCGCCAGCGCGCCCTCGGACGCGCGCCCTCGCGGGTGCGCGAGGACGCGGCGGGGCGCTATCGCGCGCTCTGCCGCGCGCATCGACTCGATGACATGGCAGGATGAGGCCGTGAACGGGCTGCGTGCTCTGGTGATGGTTGCACTGCTCATGGCGCTGGCCGCGTGTGCCGGGAACGGCACGCGCACGCCGCCGCCGGACGCCGGACGGGATGCGGCGGCCGCCGACGCCGATTCGGCCGCGCTGGCGGGCGCGGAAGAAAAGCCGCATTACGGACTGGCCCCCGAGGATCCCTGGGAGCGCTTCAACCGCGGCATGTTCGCCTTCAACGACACCTTCGACCGCATCCTGCTGCGGCCGGTCGCCAAGGGCTACGCCACCGTGACGCCGCGCCCGCTGCGCACCGGCATCAGCAACTTCTTCACCAACCTGCAGCAGCCCCTCACCGGCATCAACCTGCTGCTGCAGGGGCATCCGGGGCAGGCAGGCAGCGCGCTGGGACGGTTCGCGCTGAACGCGTTCCTGGGCCTTGGCGGCGTCCTGGATCCGGCGACCGACGTCGGCATCCCGCTGCGCGACCGCGGCTTCGGACAGACGCTGGCGAAGTGGGGGTGGCTGGATTCGCGCTATCTCGTGCTGCCGCTGTTTGGCCCGAGCACGGTGCGCGACGGCATCGGCAAGGGCGTCAACGCCTCGGTCAGCCCGATCACCTGGCTGGCGGGGCGCGAAGGCGCCGAGGTCAGTCTCCTGTACGGTGTCGACGCGCGCGCCTCGGTGCTGCCGTACGAAGCCATGATGGAGGGCGCGGCCGATCGCTACCTCTTGATCCGCGACGCCTACCTGCAGCGCCGCCGCTGCCAGATCATCGACTGCAGCGGCGAGATGCCCGATTACCTGCTGCCGGATTACGAGTTCGAGATTCCGGATTTCGATACGCTGCGAAACTGACGCGCGCATCCGCACCGAGGGGAGAGTTATCCATGAGCCAACACGACGACACGCCGGTCACGCAGGCGCAGGCCGAAAGCGCGATACGCACCCTGCTGCGCTGGGCCGGCGACGATCCCGCGCGCGAGGGCCTGCTCGACACGCCCACGCGCGTGGCGCGCGCCTACCGCGACTGGTTTTCCGGTTACGAGATCGATCCGGCCGAGTACCTGCACCGCACCTTCGAGGAAGTGGCCGGCTACGACGCCATGGTGGTCCTGCGCAACATCCACTTCGAGAGCCACTGCGAACACCACTTGGCCCCGATCATCGGCCACGCGCACGTCGGCTACCTGCCCAGCGACAAGGTGGTGGGCATCAGCAAGCTGGCGCGCGTGGTGGATGCCTATGCGCGCCGCTTCCAGGTGCAGGAAAAGCTCACCGCGCAGATCGCGCACTGCATCCAGCAGGTGCTCAAGCCGCGCGGCGTGGGCGTGGTGATCGAGGCCTCGCACGAGTGCATGACCACGCGCGGCGTGCACAAGCGCGGGGTCAGCATGGTCACCAGCCAGATGCTGGGCGACTTCCGCGAGGACGCCCGCACCCGCGCCGAGTTCATGCAGCTGATCCGCGGCTCGCAGCCCGGCTGAGGCCCGCCCCGCGAAAGCCTCGCCCGCGCTCAGGCCCCGGACTGGCGCAGCAGCTTCAGCACCATCGACACCACGCTGAACGCGCCCAGCAGCAGCAGGGCCCAGAGCAGCCACTGCCAGGGCGTGGGCGAGCCGGAGGCATCCGGTCGCGGTGCCAGCGCCGCGCCGCCGCCCAGCTCCGCGCCGCGCCCCAGCCGCGCCTGTGTCGGCATCCAGTCAGCACCGCGCGCGCTGCGCGCCTCCAGCAGCACCGCGTTGAGCGGAAAACTGCCGCGCTCGCTGCGCGCGCTGCCGGCGGCGAGGCGGAACGGGCCCTCGCCCTGGGTCAGGAAGGCGAAGCGGTCCGGCCGCCAGGACAGGGTCAGCGTCGGCGTCTTGAGCTGTACCGGATCGGTGCGCACGCGCCACTGGCGATCGCGCACCGGCTCGATGTCGAACGGACTGGATTCGACCGCGCCGCCGCGCCCCGACAGGTGAAACACCGCGCCGCGCGCGCGTTCGCGCCAGGGCAGGTCGCTGCGCGGCCGGCTCTCGATGATGACGCTGGCGGCGGCGTTGCGTTCGGCCAGGGTCACGAGGATGCGTTCCACCGGCAGCGGGCCATTGGCCTGGTACAGGAATCCGGGCAGGCGCGCCTCGGTGTGCCCGGTCAATTCGATGCTGGCGGTGGCGCGGGCGACCGGATCGGGCGTGCGGCTGCGCAGCGCCTGGACGGCGACGACGGGAAGCGGCTGCGGCGCATCGGTGCGCACCAGCCGCACATAGGGCAGCGCCGTGTCGGAGAACTCGATCCGGCGTCGTTCAAGGCGCAGGCCGTTGTCGTTCAGCGCCACCAGCGCCTGCGCGGTGGCCAGCCGCGTCCAGGCGGACAGGTCGCGGCTTCCCAGCACATCCACCCGCGCCACCAGACCTTCGGTCCCGGGGCTGAACTCGACCGTGAGGCCGCGGGTTCGGCCGGGCATGGCGGAAAGATCGAGCAGGATCTCGGAGGCGGATTCGGTGACGACATCCCCGCCCATGTCCAGGTTCGCGTCCAGCCGTTCCAGGTGCCCGTCGGTGCGCCGGGCCACGACCAGCCGCAGGCGCTCGCTGGCGGTACGCGCGCCGCTCACCGGGATGCGGAACATCGGCACCTCCACGGGTGCCGTGGGCGCACGCGCGAGGTCGGCACGGGCCAGCACGGCATCGAGCGGGGCGGTCGGCACGGCCTCGTCGTGGCCGTTGAACACCACCAGATCAGCCACGTCGTCGCGCCAGAGCCGGGCGTAGACTTCCGGGGTCAGCTCGACCTGCACGAGGTCTTCCTGCGGTGCCACGGTGAGCGGCCACTGCCAGGCGAAGTCCTGCGGCGCGGGCGGCAGGTTGCGCAATTCCTGGGCCGGTGCCAGCGAGGCGATCAGCAGCAGCGCGAAGGGGAGGATGCGCGCGATCATGGGCGGGACTCCTGACGGGGTTCATGGCGTGGCGGCGTCGGGGCGATGCGCCCGACCAGCACCAGCAGCAGGCCCACCGCCATGAAGGAAACGATGCCGGCAATGTTGCCGACGTACTGGCGATCCACCAGCACCAGCTTGAGCAGCACCAGGCCCATGGTGATCGCCCCGGCAAGCCAGAGGCTCCAGCGCTGGCGGCGCGAGCCCAGCAGCCAGGCTCCCACGCCCAGAATGCTCCACAGTACCGTCAGCGTCGTTTGCGCCACGCCGTGGTTGAGGATCATCGGATTCCACGCCAGCCCGGCGAAGTGGTGCACCGCGCGCAGCCCCGCCAGGCTCAGCACGAGGAGGGCCGCGCCTGCCACCAGCGCCGGTGCCGGTTCCGGCACGCGCTGCCAGGCCCAGCGCGCCGCGACGATCAGCCCGATCGCCTGCAGCAGTTCGCTCGGGTTGACGAGCGGCAGGAAGGGCAGGGGCGCGGTGTCGCCGGACAGCAGCAGCGACTGGGCCCAGGCCAGCGCAAGCACGATGCCCGACAGCGCGAACCAGATGCGTGCATATCCTGGAAACTCCCGCGCCAGCGGGAATGCGCCCAGCGCCGGCAGGCGCCAGGTCAGCAGCGCCAGTGCGATCAGCGGTGCCAGCCCGAGCGCGAACACCCAGTCCTCGCCCAGCGCCGCGGCACGCGCCACCTGCGCCAAGGCCCCGCCGTAGACCAGTGCGAGCGTTGCCAGAAACAGGAGGTGCCCGACGCCCAGCCCGCGCTGTGCGGGTCGGCGCAGCAGCGCCAGCCCGGCGAGTGCTGCCGCGACCCAGGCCAGCCACACCGTGCCCTGCGGCCAGTGCAGTGCGAGCGCGGCCTCGTGCTGGCCGATCAGCGCCAGCGCCGCACTCAGGGCCAGCGCCAGCAGCACGTTCCAGCCCAGGCGCGGCCAGCGCAGCAGGTGGCGCAGGCCGCCCATCGCCAGCAGGGTGAGCGCGGCGAAGGCGAGCCAGGCCAGCGGCGTGCCCGCGCCCGTCGAAAGCAGCCCGCCGCCGTGCGCGTGCTGGTCGATTTCGCGCGCACCGGCCAGATGCCACCAGGCCGTGCCCACGAGGAATCCCGGCCACACCGCCAGGCGGCCGGCCCCGGCGCGCTCGTACAGCCAGCTGGTCGCAAAGGCCGAGGCGGCCAGCAGCGATACCGCCAGCGCGTGGCCGTTGAGGACGGGCCATTCACCGGCAGCGGCGTCCCAGCCGCCGTCGAACAGGCTGATGAAACAGGCCGCGCCCGCCAATAGCTGCAGGGCCAGGCCCGACGCCTGCGGCAGCGCGCGCCGCTGGCGCAGGCCGAGCCAGACCAGCGCGGCACCTTCCAGCGCCCAGGTGATCGCGGTCCAGCGCGAGGAGAACGCGAGCGGGATGGCAAGCGTCGCGAATCCCGCCGCCAGGATTCCGAACGACTGCCCGATGAGGGCCATGTCGCGCCGTCGCAGCAGCCACCAGGCCAGCCCGGCGTAAAGCACCGCCACCGCCATCGCGCTCCAGGCCAGGCGCATCGGCTGGTCGTGAAGCATCCCGGCCTGCAGCCCGAAGGCGAGCAGCGGCGTGCCGAACACGATCGGCCCATCGACCAGTCCGCGCAGGCGTCCGGGCGCGCGCAGCGCGTGCAGCGCGGCGATGGCGACATAGAAGCCGAAGAACAGGATCAGGAACGGCTCGACCGTGGCGAAGTGCTCGGGCCGGTAGTAGCGCATGCCCCAGCCCAGCCCGATCAGGAAGGTGAAGGCGAAGCCGATGAGGTTGAGCGCACGCCAGTGCCGCACCCAGGCGATGGCGAAGACCGCCAGGTTGAGCAGCGCGTAGTAGGAAAACAGCACGACGTGGCTGCCGCTGCCGGTCGACAGCAGCACCGGTGCCAGGTAACCGCCGAGGAATCCCGGCACCGCCAGCGCGACCGCGTTCTGCAGCACCGCCAGCATCGCTGCGCCGGCCACCAGCACCAGCACCAGGGAGAAGGCGACGCCGGCAGGCAGCAGCGCGTAAAGCCGGTACGCCGCGAAAGTCGTCAGCAGCAGGATGCCGATGCCGCCGCCCTGCAGGCTCAGGCCGAACGCCGGCCGCTCGATGCGGTTGCGCCAGCCCCACAGCACCGCCGCCACGCCGCCGGCGGCGATCAGCGCCAGGCGCAGCGGCAGCGGCAGGCTGACCCAGCCCGCGTCGATCGAATACTTGAGCGCCGCCGCCACGCCGAACAGCAGCACCAGCATGCCGATCTTCACCGGCACGTTGCCGCTGAAGAACCATGCGCGCACCCGCTGCAACCCGCGCTCCAGCGGCGAGGGTCCGGCCGGGACCCCGGTCTGGACGCGGGCGTTGGAAACGGCCGCCGGCGGCATCGCGCGGATCGGTTCGGTGCGGGCAGGCGACGTCGGGGCGACAACCGATTCGAGCAGTTCGGGCGCACTTTCCATCCCGGTCGAATCCACGCAGCCGGCTTCGCGCTCGGCTGGATTCACCTCGGCGTGCCGTGCCGGCGATCCGCTCCCCGCCTCGTGCGCGGGCGGAATGCCGGCGTCGGATGTCGCGACCGGAGCCTTGGGCGACGCGGCACCGGGCGCTGCCGCTTCCGCGACCGGTTGCGCGCCCTGACGCGCCACCTGGCTTGAACGCAGCGCGCGCAGACGCGCCTCCACCGCGTCCAGCCGTCGGCCCAGCGCGCGAATGCGGCCCCACTGCCAGCCCAGCAGCGCGCCTGCGAGGAACCCGAGGAACGCCGCGCTTCCGTCGCCCGCCACCAGGCCCAGAATCGACCCGGCCAGCGCCATGATCCACTGCATCGCACACCGCGCAAGACGGGCGACGCCTGCGCCCGGGGGCACGAGTATGGCGCAAGCGCGGGTGGCCGCAGCGGCGTTGCATGACGTGAGGCATTTGCGCGCCCTTCCGCTCGCTGACACAATCCGGTGCGCACTCAGGGGTGGGGCACACGGATTCGGCAGGACATCGGGATTCCCGACGTCGGGCGGCCTGTTGCCAGGGCGCCGGATCGGCCGAGGGGTCGGGCGCAGCTTGCTCCCGTGCCGCGCCGCTGCCGATGGTGCGAACGTGCTCACTCCGGTTGTTTCGGCACCGACCTCATCCTTCCACGGAACTCCATGCCAATGCCTCTTCCCTTTCCAGTGACACGGCTGGCCATCGGGCTGGCCGTCGCGTTTGCCTGCGGCAGCGCCTTCGCGCAGGCCCCCGAACTGATGCTGACCCCGGCGCGCGACGCCGCGCCCGAAACCATCGCCGAAGACTATTTGCGCCAGTCGGCCGCGGCGCGCGGCCTGGCGGACTCCGACCTGGAGTACCGGCACTAGGAGAGCAGCTACGTCACCCGCCACAACGGCGTGTCGCACCAGTTCTTCCAGCAGTACGTCGATGGCCTCCCGGTGTACAAGGCCATCGCACAGGTGAACGTCATGCCCGACGGACGGGTGCTGAGCGCGACCAGTGCGTTCGAGTCGAACGTGCAGGCGCGCACCTCCGCGCGCGAGCCGGCGCTGACGGCCGCGCAGATGCTCACCCGGGTGGCCGCGCATTTCGGCATTGATCGCTTCAACGTGCCGCTGCCCGAGCGCGCGCCGACCGGCCGCCAGCAGCACGCCCGTTATCCCGGCGGCATGCTGTCGGAATCCCCGATCGACATGGAGCTGGTGTACGAACCCGTCGGCACCGAGCTGCGCCTGGCCTGGCGCGTGGTGATCGACCATTACCAGACCCGGCAGGAGCATCTGGACATGCGCTTCGACGCGCTGACCGGTGCATTGCTGGCGCAGGACAACTGGGTCGATGACATCGCCGACGGCGCGGCGGCACCGGCCGCGGCGGCCTACAACGCCGAGTACCGCGTCTTCGGCCTGGGCGTGGAAAGCCCCGGTCACCCCGGTGCCTCGCACGACCTCGTGTCCAATCCGCCCGAAGCCAACGCCTCGCCTTCGGGCTGGCAGGACACCCGCACCAGCCCAGCCGGCCGGCGCGCCCGAGGCGCTGCACACCCGCGGCAACAACGTGCGCGCGCAGTGGGATCTCGGTGGCAGCAATACCGACGTCGACGCCAACCGTCCGCTCGGCGTGTGGAACGCGGGCAGCCAGACGCTGAGCTTCGATTTCCCCTGGGTCGAAAGCGAGGAGCCGGCCACCACCACCAACCGCGCGGCCTCGGTGGTGAATCTCTTTTACTGGAACAACATCATCCACGACGTGCTGTGGCAGTACGGCTTCGATGAGCCTTCCGGCAACTTCCAGCAGAACAACTTCGGCCGCGGCGGAGCGGGCAACGACGCGGTGCGCGCCGACGCGCTCGACGGCTCGGGCACCAACAACGCCAACTTCTCCACGCCCGGCGACGGCAGCCCCGGCCGGATGCAGATGTTCCGCTGGACATCGCCCGGCGGCGTCGAGGTCACCGCGCCCTACGCCGCCACCTACCAGTCGCCGGTGCCGGACGACTGGGGCGGCAGCTTCACCTCGCTCAGCGGCGAAGTGGTGCCGGTGCAGGCACCGACCACCGGCCTCCTGGGCTGCGAAGGCCCCTACACCAATGCCGCCGCGGTCAGCGGCAAGATCGCCCTGGTCAAGCGCGGCTCCTGCGAGTTCGGCCAAAAAGCGCTCGTCGCGCAGCAGAACGGTGCCGCCGGCGTCATCATCTTCAACAACGACGGCACCAACACCGGCGCAGGCATGGCCGCCGGTGCCAGCGGTGCCAGCGTCACCATCCCGGTGGTCGGTATGCTGGGCAACCAGGACGGCGATGCCCTGCTGGCCGCCGCCGCGGGCGCGCCGGTCATGGTCACGATGAGTCCCAAGCTCTTCCCGGATCGCGACAGCGACTTCGATGCCGGCATCATCGTGCACGAGTACGGCCACGGCGTGTCGAACCGCCTGACGGGTGGCACGCAGTCCGGCTGCCTGTCCGGCGACGAGCAGGCCGGCGAGGGCTGGAGCGACTTCTACGGCCTGATGTTCACCATGACCGACGCGGTCTGCGACCTGCCGCGCGGCGTGGGCACCTATTCGAGCTTCGAGCCCGGCACGGGCCGCGGCATCCGGCGCTATCCGTATTCGCCGGACATGGCGGTCAATCCGTTCACCTTTGCCGACGTGGCCGATAGCGCGCAGTCGGTGCCGCACGGCGTGGGTTCGGTCTGGGCCACGATGCTCTGGGACATGAGCTGCAAGCTGGTGGACCGCTACGGCTACGAGCCGGATATCCACGGCCGCGCGGGCGGCAATGGACTGGCGCTGCAGCTGGTGACCGATGGCCTCAAGCTGCAGGGTTGCCGGCCGACCTTCGTGATGGGGCGCAACGGCATCCTCGCCGCCGACGCCGCGCTGGATGCGGCCGATCCGGCCTACCTGGGCAACAAGTGCATCATCTGGCACGCCTTCGCGCGCCGCGGCCTGGGCAATGCCGCCAGCAGCGGCAGCGTCAGCAGCCGCACCGACCAGACCCCGGACTTCACCGTTCCGGCCGAATGCCAGAGCTTCCAGGTGCAGGTGAACGTGACCGGTCCGGGCACGGTGGGTCCGGCGGCTTCGCCCGTCACTGCGGCCTACGAGGACGTCCTGGGCTTCACCCTCACGCCGGCCGCGGGCGGCACGATCGCCTCGGCCACGGGCTGCGAAGGCACGCTCGCCGGCAACACGTTCACCACCCTTCCGATCGTGCGCAACTGCACCATCGATGTGGTGTTCGACGGCGTACCCCGCTGCCCGACGCGATCTTCGCGGACGGCTTCGAAGAGCCTGTCACGCCCTGACGTCGTCGCCGGGCGCAGGCCCGCCTGCGCCCGGCGGCGAGCGCGGCAGGCGCAATGCAGAACGCCCCGGCATGGCCGGGGCGTTCTCGTTTCCGCCATACCGATCCGACGTTACCAGCTGTAGCCGGCGCGCGCGTAGTAGTAGCGGCCGTTGAAGCCGAACGGCGACTGCAGGCTGTAGGGGATCAGGCCGAACGTGGAGTTGGCCGCGATCACCTTGTCCGGGTAGGCGTCGGTGACGTTGTCCGCGCCCAGCGTGAACGACCAGTTCTCGGTCGGCCGGTAGCTGGCGGAGAGGTCGATCACCCACTTGGCACCGTAGCGCTGGTCCTGCGCCGGATTGCTGGCGTGGCGCGTGGTGAATTCGCCGTAGCGGCTCGAACCGAGGTTGAAGGTCCACCGCTCCAGCGTCCAGTTGCCGCCCAGGGCGAACTTGTCGCGCGGGAAGCCTTCCTCGATGCGGCCGCGCTCGTCGCGCCCCATGCGTTCGAGGTTGGCACCGAGGGCATCGAGCTGGGACGGATTGGGCGCGACGCGGGTCACGTCGGTCTTGTTGCGGTTGTAGCTGGCGGTCAGGTCGAGGTTGCTGGACGCCAGCGGGATCGACCAGGTGCCCACCACGTCCACACCGCGGGTGCGGGTGTCGATGGCGTTGTTGAAGTAGCGCGCGCTGGTGACGCCGGAGATGCCCAGGCTGGCGAGAAGATCCTGCGCGGCCTGATTGCTTCCGAGCAGGAGGTTGGACGACAGCACGATGCGGTCGTCGATGCTGATCTCGTAGGCGTCGATGGTGAAGTACAGCGCGTCGGTCGGCTGCAGCACCAGGCCCAGGCTGTAGGAGAGCGAGGTTTCCGCCTGCAGCGGCTCGGCACCCAGCGCGCGCGCCACCGGCCCGGCCGCCGGGAAGGTGCCGGCCTCGTAGGCCACGCCGTTGGTGATGTTGGTGGTGACCGCCTGGTAGTTCTGCTGCGCCAGCGAGGGCGCGCGGAAGCCGCTGGCCACGGTGGCGCGCAGCGCCGCCGCGTCGGTGAAGGCGTAGCGGCCCGAGAGCTTGCCCGAGAACTCGCTGCCGAAGTCCGAGTAGTCCTCGTAGCGCCCGGCCACGCCGCCGGAAAACGCGTCGCTGAAGTCCGCTTCCAGCCCGGCATAGGCGGCGATGTTGTGGCGCTCGTGGCGGCCGGCGTTGCGCGGGGTGAAGCCGCCAAAGCCCTGTGCGCCCGAGCCGAAATAGGAATCCGGCTCGCCGGCGCCCTGCTCCCAGGTCTCCTTGCGGTACTCGGTGCCGAGCGAGAGCGTGGCCGGATAGTCCAGCCCGATGTTTACGGGGCGGGAGAAGTCCGCGTTGATCACCTGCTGGGTGTAGGCAAGCGAGCCGTCGTAGAAGCTGCGCGGGCTGTTGGCACCGAGCGCGTAGTTGATGGTGTTCTGGGTGCGGAAATCGAGGGTGTTGCGGCCGTAGTCGTAGCTCACGTCCCAGCTCCAGCCGCCCTCCGAGCCGCCGTTGGCGCCGAGCACGAAGCTGCGGTCTTTCGACTTCTGGTTGATCTCGGGCACATAGCCGTTCGGATACACCTGCGCCAGCAGCGCGCCCTGGCCGCTGTGGTTCTTCGAGCGGTAGAAGGCGAACGAGTCGATGTCGCGGTCGCTGCCCATCAGGGTGGCGTAGAAACGGGTATCGTCGGCCACCTGCAGGCTGGCGTTGGCGGCCACGGAAGTCGCTTCAACTTCCGGATCGCCGATCTTGAAGGTGGCCTCGCCCACGCCCGGGAAGTTGCCGGTGTGCGGTGCCGAGCCGGTGTAGGCGCCGGAGCGGTTGGTGATGTCCTGGTGGCCGGTCTCGGCGGTCAGGTGCACGCTGCCGGCCCCTTCGCCGAAGCTCAGCCCGCCATCGGCCGCAAGCTGCCACTGCTGGCCGTCGCCCTCGGAATACTCGCCATAGCGCGCGGCGATGCTGCCGCCCGATCCCGCGCCCTTGAGCACCAGGTTGACCACGCCGGCGATGGCGTCGGAGCCGTACTGCGCCGAGGCGCCGTCGCGCAGCACCTCGACCCGCTCGATGGCGCTGACCGGGATCGCGTTGAGATCCACCGCCGAGGAGCCGCGCCCGATGGTGCCGTTGACGTTCACCAGCGCCGAGACGTGGCGGCGCTTGCCGTTGACCAGGATCAGCACCTGATCGGGTGCCAGGCCGCGCAGCTGCGCCGGACGCACGCCGCTGGTGCCGTCGGCGATGGCCGGGCGCGGGAAGTTGAGCGAGGGCAGCGCCCGCGCCAGCGCCGTGGCCAGCTCGGTGGTGCCGGTCGCCTGCAGCAGTTCGGGCGTGATGATGTCGATGGGCGACTGCGATTGCGCCACGGTGCGATCGGTGACGCGGGTACCGGTCACGATGACGGTATCGAGCGCCTTGGCCCCTTCCGTGCGCGCGGCCTCCTGCGCCTGCGCGGGCGCCGCCAGCGCCAGCACGACGGCCAGCGACAGGGAAGTATGCTTGAGTGGCATTGCGGTATGTCCTTTTCTTGTGGGGAGAGTCGGGGCGGTTCGCAGCGCGGCTTTGTGCGCTGCACGATCCACCAAGTAGCGTGATTCCCGCACCCTGTCAAACGCCCGCAGGTTCTGTCAACAGAACCGGCGCGAAGACCTCGCCGCGCGGCCCCGGCGCGGGCGGCGGGTGGTAACGTAGAGGCCCCGCTCCCGAGGTCGAGCCTCATGCGCCAGTCAGCCGCTCTTCTGCCCTGCCTGTTTTTTTTCGCCGCGATACTGCTTTCCGGCTGCGGTCGGGAAACCGATGCGCCGCCGCCCGCCGCCGAATCCCCCGCCGCGCCCGCCGCACCGCCCGAGGTCGAACTGATCACCCGCGAGGTGCTGTTCGGAAATCCCGAGCGCGCCAGCGTGCAGATCAGCCCGGACGGCACCACCCTGAGCTGGGTCGCGCCGCGCGAGGGCGTGATGAACGTCTGGGTCGCGCCGGTCGGCGATCTCGCCGCCGCGCGTGCGGTCACCGCCGACACCGGGCGCGGCATCCGCAACCACTTCTGGTCTTACCGGCCGGGCACCCTGCTGTACGTGCGCGACAGCGGCGGCGACGAGAACTTCCACCTGTTTGCGGTGGAACTGGCCAGCGGCGAGAGCCGCGATCTCACGCCCTTTGCCGCCACCACCGCAAGCGTGGTCGGGCTCAGTCACCGCCATCCGGATGCCGTGCTGGTCGGCATGAACGACCGCGATCCGCAGTGGCACGACCTCTACCGGGTCGATCTTCGCGACGGCACGCGCAGCCTGGTGGAAAAGAACGAGCAGCGTATCGGCCAGTACCTTGCCGATGGCGAGCTGCAGCCGCGCTTCGCCGTGCGCAGCCGCCCGGACGGCGGTGCCGATGTGCTGCAGCGCAAGGGCGATGCCTGGGTGCCGTTCGACAGCATCGGGTTCGAGGATTCGCTGACCACCGGCCCGGTCGGCCTGAGCGACGATGGTGCCACGCTCTACCTGCGCGATTCGCGCGAGCGCGACACCTCCGCGATGTTCGCGCTCGATGTCGCCAGCGGCGCGCGCAGCCTGCTGCATCAGGACGCGCGCGCCGACGTGGGCGACTGGCTCGCCGATCCGGTGACGGGGCGGGTGCAGGCGGTCTCGGTGAACTATCTGCGCGACGAGTGGACCGCCGTGGACGATGCGATCCGCGCCGACCTCGACCGACTGGCGACGCTCGGTCCGGGCGAAGTTTCGGTCAATGCGCGCACGCTCGATGACCGCGTCTGGGTGCTGGCCTACTCGGCGGCCGAGTCGCCGGTGCAGTACTACCGCTACGACCGCGACGGCGATGGCACACTGACTCGCCTGTTCTCCGCGCGCCCGGCGCTGGAAGGCGCGCCGCTGGTGCCGATGTGGCCGCAGGAAATCCGCTCGCGCGACGGCCTGACCCTGGTGAGCTACCTCTCCCTGCCCGCTGCCGCCGACCCGGACGGCGACGGAAAAACCAACGCACCGGTGCCGATGGTGCTGCTGGTGCACGGTGGCCCCTGGGCGCGCGACTACTACGGCTACAGCGGCATGATCCAGTGGCTCGCCAACCGCGGCTACGCGGTGCTGAACGTCAACTTCCGCGGCTCCACCGGATTCGGCAAGGCGTTCACCAACGCCGGCGACGGCGAATGGGCGGCGAAGATGCACGACGACCTTCTCGATGCGGTCGACTGGGCCGTCGCGCGGGGCGTCACCCGGCGCGATCAGGTCGCGATCATGGGCGGCAGCTACGGCGGCTATGCCACCCTCGTCGGCCTCACCTTCACGCCGGACACGTTCGCCTGCGGCGTCGATATCGTCGGCCCGTCCAACCTCAACACCCTGCTGGCCACCGTGCCGCCCTACTGGGCCAGTTTTTTCGAACAGCTCGCGCGGCGCATGGGCGATCCGCGCACCGACGCCGGGCGTGCCTGGCTCACCGAGCGCTCGCCGCTGACCCGGGTCGATCAGATCCGCAAGCCGCTCCTGATCGGGCAGGGCGCCAACGATCCGCGCGTCAAGCAGGATGAGAGCGACCAGATCGTCAACGCCATGAGCGCGCGCGGCATCCCGGTGACCTACGTGCTGTTCCCGGACGAAGGCCACGGCTTCCAGCGGCCGGAAAACAGCAAGGCGTTCAACGCCGTCGCGGAAGGCTTCCTCGGGCAGTGCCTGGGCGGGCGCGTGCAGCCGATCGGCGAAGACTTCGCCGGCTCCAGCATCCAGGTTCCCGCCGGCGCGGCGCAGGTGCCCGGCCTGGAGCAGGCCCTCTCCACGCATACCGGCGAGGTCAGGAAATAGTTCGCCGAACCCGCAGCATCCCGTTCCCGACAGTGCGCGCTCGCCGCCCTGTCGGGAATGGGCGCGGTACCTCAGAAGGGCCTGAACACGTCTTCATCGTCATCCCAGCCTACGC
>JRYL01000235.1_pt1 | contig 19017 bp, 18 predicted proteins | sample 235391 | NCBI WGS metagenome assembly JRYL01 (sample SAMN03074223, study PRJNA261481) | activated sludge metagenome | biome: Wastewater Treatment Plant; feature: Wastewater; material: Activated sludge; isolation source: activated biomass of a wastewater treatment plant treating wastewater from... ...
GGGAACTGAATCGTCACCTTGCGGCTGAAGGCGTACCGCCCGGTCAGGGCCATGCCCTTGAGCAGTTCCACGAGCATGAAGCTCTTGAAGAAGTCGCGAAGCGAGAAAGGTGATGCTGCTACGGAAGCCATGACTCCTCCTCCGTTCAATGCCAGATGTTCCACGGGCTGTGCATCCAGAAGCCCACGACGAGCAGCCAGACCAGCGTGACGGGAATGAAGATCTTCCAGCCCAGGCGCATGATCTGGTCGTAACGGAAGCGCGGGAACGTGGCACGGATCCAGATGAACATCGACACCACGACAAAGGTCTTGATGCCCAGCCAGATCCAGCCCGGCACCCAGTTGAACAAGGCGCTGTCGATGGGCGACAGCCAGCCACCCAGGAACATGATCACGGCCAGGATCGACACCAGCCACATGGCTGCGTATTCCGCCAGGAAGAAGGTGGCAAAACCCATGCCCGAATACTCGACCATGTGGCCGGCCACGATCTCGGCCTCGCCCTCCACCACGTCGAACGGGTGGCGGTTGGTCTCGGCCACGCCCGAGATCAGGTAGACGACGAAGATGGGCAGCAGGGGCAACCAGTTCCAGGACAGGAAGGCCAGGCCCTTGTCGGCCGCCATGCCCTGCCCTTGTGCCATCACGATGTCGGTCAGGTTCATGCTGCCCGAAACCATCAGCACCACCAGGAAGCAGAAGCCCATGGCGATTTCGTAACTGACCATTTGCGCCGAAGCGCGCAGCGCACCGAGGAACGCGTATTTCGAGTTGGAGGCCCAGCCCGCAATGATCACACCATAGACCTCGATCGACGTGATGGCCATGACCAGCAGCAAGCCGGCATTGACGTTGGCCAGCGCCATGTCGGGCCCGAACGGAATCACCACCCACGCCGCCAGCGCCGGCATGATGGCCATCAGCGGCCCCAGGAAGAACAGCGGCTTGTTGGCAGCCGTCGGTCGAATGATTTCCTTGGTGAGCAGCTTGACTGCATCAGCAATGGGTTGCAGCAGACCCCAAGGCCCCGTGCGGTTCGGGCCGTGACGCACCTGCATGTAACCCAGCAGCTTGCGCTCCCACAGCGTCAGGTAGGCGACGGCGCCCATCAAGGGCAGCAGCACCACCACGATCTTGATGAGGTTCCAGATCACCGGCCAGGCGATGCCCGACCACCAGCCACCGCTGAAGAGATGCAGGCCACCGTTGTAGAAGGCGTCGATCATGCTGCGGCTCCTTCTCGTGCATCGGCCGTCAATTGCAGCGAGGGCGCACGGCGCACGATGCCATCCAACTGGTAGATGCCGACCGGCACCCCAGCCACGAACGACGGCCCTGCATCGATCGATGCAGTCGTCCGGTTGCTCAGGACCGCTGTCGGAATGGTGTCCGGTTCAGCACCGCCGAGGGCCTGCGCGAGCACTTCCTGCGAACTGTCGTAAGCAGGTTGTGCGATGCCCAGCATGTCGGCCAGCACACGCAGCACCTTCCAGGCCGGGCGCGCCTCACCCAGGGGACGCACCACGGCGTGGAAACTCTGCACGCGTCCTTCCGCGTTGACGAAGGTGCCGGAGGTTTCAGTGAACGGCGCAATGGGCAGCAGCACGTCGCTGATATCCAGGTTCGCCTTGAACGGGCTCAAGGTGACCACCATGTCGCATCCCGACAGTGGCCGCCCCGCCGTATCCGCGCCAGGTTCACAGTTGAGAAGCAGGGCTGCTTTCACACCCCCCGCCAGCATCTGTGCTGCGTTCTGGCCACCATCCTGCGGCAGCGCCTTGACGAACTGCGCCCCCACGGTGTTCGCCGCCTCGGTCAGATAACCGACCACGGCACCCGATTGCGCCCCGATCCATTGGCACAGTGCCAGCAGGCTCGATGCCTTGGGGTGGTGTGCAGCCGCATTGCCCAGCAGGATCGCCTTCTGCTCGCCCGACATGAGCGCCTGCACGATGGCCTTGGCTGCGTCGGTCGATGTGCCGGCAGCAGGCGCCGAAACGCCTTTCTGCTCTGCCATCGCGGCAGCCACGTCCGCCAGCCGTTGCACCCACTCTCCGGGTTCTGCCAGCATGTGGGCGCTCAAGGGCATGGCCCAGGCGCCTTCGGTCTTCAGCAACGCTTCGGAAGTAATAGCACTCACTGCACATCCGTGGCGCGCTGCCTGCCGAATTCGCTGTGCAAACAGAGGATGGTCCTTGCGCAGGTTGGAGCCGACGACGAGCACGCTCTGCAGTTTGGACAACGCTGCGATGGGCATGCCCAACCAGCGGATGCCTTCGGTTGGCGCAAACTCCTGGTGGCGCAACCGATGGTCGATGTTCTGACTGCCGAGCCCGCGCACCAGCGTGCCGGCCAGATACAGCTCTTCCAAGGTGCTGTGCGGACTGACCAGGGCACCGATGGCCCCTGCGCCGTGCTGCGCCTTGACCTGATTCAGGCCGTTGGCCACGTACTCCAGCGCCGTCCGCCAATCGACCTCTTTCCAGGCACCCCCCTGCTTGAGCATGGGCTTGGTCAGGCGCTCCTCGCCATTCAGCGCCTCATAGGAGAAACGGTCGCGATCAGCGATCCAGCACTCGTTGACGGCCTCGTTCTCGAGCGGCACGACGCGCATCACCCGATTGCTCTTGACCTGCACGATCAGGTTGGCGCCGGTCGAATCGTGCGGGCTGACGCTCTTGCGGCGCGACAGCTCCCAGGTGCGGGCGCTGTAGCGGAACGGCTTGCTGGTCAGCGCGCCGACCGGGCAGATGTCGATCATGTTGCCCGACAGCTCGGAATCCACTGACTGCCCGATGAAGGTCTCGATCTCGGAGTGCTCGCCGCGATGGGACATGCCGAACTCCATCACGCCGGCAATCTCCTGGCCGAAGCGCACACAGCGGGTGCAATGGATGCAGCGGCTCATCTCCTCCATGGAAATGAGCGGCCCCACGTTCTTGGGGAACACCACGCGCTTTTCTTCCCCGTAGCGAGACCCCGATGCGCCATAGCCCACCGCCAGATCCTGAAGCTGGCATTCGCCGCCCTGGTCGCAGATCGGGCAGTCGAGCGGGTGGTTGATGAGCAGGAACTCCATCACCGACTTCTGCGCCTTCACGGCCTTGTCGGTCTGCGTGTGCACCACCATGCCCTGCGTCACCGGCGTGGCACAGGCCGGCATGGGCTTGGGCGCCTTCTCCACATCCACCAGGCACATGCGGCAATTGGCAGCGATGGAGAGCTTCTTGTGATAGCAGAAGTGCGGGATGTAGGTTCCAGCCTTCTCGGCTGCATGCATGACCATGCTGCCTTCAGGCACTTCCACCTTCTTGCCGTCGATTTCGATTTCAACCATTTGCTCAGTCCGATCCGATCAGGCGGCCGCCTTCATTGCAGCATCGATCTTGGCCGCGAACTCGTGCCGGAAATGTTTCAGCATGGCACGCACCGGCATCGCTGCGGCGTCACCCAGGGCGCAGATGGTGCGGCCCATGATGTTTTCCGCCACGTTGTCGAGTTTGGCCAGATCCTCTGGCCGGCCCTGCCCGTTCTGGATGCGGTGCACCATGCGCCACAGCCAGCCCGTGCCTTCACGGCAGGGTGTGCACTGACCGCACGATTCGTGCATGTAGAAGTACGACAGGCGCTGCAGCGTTTCGACCATGTCGCGCGAATCGTCCATCACCATCACGGCGCCGGAGCCCAGCATCGAGCCGGCCTTGGCAATGGAGTCGTAGTCCATCGTGCACTGCATGATGATGTCGGCCGGCAGCACCGGGGACGAGGAACCGCCCGGAATCACCGCCTTCAGCGTCTTGCCGCCGCGCACGCCGCCGGCCAGCTCCAGCAGCTTGGCGAACGGAGTGCCCATGGGGATCTCGTAGTTGCCGGGACGCTCCACATCGCCCTGGATCGAGAAAATCTTGGTGCCACCGTTGTTCGGCTTGCCGCATTCCAGATAGGCCTGACCACCGTTGCGGATGATCCAGGGCGTGGCGGCGAAGGTTTCGGTGTTGTTGATCGTGGTCGGCTTGCCATACAGGCCGAAACTGGCCGGAAACGGCGGCTTGAAGCGCGGCTGCCCCTTCTTGCCTTCCAGCGATTCCAGCAGCGCGGTTTCCTCACCGCAGATGTAGGCGCCGAAACCGTGGTGCGCGTGGAGCTGGAAATCAAACTGGCTGCCCATCACGCCCCGGCCCAGGTAGCCTGCTTCACGCGCCTGCTCGATGGCGGCTTCGAAGCGTTCGTAGACCTGGAAGATCTCACCGTGGATGTAGTTGTAGCCCACACTGGCGCCCATGGCGTAGGCCGCGATGGCCATGCCCTCGATCACCGCATGCGGGTTGTGCATGAGGATGTCGCGGTCCTTGAAGGTGCCCGGCTCGCCCTCGTCCGAGTTGCACACCAGGTACTTCTGGCCCGGGAAGTTGCGCGGCATGAAGCTCCACTTGAGGCCGGTCGGGAAGCCCGCGCCGCCGCGACCGCGCAGGCTGGATGCCTTCAGTTCGGCAATCACTTCATCCTGCGTCATGCCGGCACCGCCATCCTGGCCCAGGATCTTGCGCAGCGCCTGGTAGCCACCGCGCGCCTCGTAGTCCTTCAAGCCCCAGTTGCTGCCATTCAAGCCAGCGTAGATCTGGGGATCGATATGGCGGCCATGAAAGCAGGTTTCCACGCCCTTGGCCTGGAACTGCGCGAGGATGTCTTGCACACGTGCCATGGGTTCAGTCCTCCGCCCGGCGCAGGCCATCGACCAGTTGATCCAGCTTGTCGTTGGACATGAAGCTGCACATGTTGCGGTCGTTCACCAGCATCACCGGCGCATCCCCGCACGCACCCAGGCATTCGCAGGGTTGAACGGTGAACTGACCATCGGCCGTGGTGCCATAAGGCTCGATGCCCAGCTTGTCGCACAGGTGCTTCAAGGCCTCCGGTCCGCCCGCAAACATGCACGGCGCATTGGTGCACACGGCAAGCTTGAAGCGGCCCACCGGCTTCTGGTTGTACATGTTGTAGAAGGTCGTGACCTCATGCACGGCCATGGGCGGCATGCCCAGGTATTCGGCCACGGCCTTCTCGCTTTCGGAACTGACCCAGCCCTGCTCCTGCTGCACGATGGCCAGACACGCCATCACGGCCGACTGCTTCTGCTCGGCGGGGTACTTGGCGACCTCGCGGGCAAAACGCGCCAGCGTGGCATCTGACAGGGGAGCCGCAGCGGCGGTTGCGACGGCGGTGCTCATCGATCGATCTCTCCAAACACGATATCCAGCGTGCCGATGATGGCCACGGCGTCGGCCAGCATGTGGCCCTTGGCCAGTTCGTCCAGCGTGGACAGGTGCACAAACCCCGGCGGCCGGATCTTCATGCGGTAAGGCTTGTTGGCACCGTCGCTGATCAGGTAGATGCCGAATTCGCCCTTCGGATGCTCGACCGCAGCATAGGCTTCGCCCTCCGGCACGTGCATGCCTTCAGTGAAGAGCTTGAAGTGGTGGATCAGCTCTTCCATGTTGGTCTTCATCGACTCACGCGAAGGCGGCGCGACCTTGTAGTTGTCGACGATCACCGGACCGGGGTTGGCACGCAACCAGTTCGCGCACTGCTGAATGATGCGGTTGGATTGCCGCATCTCCTGCACGCGCACCAGATAACGGTCGTAGCTGTCACCGGTCTTGCCGACCGGGATGTCGAAGTCCATCTGATCGTACACGTCGTAGGGCTGCTTCTTGCGCAGATCCCAGGCGATGCCCGAGCCACGCAGCATGGGACCGGTCATGCCGAGATTCAGGGCACGCTCGGCCGCCACGACGCCGATGCCTACCGTGCGCTGCTTCCAGATGCGGTTGTCGGTGAACAGCGTCTCGTACTCATCGATGCACTTGGGGAAGCGCCGGGTGAAATCTTCGATGAAGTCCAGCAGTGAACCCTGGCGGTTGGCGTTCAGCTGCTCCATGCCCTTGGCGTTGCGCAGCTTGCTGGCCTTGTACTGCGGCATGGTTTCCGGCAGGTCGCGGTACACGCCGCCGGGACGGAAGTAGGCCGCGTGCATACGCGCGCCCGAAACCGCCTCGTACATGTCGAACAGATCCTCCCGCTCGCGGAAGGTGTAGATCAGCATGGTGGACGAACCGCAATCGTTGCCGTGCGAGCCGAGCCACATCAGGTGGTTCATGATGCGCGTGATCTCGGAGAACATCACGCGGATGTACTGCGCACGGATCGGCACCTCGATGCCCAGCAGCTTCTCGATGGCCAGGCAGTACGCGTGCTCGTTGCACATCATCGAGCAGTAGTCCAGCCGGTCCATGTAGGGCAGCGACTGGATGAAGGTCTTGTGCTCGGCCAGCTTCTCGGTGGCGCGGTGCAGCAGGCCGATGTGCGGGTCGGCACGCTGCACGACCTCGCCATCGAGTTCGAGCACCAGACGCAGCACGCCGTGCGCGGCCGGGTGCTGCGGACCGAAGTTCAGGGTGTAGTTCTTGATTTCAGCCATGGGTCAAAGACGAACTCGCTACAGCGCGCGTTCAGTGCAGCCCCCCGTAGTGGTCTTCGCGGATCACGCGGGGCGTGACTTCGCGCGGCTCGATCGACACCGGCTCGTACACCACGCGCTGGCGCTCGGCGTCGTAGCGCATTTCCACGTGACCAGAGAGCGGGAAGTCCTTGCGGAACGGGTGGCCGATGAAACCGTAGTCGGTCAGGATGCGGCGCAGGTCGGCGTGGCCTTCGAACATGATTCCGTACAGGTCGAACGCCTCGCGCTCGAACCAGTTGGCCGAACTCCAGAGGTCATTGACCGACTGCACCACCGGAAAGTCGTCGTCGGCGCAGAACACCCGCAGGCGCACGCGCTGGTTCAGGCTGACGGACAGAAGATGCGACACGACGGCAAAGCGCGGGCCTTCCCAGCGGCCGTCTCCATAGGTGGAGTAATCGACGCCGCAGAGGTCGATGAGCTGCTCGAAGCGGCAACCCGCGGCGTCGCGCAGCGTCTTCATGACCTCGTGGTACTGCGCGGGCGCCACCGTAACGGTCACTTCGCCCAGCGCCACGCTGACGTGCTGCGCCAGCGCACCCAAGGCGGTCGCCAGCGTGTCTTTCAGGGCTTCGGGAGCAATTGCGATCTCGGTCATGCTCACACCCTCGCGATGGTGTTGGTGCGACGCACCTTCTGCTGCAATTGGATGATGCCGTACAGCAAGGCTTCCGCGGTCGGCGGGCAACCCGGCACGTACACATCCACCGGCACGATGCGGTCGCAGCCGCGCACCACGGAGTAGCTGTAGTGGTAGTAACCGCCGCCATTGGCGCACGAGCCCATCGACAGTACCCAGCGCGGCTCGGCCATCTGGTCGTAGACCTTGCGCAGGGCCGGCGCCATCTTGTTGCACAGCGTGCCGGCCACGATCATCAGGTCGGACTGGCGCGGACTGGCGCGGAACACTTCGGCGCCGAAGCGCGCGATGTCGTAGCGCGCCGCAGCGGCGTGCATCATCTCCACTGCGCAGCAGGCCAGGCCGAAAGTGACCGGCCACAGCGAGCCGGTCTTGGCCCAGTTCACCGCCGCGTCGACGCCGGTGAGCAGAAAGCCCTTTTGCTGAAGCTGTTCATTCATGTGCAAACTTCCTGTCAGGGGCGCTGCCGCCCCAGGACTCACTCCCAATCAAGCGCACCTTTTTTCCATTCGTACACGAACCCCACCACGAGGATCGTCAGGAAAATCAGCACGGCGACGAAACCGGCCAACCCCACGTCCTTGAGCGCGACGGCCCAGGGGAAGAGGAAGGCGATTTCAAGATCGAACAGGATGAACAGGATGGCGACGAGGTAATAGCGCACGTCGAACTTCATGCGCGCGTCCTCGAAGGCCTCGAAGCCGCACTCGTAGGGCGAGTTCTTGGCCGCGTCGGCCTTGTGGGGCTTCAGCAGGTTGCCCATGCCCAGACAGAGCGCCCCGACAGCCAAGCCCACCAGAATGAAGAGCAGAACGGGAAGATACTGGGCGAGATTCATCGGGCGTCTTTGTCGTTATGGCCTGCGCTGGCGCGTGCCTGCAGGCGCTTGTGTCTGGTGCCGTCGGCGAGACTCGAACTCGCACAGCTTTCGCCACTACCCCCTCAAGATAGCGTGTCTACCAATTTCACCACGACGGCTGAATTTTTCCGGCTGTCATGCGAACTTGATGTGAGCGTGACATGCTGCCAGAGCACCTAGGAGTTTACCCTGAAAAACCACCCGTTACAGAGGGAGGCGGTGGTTTTCAAGGTCAACTTGCAGGGCGCTTACTTGGTTGGAATCTGCGCGGCACCGCTGGCTGCCGAAACCGGCGGCACGGCAGCCGCCGAAGCCGTGGGCGCCGGCGTTGTGGCAGCGCCCGACGGGATCGCATCCGCAGCACCCGCAGGCGTGGGCACCGGCGCCGACGCGGCGCCCGCAGGTGCCGTGATCGGTGCGCGATCCAGCACGCTGCCGCCGCTGGCCGGCGCGCTGCGCACGCTGAAGCCGAAGTACGCCAGGGCCAGCGTGCTGACCAGGAACACCGTCGCCAGCGCTGCCGTGGCGCGTGACAGGAAGTTGGCGCTGCCGGAGGCACCGAACAGGCTGCCCGATGCACCACTGCCGAAGGCCGCACCCATGTCGGCACCCTTGCCGTGCTGCATCAGGATCAGACCGATCATGGCCAGCGCCGACACGATCTGCGCCACCAGCACCAGGTTCAAGACGAAATTCATGCTTGTTTACTCCAAAATCAATAGCATCCGGCGCCCGCCCATCAAGCGGCAGCGCCTATAATCTTCAGGAATTCAGGGGCCTTGAGCGCTGCGCCGCCGATCAGGCCGCCGTCGATGTCGGGCTGCGCCAGCAGCTCGGCGGCGTTGCCGGCGTTCATGCTGCCGCCGTAGAGGATGCGCACGCGGTCGGCGTGCTCGGTCGCGGCCTTGATCTGCGCACGCAGCACGGCGTGCACGGCCTGCGCCTGCTCGGGCGTGGCGGTCTTGCCGGTGCCGATGGCCCACACGGGCTCGTAGGCCACCACGATCTCGCTGGTGCAGTGGCCGTTGAGGTGGATCACCGCGGCCAGCTGGCGCTTGACGATGAACTCGGTCATGCCCTCCTCGCGCTCGCGCCGCGTCTCGCCCACGCACACGATGGGGGTGATGCCCGCCGCCAGCGCGCGCTTGGCCTTGATGGCCACGTGCACGTCGCTCTCGGCCTGGTGCAGGCGCCGCTCGCTGTGCCCGACGATGGCGTAGCGCACGCCGAAGTCCTTCAGCATGTCGGCCGACACGTCGCCGGTGAAGGGGCCATTCTCGTGCGTCGACACGTTCTGCACGCCCAGTTCGATGGGCGAGCCCGCCAGCAGGCCCTGCAGCTGCGCGACATAGACGCCGGGCGGGCAGACCACCACGTCGCACGCGGGCTGGCCGATGCCGGCCAGCAGCTCCTTCACCAGGGCCTCGTTGGCGGCCAGGCTGCCATTCATCTTCCAGTTGCCGGCGATGAGTTTTCTCTTGCTCATGTCAGTTCCAGGTCAATACGATCTTGCCGATGTGCTGATTGCTCTGCATCAGCGCATGCGCGCGCGCCGCGCCGCTGGGCAGGCCATCGCCCGCCTCGGTGGCCGGGAACACGCTGTGGATCACGGGCTTGATGGTGCCGTCGGCCAGCCACGGCCACACGCGCGCCTTCAGCGCCTGCGCGATGGCGGCCTTGAACGCCACCGGCCGCGGGCGCAGCGTGCTGCCGGTGATGGTCAGGCGCCGGCGCAGCACCAGCCCGGCGTTGAAGTCGGCCTTGGTGCCGCCCTGCACGGCGATGATGACGAGGCGCCCGTCCTCGGCCAGGCAATCCACCTCGCGCTTGACGTAGTCGCCGGCCACCATGTCGAGGATGACATCGACACCCTGCCCATCGGTCAGCTTCCGGGCTTCCTCGGCAAAGTCGGTTGCTTTGTAATTGATAGCGTGATCCGCACCCAGTTCAAGGGCTGCGGTACATTTCTCATCCGAACCCGCGGTGACGATCACCGTGGCGCCGGCGGCCTTGGCCATCTGGATGGCGGTAACGCCGATGCCGCTGGTGCCGCCCTGCACCAGCAGGGTTTCGCCCTCCTGCAGGCGGCCGCGGTCGAACACGTTGCTCCACACGGTGAAGAAGGTCTCGGGCAGCGAGGCGGCCTCGACATCGCTCAGACCCTGCGGCACCGGCAGGCACTGCGCGACGGGCGCCACGCAATACTCGGCGTAGCCACCGCCGGCCACCAGCGCGCACACGCGGTCGCCCGGCTTGAACCCTGCTTCGGCCATCGCCCCGGCATCACCGGATTCGATGACGCCCGCCACTTCCAGCCCCGGCAGATCGGACGCGCCAGGCGGCACCGGGTAGTTGCCGGTGCGCTGCAGCACGTCGGGGCGGTTGACGCCGGAGGCGCTGACGCGGATCAGCACCTCGCCCGCGCCGGCCACCGGCGTGGCACGCTCGGCGGGCACCAGCACCTCGGGGGCGCCGTATTCGCGGATGGCGATGCATTTCATGGTCAAATCGGCCTCCAGCCCTTATGTAGCAAGCGCAAGCAGCTATTGAAATTAAAGCAAATCACTGCTGCTGTTGCTGCGCGGGGCTCTCCGCGCTCTCGGCCGGCACCGGGCGCTCCTCGCGCTCGGCACGCGGGGGGCGCTCGCTGAGGTCTTCGCGCGGGGCGCGGTCACCGCGATCACCCCGGTCGCCGCGATCACCACGCTCGCCACGGGGCGGGCGGTCGCCACGCTCGCGGTATTCGCGCGGCGGGCGGTCCTCGCCGTAGCCGTTGCCGCCGTCTTCACGCGCCGGGCGATCCAGCAGCGCCTTCATGGACAGTTTGATGCGGCCCTTGTCGTCGGTCTCCAGTACCTTGACCTTGACGATCTGGCCTTCCTGCAGGTAGTCGCTGACCTTCTCCACGCGCTCGTGCGCGATCTGGCTGATGTGCAGCAAGCCGTCCTTGCCGGGCAGGATGTTGACCAGCGCGCCGAACTCCAGCAGCTTGGTGATCGGGCCTTCGTACACGGCGCCCACCTCGGCCTCGGCCGTGATGGCCTCGATGCGCGCGCGGGCCTCGTCGGCCTTGGCGGCATCGGTGCTGCCGATGGTGATGGTGCCGTCCTCGGCGATGTCGATGGTGCAGCCGGTTTCTTCCGTCAGCTGGCGGATGGTGGCGCCGCCCTTGCCGATCACGTCGCGGATCTTCTCGGGGTTGATCTTCATCGTGTACAGCTTGGGCGCGTACTGGCTGATCTCGGCCTTGGGTTGCGCAAAAGCCTCCTGCATCTTGCCCAGGATGTGCATGCGCGCTTCCTTGGCCTGCGCCAGGGCGACCTGCATGATCTCCTTGGTGATGCCCTGGATCTTGATGTCCATCTGCAGCGCGGTGATGCCGCTGGTGGTGCCGGCCACCTTGAAGTCCATGTCGCCGAGGTGGTCCTCGTCACCCAGGATGTCGGTCAGCACGGCGAAGCGGTTGTCTTCCTTGATCAGGCCCATGGCGATGCCCGCCACGTGCGCCTTCATCGGCACGCCGGCGTCCATCATCGACAGGCAGCCGCCGCACACGGAGGCCATCGAGCTGGAGCCGTTGGATTCGGTGATCTCCGACACCACGCGGATGGTGTACGGAAACTCGTCCTTGGCCGGCAGCAGCGGAATCAGCGCGCGCTTGGCCAGGCGGCCGTGGCCGACTTCGCGGCGCTTGGTGCTGCCCATGCGGCCCGCCTCGCCGGTGGCGAAGGGGGGCATGTTGTAGTGGAACAGGAAGCGGTCCTCGAACTCGCCGGCCAGCGCGTCGATGCGCTGCGCATCGCGCTCGGTGCCCAGCGTGGTGACGACCAGCGCCTGCGTCTCGCCGCGCGTGAACAGCGCCGAGCCGTGGGTGCGCGGCAGCACGCTGTTGCGGATCTCGATGGGGCGCACGGTGCGCGTGTCGCGGCCGTCGATGCGCGGCTCGCCGGCCAGAATCTGGCCGCGCACGATGCGGGCCTCGGCCTCGAACAGCAGGTTGTCGAGCTTGACGGCGTCGAACTCGACGCCTTGCGCGGCCAGCTCGGCCTTGACGGCGGCATTGGCCTCGCGCAGCGCCTGCGTGCGGGCCTGCTTGCTGCGAATCTGGTAGGCGGCGCGCAACTTCTCCTCGGCGGCGGCGTTCACCTTGGCGATGAAGTCCTCGTCCTTGGCCTCGGGCGTCCAGGTGCCGTTCTCGGCCCACAGCGGCTTGCCGGCTTCGCGCACCAGTTCATGGATGGCGTTGATGGCGATCTTGCCCTGCTCGTGGCCGAACACCACGGCGCCCAGCATCACGTCTTCGCTCAGCTGGTCGGCCTCGGATTCGACCATCAGCACGGCGGCTTCGGTGCCGGCCACGACCAGGTCCAGCTTGCTGTTCTTGCGCGCCGTGGGGCCGGGGTTCAGCACGTATTCGCCGTTGACGTAGCCCACGCGCGCGGCGCCGATGGGGCCGTTGAACGGGATGCCGCTGATCGACAGCGCTGCGCTGACGCCGATCATGGCGGCGATGTCGGCATCGACCTCGGGGTTCAGCGACAGCGTGTGGATGACCACGTGCACTTCGTTGAAGAAGCCATCGGGGAACAGCGGACGGATCGGGCGGTCGATCAGGCGGCTGGTCAGCGTCTCCAGCTCGCTCGGCTTGGCCTCGCGCTTGAAGAAGCTGCCGGGGATCTTGCCGGCGGCGTAGGTCTTCTCGATGTAGTCGACGGTGAGCGGGAAGAAGTCCTGCCCCGGCTTGGCCGACTTGCTGGCGGCCACGGTGGCCAGCACCACGGTGCCGTCGATCTCGACCAGCACGGCGCCGCTGGCCTGGCGGGCGATTTCGCCGGTTTCCATGACGACGGTCTTGTCGCCCCACTGGAAGGACTTGGTGACTTTGTTGAACAGGCTCATGATTGCTCCTTTAATAGTAGCTGCTTGCGCAAGCTGGTCCTGCGTTGGAGCCGGATTTCACTCAGAACACGATGCCATTCCATCAACGCGCGCCGCCGGCGCCCCGCTGGTGGAATGACACAGCTTCAGCTTCTGAATGCCCGTCGCTCCGGGTTGAAAAAAGACAAAAACGCCTGAGCCACATGCGGCGTCAGGCGTTTTGGCATGCATGGGCGCTTACTTGCGCAGGCCCAGCTTCTGGATCAGGGCGAGGTAGCGGTCGGCATCCTTGCCCTTCAGGTAGTCGAGCAGCTTGCGGCGGCGGCTGACCATGCGCAGCAGGCCGCGGCGGCCGTGGTGGTCCTTGGCGTGCTGCTTGAAGTGGGGGGTGAGCTCGTTGATGCGGGCCGTGAGGATGGCGACTTGCACTTCGGGGCTGCCCGTGTCGCCGGCGGCGCGTGCGTTGTCGGCGACCACGGTGGCCTTGTTCTCTTTGGAGATCATTGAAAAATTCCTCGTTCCAAATGGTTTGACTTGCGTGGCGCGCCGGAACTGCATGCCACGTGCGTTCTGCAAGATGCAAAACTTGAGGATTATAGCGCGTGAACCTCAGGGACAGCGCAGCGGCGCGTGCAGCAGCTCGAGCCAGGCCCGCACGCGCGCCGGCAATGGCCGCTGCCCGGTCGAGGCGTCAAAACAAGCGATAGCGATTTGGCGCGGTATGCCGGTATTGAAAAAAGAGCTGCTTGCGCCCGGTGGATCGGCGCAATAGCTGTTTTTTGATAGGCAAAATTTTTGGGAAGTCCCCCCTGCCCCGGACTGTGCGCCGCCCGCCCTGCGGGGCGGCGCCGTGTAGGGGCGGGCGAACCTGGCGCGGGCGGCTGCGCGTGGCGGCGGCGTGCGTCAGCCGGCCACCAGTCGCAGCGCGCCGGCGGCCTGCGCCAGGCTGGGCTCGTCCAGGCTGTCGCCGTCGTCCACCGGCTGGGCGGGCGCGGCCAGCAACGCTTGCACGAAGGGCGGCAGGCTCAGTATGCCGTGGTGGGTGGCGCCGCTGTAGAGCTGCAAATCGGTCAGCCCGTGGCGCGCCAGGCGGGCATCGACCTCGGCCGCGGGCAGGGCCAGCGGGTCGGCGCTGTCGGAGGCCATGGCCATGGCCCACAGGGTGCCGTACAGCGGCACGTATTGCAGGTACGGCCGCACCACGCCGAACACGCCGCGCAGCGAGGCGACGATGCGCGCCATGGTGTCGCCGCGGTGGATGGGCGACTGGATGTGCAGCGAAATGACGCCGCCGGGCTTGAGCGCGCGCTGGCAGGCGCGGTAGAACTGGCGCGTGTACAGCGCCACGGCGGGGCCGAAGGGGTCGGTCAGGTCGAGCACGATCTGGTCGAACTGGGCCTCGCAGCCTTCGATGAAGGCGCGGCCGTCGCCCAGGCGGATGTCCAGGCGCGGATCGTCGAAGGCGCCGCGGTGCACGGCGGGCAGCCATCGGCGCGCCATGTCGATGACTTCGCGGTCGAGTTCGGCCAGCACCACGCGCTGCATCTGCGGGTAGCGCAGCAGGTTGTGCGCGGCACCGCCGTCGCCGCCGCCCACCACCAGCGCCTGGCGCACGTCGCCGTGCGTGATGGCGGGCAGGTGGATCATGGGCTCGTGGTAGAAGAATTCGTCGCGCTCGCTGGTCATGAAGCAGCCGTCGATGCGCATGGCGCGGCCGAACAGCGGCGTCTGCACGATCTCGATGTGCTGGTCGGGCGAGCGCGCCTCGGCCAGCAGTTCGGTGGTGCGCAGGTAGAAGCCGAAGTCGGGCGAGAGCTGCTCGACGGCGAAGGCGCCGCCGCCGGCGGGCGTGCCCGCGTCGTGGGGCGCGCTCATGCGCGCACGACGCGGTGCAGGTGCGGGTCGGTCGGCTGGAAGGCCTGTTGCAGCGCGGCGAACAGCGCCTCGGCCTTGGCCGAGTTGTCGCAGCTGTAGCTGCACACGTAGACGTCGAGCGTGACGTAGTCGTCTTCCGGCCAGGTGTGCAGGGCCAGGTGCGATTCGGCCAGCACCACGGCGCCGGTCACGCCCTCGCCTTCGCCGAAGCTGTGGAACAGGCTGCCCACGGTGGTCAGGCCGGCGTCGGCCACGGCCTGCTTGCAGAAGGCCTCCAGCCTGGCGGCGTCGGTCATCAGGGCGGCATCGCCGCGGCAGCCGTACAGGTCGCCGATCAGGTGCAGGCCGGGCGCATGGCGCGGCACGGTGCGTTCGCTCTGCAGCGAGGCACGCGACGAAACAATGGGAACAGGGGAATCGGTGTGAGGCAATACGCGCATGTCACATCTCCACGGTCAAGGTGGCAAACAGGACGCGCCGCCTGAACAAGCCGGCGGCGGCCACGGAAACCGCTGACCGGAGGCTTTTGACAACCCCCGCGCGGAAACGAAAGTCCGCCCCAACAAGCCTGCGCTCACACCGAAGCGGTTTGCAGAAAAAGGCGGAAGATGGCCCGAACGCGGCGGCCACTTAAAAAGCAGCCAGCCCCGTCCGGGGAACCAAGGATTATATCGTTTTTGACATAAGCTTGCAACCAATCAGCGGTAATAACGCACATCAACGCACGCCCGGGGCATGGGCGCGCGGGCGGTCGGCGCAAGAAATGGGGCAGCCGAAGCCGCGGGCGCTTCAGGCCTGGGCGGCTAGCCAGGCGCGCAGCCGGTCGACGCCCTGCCCCAGCCGCGCCACGTCCTGCGAGGCAAAGCACCAGCGCAGCCAGCCCTCGGCTTCGGGGCCGAAGGCGATGCCGGGCGCCAGGCCCAGGCCGGCCTCGGCCACCAGGCGCTTGGCCAGCGACAGCGAATCGTCCTGCCCTTCGATGCGCAGAAAGGCGTACATGCCGCCCGGCGCGGCGCTGGTGCGCACGCCCGGCACGGCCTGCAGCAGCGGCACCAGCGTGTCGCGGCAGCGCTGCAGGTGCGCCACGATGCGCGGGGTGATGGCCTCGGTCTGCGCCAGCGCCACCATGGCGGCGCGCTGCACGAACACCGGCGCGCACGAGGTGTTGAACTCCAGCAGTTTGCCAACCTGCGGCGTCATGTCGGGCGGCATGACGAGGTAGCCCAGGCGCCAGCCGGTCATCAGGAAGGCTTTCGAGAAGCTCTGCACCACCACCAGCCGGTCGCCGGGCCGGGCGATGTCGAGAAAGCTGGGCGCCGCGCCGCTGGCGGTGTCGCCGGCGTAGTACAGGCGCTCGTACACCTCGTCCGACAGCACCCAGGTGCCGGTGGCGCGGCAGCGCTCCAGGATCGCCTGCTGCTCTGCTTTCGAGAGCGTCCAGCCCGTGGGGTTGTTGGGCGAATTGACCACCAGCATCTTCGTGGCCGGCGTGATGGCGGCCAGCAGCGCGGGCAGGTCCAGCCGCCAGGCGCCTGCGGCGTCCGGCTGCAGTGCCACGCAGCGCAGGCGCGCGCCCAGGATGCGCGGCTGCGCCGTCAGGTTGGGCCACACGGGGGTCACGGCGACCACCTCGTCGCCGGCGTCGATCAGCGCCTGCATGGCGACGATGAGCGCATTGACGCCGCCCGAGGTGATGGCGATGCGGTCGATGGCCACGCCGCCGTGCAGCGCGCTGGTGTAGGCGGCGACGGCGTCGCGCAGCGCGGGCAGGCCCAGGTTGTGCGAGTAGAAGGTTTCGCCCGCCTGCAGCGAGGCGATGCCGGCGGCGCGGATCGCCTCGGGCGTGACCTCGTCGCTCTCGCCGAACCAGAACGGCAGCACGTCGGCACGCCCCATGCCGGCGTTGGCGACTTCACGGATCTCGGATTCCTCGAGGTTCAGAACGGCTTGACGCATGGCGGGCGGGGCTCATCTAATGGCGCAGGCCGCGAGCATCGCACGAAAACCGGCACGCCCGCGGCGGCCCAAAATGCTGGAGAACCCCATGAGGAGCACCGTGACCGCCTTGTCGACCCCGTCCACCCGCTGGCTGGCGCTGGCTGCCGGCGCGCTGTGCCTGGCCCTCGCCGCCGGGCCGGCCGATGCCAAGCCGCGCAGCGGCAAGCGCGGCCAGCCGAAGGAGCCCAAGGTGACCTACGTGGACGGCCAGACCCCGGCGCAGCGCCAGCGCAGCGAGGACGCGCGCCTGCGCCGCGAATGCCAGGGCCGCCCGAACGCGGGCGCGTGCCTGGGGTACGCAGCGCCGCCCAAGGCGCGCCGGTAACGGTCGGGCGCCGTGCCTGCCATCGGCAGCACACGCGGGGAAATCCAAATACTCCCCACCCATTCGACCGCCAGCTCCCGACTGACGGGCGCCAGAGACACATACTCCCCCATCAATACCTGTCAACCCACGCGCACGGGCACGAACAGCTGCTGCCCGTCACGCCGAATCAGCAGCGCCACCGACTTGTCGGCCTGGGCGACGATGCCGCGCACCTGCGCGACGTCCTTCACCGGCTGGCCGTTGACCGAGACGACCACGTCGCCCGGCTGCACGCCGGCGCGTGCGGCGGCGCCGCTGGCCTGCTCCACCAGCAGGCCGCCGGCGACCTGGGCGGCTGCCTTCTCCTGCGGCTGCAAGGGGCGCAGCGCCAGCCCCAGCTTGCCCTGGCCGGCGGGCGCTGCCGTCACGGCCTGGGCCTGGCCCTGGGCGTTGCCGAGTTGCGCCGTTAGCGTCTGCGGCTTGCCGCCGCGCCACACGTCCAGCCGCACCGATTCGCCCGGCCGCGCCATGCCGATGATGGCCGGCAGGTCGCCCGAGGCCACCACGCGCTGCCCGTTCACGCCGGTGATGACGTCGCCCGAGCGCAGGCCGGCCCGCGCCGCCGGGCCGCCGTCTTCCACGCTCGACACCAGCGCGCCTTCGGGCCGCGGCAGCCTGAACGAATCGGCGAAGGCCTGGTTCACCTCCTGCACCGTCACGCCCAGGCGCGCGTGCTCGACCTTGCCGTGCGCCACGATCTGGCGCTGGATGTGCGTGGCCAGCTCGATCGGAATGGCGAACGACACACCCTGGTAGCCGCCCGAGCGGCTGTAGATCTGCGAGTTGATGCCCACCACCTCGCCCCGCGCGTTGAACAGCGGGCCGCCCGAGTTGCCGGGGTTGACCGCCACGTCGGTCTGGATGAAGGGCACGGCGCTGTCGTCGGGCAGCGACCGGCCCTTGGCGCTGACCACGCCGGCCGTCACCGTGTTCTCGAAGCCGAAGGGCGAGCCGATGGCCAGCACCCATTCGCCCGCCTTCAGCGCCTGGCTGCTGCCCAGCGGCACGGTGGGCAGGCCGCTGGCGTCGATCTTCAGCACCGCGACGTCGGTCCTGGCGTCCTGGCCCAGCACCTTGGCGCGGAACTCGCGCCGGTCGGTGAGCTTGACCGTCACCTCGTCGGCGCCGCGCACCACGTGGGCGTTGGTCAGGATCACGCCGTCGGGGCTGACGATGAAGCCCGAGCCCTGCCCGCGCGTGGGCAGCTCCTGCGCCGGCCCGCCGCGCTGGCCCTGGCCGAACATGCCGGGCGGAAAGCCGAACTGGCGCAGGAACTCCTGCATCTGCGCATCCGGCCCGCCGCGCTGGGCGGCGGGGGCGCTGTCGGCGTCGTCCTCGTCATCACCCTGCAGTGACACCTTGCGTGTGCCCGTGGTGCTGATGTTGACCACCGCCGGGCCGTAGCGGGCGGTGATGGCGCTGAAATCGGGCGCCGCCACGCCCGTGGCCGATGGCAGCGGCGCCGTGGCGGTCACGGCGGGCGGTGCCGCCTGCGCCTGCGCATGGCCGGCGAACGGCGCCTGCTGCACCGCCGTGGCGCCCATGCCGCCCAGCACGCCGGCGGCGATCAGGGCCGCCACCAGCTTCTTCGAAGTCCATTGCACGCTCGTGTTCATGAGCATCATCCTTTCGTGTGAGGCCGCCACGCCGGGCGGTATGGAAAGGACTGTGCCGCCCGACAGTTAGGCGAAACTTAGGATCAGCACCGGCGCTCGGCGCGAACCGGCCGGGATGCGGATGGAGACGACACGCAAGGCGCGATGCGCAGCCTGGGGCTGGTGCCTTTGGCAGGAACGGCAATGCCGCTGCCCGCCGCCAAACCGGCGCCCGGCGGCGCGCGACGGCCACCTGCGCAGCTTTTCATTCCATTTCCAATTCAAT
>JRYL01003208.1_pt1 | contig 18952 bp, 10 predicted proteins | sample 235391 | NCBI WGS metagenome assembly JRYL01 (sample SAMN03074223, study PRJNA261481) | activated sludge metagenome | biome: Wastewater Treatment Plant; feature: Wastewater; material: Activated sludge; isolation source: activated biomass of a wastewater treatment plant treating wastewater from... ...
GTTCCGGGCGCACCGCCCTCCGCCACGATGCGGCCGACGCCCTGAGTGCCGTCGAGGCCGGCGAGCAGGGTGTCGAACGCACGTCCCAGGCCGGTGTTGTTGGCCGGCGGCGCGAAGGCGTCGCGGATCGTGCCCCAGGGCGTCACGAAGCCGGTCGCGGTGGCACCCGCCGCGATGACCGCCACGCACAGGTCGCGTCGGGTGATCATGTCCCTGCCTCCGCCGATTCGCCCGCCCAGCGGCTGGCAAGCCGGATCGCCAGCGCCACGATGGTCAGGGTCGGATTGGAATAGCCGTAACGGGGAAACAGCGCAGAGCTCGCCACGTAGAGGTTCTCCATGTCATGGATGCGCCCGTCCGCATCGGCGACGCCGTCCTTGGGATCATGCGCGAAGCGGACGGTGCCCAGGTGGTGGTTGGCACCGTTGACCGAGGCCAGGCGCGCGGGGGTGGCTTCATACGTCAGGCGCGTGCGGCCCTGTCCGCTTTGCGCCAGCACGGTACCGAGGTCGTCGAAGAAGGCGAGGGCCGACGCGGTGTCCTGCGGGTGGAGGCGCCAATCCAGGTGCGCCCGGCGCAGGCCCAGTTCGCAGCGGGTGTCGGTCAGGGTGATGCGGCTTTCCGGATGCGGGCGCGGTTCCACGATCATCTGCGCGCGGTAGCTCCAGAACGCACGGGTGGAAAAGCCCAGCGCCGCGTGCGTTGCGTAGCTTGCAGGCAGCGAATCGTCGGCCGGATCGTGGGCGAGCATCAGGCACACGTTCTGACGCCCGGCCTGGCGAAGTGCGCCCGGCGAGGGTGCCAGCACCGGCATCACCGCCGTGTCCTGATCGGCCATGCGCCGGTAGCCGAGCTCCGCCGGTGCCAGCACGGTACCGGGGCTCACGCCGTAGTGGTCGGCAAAATACCGTCCCAGGTGCGGTGAACGCAGGCCCTCGCCGTCATCGGAGGCATCGCCGCGCAGGTTCAACAGGGTGCGGGTGGTTTCCAGTCCGCCCTGTGCCAGGACGAAGCGGCGGGCGGAAATCCGGACCGGCTTTCCGTCAAGCGCCCGGGCCGAGGCCGAAACGATGCGATCCCCGCGCCGCTCCAGAGCAAACAGGTTGGCATGCAGCAGGCCGTCGAGGTTGGACTGGCCGGCCAGCTCGTCCGCGTAGCGCGCGCCGAAGCGGGTCGGGGGACTGAAGCGGAACAGGTGTTCGGCCACCGGGCTGCCGGCCGGCAGGTCGAGGAACCGCTGCGGCTGGCGGGCGCGAACTTCATCCGGGTCATAGCGATTGCTCGGGATCTCGCACCAGACGTGGGCCGACGCAAGATAGGGCTGCAGATCATCCAGCGTGACCGGCCAGTCCGGCACAGACCAGGCCGCCGGCGCGGTGAAATCCGCCGGATCAAGCGGTTTGCACCAGCCGCCCCAGTGACCGGAGGTGCCGCCCAGCATCCGGCGGCGCGAGGCCGCGACCGCATAGGATTTGGCAGCCAGCCCGACGTCGTAGAGGATGCGTTCGCGCTCGCTGGCCAGGCTGCGCCCGCCGCCTTCGAGCAGGACGATGCGCCAGTCGGGGCGGCGTCGCGCCAGTTCCAGCGCCAGCACGATGCCGGCCGGCCCGGCACCGCAGATGCAGACATCGGCGTCGAGGTGGCGGGGAGGCTGCGGCGTCAGGTTGAGATCGGTCAGCAAGAAAGACGTTCCGGAGGGAGCGAAGAGTCGGCGCTCCCGAGCGAAGATGAAAAAAATGTTACAGGCCGCACTCCGCAAAAGGCAAAGCGCGCCGCCGGCCCGGGGCACGCGCCGCGGCGACCCCCCCCCATCTTGCTATGCTTGCGCGACGGGTGCCTGCCCTTTCCATCGCCTGCCCGCCGGGTGGTGGATGCACGACCCTCAGGCGCGGACACACCACCACAACCCCAGGGGGCAGGCTTGGACATTGCCGGATACCGGATCGTGCGGACGCTCGGACGCGGGGGCATGGCGACCGTGTATCTGGCGCTGCAGGAATCGGTGCAGCGCGAAGTCGCGCTCAAGGTGATGTCGAAGGCGCTGCTGGGGGACGAGCAGTTCGGCGAGCGTTTCCTGCGCGAGGCGCGCATCGCCGCCAGGCTCCGGCATCCCAACGTGGTGCAGGTGCACGACGTGGGGGTGAGCGGCGAGCACCACTACATTGCCATGGAATACTTGCCCGGCGGTCCGGTGATGGGGCGGATCGGCGAGCCGCGGCCCGTGGCCTTCGCGCTCAGGGTCGTGCGCCAGATCGCCGGCGCGCTCGATTACGCCGGTGCGCACGGCATCGTGCATCGGGACATCAAGCCCGACAACATCCTGCTGCGCGAGGACGGCAGCGCGGTGCTGACCGACTTCGGCATCGCCCACGCCAGCGACGCCAGCCGCATGACGCGCACCGGCGCGATCATCGGCACCCCGCACTACATGAGCCCGGAGCAGGCGCGCGGGCTGCCGCTGGACGGGCGCGCCGACCTCTACAGCCTGGGCATCCTGCTGTACGAGATGCTGGTGGGCAAGGTGCCCTACCAGGCCGAGGACTCGCTCGCGGTGGGCATCATGCACATCACCGCGCCCATGCCGCGACTGCCGGAAGATCTGGCCTGGCTGCAGCCGGTGCTCGATGGCCTTCTGGCCAAGGATCCGGACGGGCGCTACCAGAGCGGTGCGCAGGTGGTGGCGGCGATTCGCGGCATCGAGCAGGCATCCAGCGAACTGCGCGAGACGCGCGTGACGCCGCCTGCCGACGCGGCGCACCTGCCGCCGCAGCGGTACGACGAACCGCGCCTCGGACGCATCGACGAAGTCCTGCGGACCCCGGCGCGATCGCGCGGCGCGCCAGCCAGCCAGTCCGGGCGCGGCCTGCGCTGGCTCTTGGCCGGCCTGCTGGTCGCCGTGCTCGCCGGAGGCGCGCTGTACCTGTTCCAGGACCAGATCCGCGCCGGCCTGCCGGTGACCCGCATGAACAGCCTGCTGCTGGCTGCGGATGAGGCGCTCGATCAGGGCAACCTGTCGGGCAGCGACACCAGCGCCCGCGAGCTGTACCTGGCCGCGCTGGCGCTGGATCCGGACAGCCTCGCCGCGCGCCGCGGCGTGCGTGAGGTCGGGCAGCGGCTCGTTGCCGCGGCTCGGGCCGCCCTCCAGAACGGTGATTCGGCACCGGCGCGTGAGCTCGTCGCGCAGGCGGCCGTGCTGGGCTTGTCCGCGACCGACGTGGCCGAGCTTTCGCGCAGCCTCCAGGTCGTGGACGCGCGTGAAGTCGCGATGGTCGATCTGCTCGACGCGGCGCGCAGCGCGCTGGACGCCGGGCGGCTGGACGAAGGCGAGGACGGCGCGGTCGCCCTGTACCGGCGCATCCTGGCATCGGATCCGGGCAATGCGGTGGCGCTTGCGGGCCTGCGCGACGTGCTCGACCAGCTGCTCGCGCAGGCCGCTGAGCGTATTGCCGCCGGCGAGCCCGACGCCGGTTCGTCCCTGATCGAGCGCGTTGCCGCGCTGGATCCGTCCCACCTCGGTCTGCCGGAGGCCCGGGCGCGCCTGGCCGCGGCGCGGCAGGCGCGTGCGGACGATCTCGCTGCGCGCGTGGACGCCGCCGATGCGCTGCTGGCGCGCGGACACCTCGTGCCCCCGCGCCAGCCCAATGCGCAGGAGGCCTATCAGGCGGTGCTGGCCGATGATCCGGCGCAGGCGCGCGCGCGCGCGGGCCTGCGCAAAGTGGCGACGGCGCTGCTCGGTCAGGCCACGCATCGCATCGACGACTACCGCTTCGACGAGGCCCGGAACCTGATCGACCGGGCCGAGACGCTGGCCCCGGACCTGACCGCAGTCGCCACGACGCGCCGGCACCTCGAAGACGTGCGTACGCGGCGGCAGCGGGCGCAGCAGGGCGATTCAGCCGATGCCGCGGACCTGCCGGACCTGCTTGCGCGCGCGCGCGCCGCAGCCGACGTCGGGCAGTTCCTCGCGCCGCCCGGCGACAGCGCCTACGACCTCTATCGCGCGGCGCTCTCCAGGGCGCCGGGCAACGCCGAGGCGCGCGCCGGGCTCGCCGGCCTGCCGGATCGGGCGATGCGGCGCTTCGAGGAGGCCATGGTGGCCAATCGACTCAGCGCCGCACGCAGGGCGCTCGACGCCGTCGCGGCGATTTCCGCCGGCGATGCGCGACTGCCCGGTGCGCGCCAGCGCCTGGCGCGCAGCTACATGGCCTATGCCAGCGAACGCCTCGGTGCCGGCGAGATCGACCTTGCGGCACGCGCCTTCGATCAGGCGCGCGAGCTGGATCCGGGCAACACCGACCTGCCCGCCCTGCAGGCGCGGCTGGAGCAGGCGCGCGGCGGTTAGCCCAGCAGACGGCGCAGCGCGTCGCGCGCCGAATCGAAGGAGAAGTGGCGCGCCACGTTGGCGAGGCCGCCGTCGGAAAGTCGCGTCCACAGCGCCGGATCGCGGTAGGCGCGGATCACCTGGGCGGCGAACGCTTCCGGCGTCTCGGCCACCAGTACCTCGCGGCCCGGCTCGGCGTACATGCCTTCCACCGCGACGGGCGTGGCCACCACCGGCTGGCCGTAGCTCATGCTCATGTTGACCTTGCCCTTGACCCCGGCACCGTAGCGCAGCGGCGCGACCGCCAGGCGGCAGCCGTCGAGGAAGGGCTCGATGTCCTCCACGAACCCGTGGAAAACGACGCCGGGCAGCTCGCCCAGCGCCCTGACTTCGGCCGGTGCCTTGCTGCCGATCAGATGGAAGACCAGCTCCGGAATCTCGGCGTGCACGCGCGGCAGAATCTGCGTGGCGAACCAGACGGCGGCATCCACGTTGGGCGGATGCTGGTAGCCGCCGATGAACATGATGTCGGCGCGTTCGGAGAAATCCCGGCGACGCCCGAAGATCTCGTGCACGTTGGAAAGCACCTCCACCCGTGCGCCCGGCGCATCCTTCGCCAGCAGCTCCTTCTCCACCGGGCTCACGACCAGGGTCACGTCGCATTCCCGGATCAGGCGCAGCTCCTGCTCGCGGGTCTTTTCCGCGGTGCGTGCCATCTCGCTGCTGCCGGCCAGCTCGGCCGCACGCTGTTCGCGCAGGTAGTGGAGATCCACGGTGTCGAAGGCCAGCGTCGCGCGCGGCGCGTGGCGGCGCACCAGGTCGACGTAGTTGGAGGCGATGTAGTGGCGCGAGACGAAGACCAGGTCCAGGCGTGCGCCGTTGTGCTCGAACCAGCTCACCGGATCGGACAGGTGCGGGTGCCAGAGCACCTCGACGCCCATCTGCTGCAGCGCCGGCGTGTAGCGTTCCACCCAGGCGCGGTTGTCGGCGAAGAAGGTGACCGCATGCCCGTCCTCGCGCAGCAGGCGCAGGATGTTGCACAGGCGCACCGAGCCCGAGTCGTGGTCGGGCTGGGGCGTGGTGGCGTCGATCACCAGCACCTGCCTGCGGGCGCGGTGCTGGCGCGCCTTCACGATGTCCTGCGGCGCGGTGCGGGCCGGATCGGGGTGGCTGGCGAGGGCGTCCTTCCAGCGCGCGAAGAACTTTTCCTTGTTCACCACCTGATAGCGCTTGGTGCCGCTGGAGGTGTCGGTGCCCGAGCTGATGCCTTCGAAGTGCACCACCACCGAGGCCGGCTGGTAGAGCACGCGCAGCCCGGCCTGGCGCACCTTCATCGCAAGGTCGGTGTCCTCGTAGTAGGCCGGCGCGTAGTGCGCGTCGAAGCCGCCGAAGCGGCGGAACAGCGCCGTCGGCAGCGCGATCGCCGCGCCCGAGCAGTAGTCCACCTCGCGCACGAAGTTGTATTCGGGCTTGGCCGGATCGTCGAAGCGCCCGTAGTTCCAGCCCGAGCCGTCGGAAAACACGATGCCGCCGGCCTCCTGCAGCCGCCCGTCGGGGTAGACCAGCTTGGCACCGACCAGGCCGACATCCCGGTGTTCGCCGAAGGTGTCGATCAGGGCATCGAGCCAGCCGCCCTGCACCGCAGTGTCGTTGTTGAGGAACACCACGTAGTCGCCGCGCGCGTTCGCCGCGCCGGCGTTGCAGGCACCGATGAAGCCCAGGTTCCGGGCGTTGCGCTGGTAGCGCAGGCCGGCGATCACGGGCAGCACCGCGGCGGTTTCGTCGCTGGAGCAGTCGTCCACCACGATGATCTCGTGTGCGGTGGCGTTCGTCGTCTGCGCCAGCGAGCGCAGGCAGACCAGGGTGGCATCGAGGTGGTTGTAGACCGGGATCACGATGCTGACCGTGGGTGTGTCGCTCACCGGCAGCGCGATGTCGCCCACGTCGATGCCACCGCCGGCGTCCGGCAGCACCATGGGCGCAACCTGCGGTGCCGGGCGCAGTTCCTGGCGAAGGCGATGCCAGGTGCCGCGCAGGCCGCGGCTGCGCAGGCTGATGACGGTGCGGCACCACGCATTGGCGAGGCGCTGGGCGCGAAACCGGAGGCGCGATGCGAGCTTTCCGATCTGCCGGTGGGCGTAGCGCAGCGGGCGCGTCATGCGCCAGGAGCGGCTGGCGAGGATGCGGTCGCGTTCGCGCTGCACCTCGTCGCGTTCGCGCACCGTCGCATCGCGCTCGTGGATCAGGGTCTGGGCGTGTGCAGCGGCCGATTCCAGGGCGAGCGCGCGGTTGGCCAGTTCGGCCTCGCTTTCCTCCAGCTCCGCGCGCAGCGTCATGGCCCAGCGCGTGCGCTCGTCGAACTCGGCCTGCAGTTCGCCCAGGTCATCGTGCGCCTTGCCCAGGTCGCCGGCCAGGGATTTGGCCCATGCGGTGCGCTCGTCGAGCTGCTCCTGCAGCCGGTCGGCCCAGAGCGTGCGCTGCTCGACCTCGCGCTGGCGCGCGGCCAGCTCCTTGTGCGCGATCTCCAGGGCGATGACTGCGCGCGCGTGGTCGCGCTGCAGAACGCTGCGCCGCGCGGATTCGACCGGACCGGCGGGTGCCGGAGTGCCGCGCTCCGGGGCCGCAGCCGCCGGCAGCGCGGCCTCGTAGGCATCGGCCATGTCGGCCAGGGTGGGCAGGGTGCGCACCACGCGCAGCGGCGCGAGCGTGCTGCGGTCTTCGCGTAGCGCCGCCAGCGCCTGCGCGACCGCTTCGGGGGTGGCATCGACCAGGAGACCCGTCACGCCTTCTTCGATGCGCTCCACCAGCGCGCCCATACGAGTGGCCAGCACCGGCACGCCCAGGCTCCACAGCTCGGAGAGCGTATAGCTGAAGGTTTCGGCCACCGTCACCGGGATCAGGGCCAGATCGGGGGCGAAGCGGCGCACCAGGTCGGGCAGTTCCTCGTGCCGGTAATCCATGCGCAGGTGGACGCCGGACTGCCCGAAGAAGCGCATCCCGGCGCGGCCGGTGCCGAGAAGCAGGAACTCGATGCGCGGATCGCGCCGCGGCAGCAATCCAGCCAGCAGATCCTCGCCCTTGCCGCCGTTGATGCGGCCGAGAACCAGCACGCGCAGCCCGTCGCGAGGCGGCGGCTGTACGGCCTCGACCGGCACCGGCCAGGGTGCCATCCCATGCGGGACCAGGTGCCAGGGCAGGTTCGCCAGGCGCGGCTCGATGCGGGTGAGGTTGGCGTGGACGCTGCGACTGGGGCAGAACAGCGGGGTGCGCGCGGACAGCAGCGCGGCGACGTGGTCTTCGCGCAGCCGACGCCAGGCCGACGGGCGGGTTTCTGCGAACTGGAAGTTGTCGTCGATGTCCTCCAGCGCCGCGTCCAGCGCGCCGGATGAGAAGTCCGCGCGCGCGTCGCCGAAGTCGGCGTGCAGAATCGGCCACAGCGGGTAGTAGTCGTGGCAGACCAAGGCGGTGGGCAGGCCGGTGCGCAGGGCGTCCAAGCCGTGGCCGATCAGCGAGGAAACGAGCACCTGACCCACGCCGTAGCGCCGCAGGACCCGATCCAGTACGGCACGGTATTCGCACGAAGCCAGCGCCGTGGCCTCGATGCCCAGCGCCAGCGGCCACGCGGCCAGCGGCGGGGCGTCGAGATCGTCATGCAGAGCCAGCCCCTCGCCCGGCGTGCGCCGCGCGCTGCTGCCGCGCGCGACCAGGGCGAGGTGGCGATAGCCGCGGCTGGCGCGCATCAGATCCGCGACGAAGCGCTGTACCCCGCCGCCCCAGCCGTGCAGGACGTGCAGCAGCACCGGGCGCGCGTCGCGTCCGACCGCGACGGGAATGCGCCCCTCCAGCGCCACGATGCGGTCGCGCAGCACGGTGATCGCGGCCGGGATGGCGGGCAGGTCGATGCCCGCGCCGGCGCAATCGACGTAAATGCTGTCGAGCAGGGCGGCCTGCAGGCCCGGCGGCAGCTCGCCCTCGGCTCCGGCCAGCGCGTCGAGGTCGGCCAGCGCCGACGCCCTCCACAAGGCGCAGGCCGGCAGCCACGCCGCGCACGGGATCGGCTCGCGTTCGGAAAGCATCCAGACGCAGGCATCGGCGTCATCGGTGGAGGCGGGGCGGGCCGCTTCCGCGAACGGATCGAAGGCCGCGATGCCCGGCGACAGCGGCGAGATGACGTCGAAACCCGGTTCCTGTGCCGCGCATAACCGGTGCCATGCGCCTTCGGGCAGGCGCGTGCCGCGCTCCAGCAGCAGGATGTCGCGGCCGGGGTGGGCGGTGGCGCAGGCGCGCAGCGCCGCCCAGGCAGGGCTGGCCTGCCCGTTGTGCGCGAACTGGAAGACCACGACGTCCGCCGGAAGGCCGTCGGGCACGCCCGCTTCCGCATCCGTGCGCGAGGTTGCGGCGTAAAGGCAAAGGGCCGGTGGTGTGCTGGCGACCTGGGTCAACGAAATGCCGAGCGGGCTCGGTCCGGGACAAAAGATCGCCAATTATCCTCGCAATCGCCTCCGTGCTGCCAGCACGCAGCCGCTACACTGTCGCCTGTCGTCTTTTCCCACGCCTGATCCTTGGCCGCACTCCCCACAAAGAACCGCACTGTCCGGTCGCAAAACCGGGGCTGGATCCGCCGTCTGCTGCCGCTGGTGCTGCTGGGTCTCGGGCTCGGGATCGGCTTTCTCGGCCCCTATGTCTGGATCGCGGACCGGCAGGTGCGCGCGGCTTTCGGTCGCCTGACCTGGCAGGTGCCCACGCGCGTGCTGGCGCAACCGCTGGAGCTGCTGCCCGAGGGCGCGATGACGCCCGAGACGCTGGAAGCCGAACTGGCCGCGTCCCGCTACATGAAGGTGGATGCGCCGCGCCGGCCGGGCAGCTACGCGCGCCAGGGCGGAAAGTTCACCATCGCCACCCGCGGCTTCAGCGACCTGGACGGAGCCTGGCCGGCACAGCAGGTTGCCGTGACGCTGGGCGGCGGCCGGGTGCGTTCGATCCGCAGCGGCGATCGCGCGCTGGCGCGGGTGCGGCTGGATCCTGCGCGTATCGCCACCCTCTACGGCGAAACCCAGGAAGAGCGCCGGCTGGTGCGGCTGGAGGACGTGCCGCCGCTTCTGGTCACTACCCTGCAGGCGGTCGAGGATCGCGGCTTCAAGCACCACCGCGGGATCGACTGGCGCGGCATCCTGCGCGCGGCCTGGGTCAACCTGCGCCACGGCGAGCTGCGCCAGGGTGCCAGCACGCTGACCCAGCAGCTGGTGCGGAACCTCTACCTCACCCGTGAACAGCGTCTCGGGCGCAAGCTGCGGGAAATGCTCTACGCCGTCATCATCGAGGCGCGCTTCGACAAGCGCACGATCCTCGAGGCCTATCTCAACGAGGTCTACCTCGGGCAGCAGGGCAGCCAGGCCGTGCACGGCGTCGCCGCGGGTGCCGATTTCTGGTTCGGGCGCGAGCTCGACCAGCTGTCGGAATCCGACATCGCGCTTCTGGTCGGGATGATCCAGGGACCTTCGCTGCACGACCCGCGCCGCAAGCCGGAAAGCGCGCTCAAGCGCCGCAACGTGGTGCTCGGGCAGATGCTCGAAACCGGGCTCATCACCCAGTCCGTACACGATGCCGCGCGCTCGCGCCCGCTGGCTGTCACGCCGGCCGGCAGCCTGTCGCGCAACCGCTATCCGGCCTTCATGGCGCTGGTGCGCGACCAGTTGCAGCGCGACTATGCGCCCGATGCGCTGCGCGGCGCCGGCCTGACCGTGCTGACCACGCTCTCGCCCTCGGCCCAGAACGCCGCCGAACGCGTCGTGGCCGGCCAGCTTGCCGCGCTGGAACAGAAGGGGCGGCCGGCGCTGCAGGCCGCGTTGGTGCTGACCGATACGCGGCAGGGCGAAATCCTGGCCGTGGTCGGCGCGCGCGACCGCAACGATCACGGCTTCAACCGCGCGCTCGACGCGCGTCGCCCGGTCGGCTCCCTGCTCAAGCCCTTCGTATACCTGCTGGCGCTCGCGCAGCCGGGTCGCTATGCCCTGGCCACGCGCGTTGACGATGCGCCCCTCACCCTGCGCCTGCCCGGCAACCGCAGCTGGAGTCCGGAGAATGTCGATGGACGCAGCCACGGCCGCGTGACCCTGCGCGATGCGCTGGTGCGCTCCTACAACCAGGCCACGGTGCGCATCGGCATGGAGGTCGGGGTCGAGCGACTGGCGCGGCTGCTGGGCGTGCTGGCCGCCATCGATGCGACGCCCAATCCGTCGCTCCTGCTCGGCGCGGTGGATCTCTCACCGCTGCAGGTGACCCAGGCCTACCAGTTCCTCGCCTCCAGCGGCCAGATCCAGCCGCTGCGCGCGGTGCGCGGCGTGCTCGATCCCGACGGCGCGCCGCTGCAGCGCTACGACGCGGCACCCGCGCCGCCGCAGCGCGGCGACACCATCGCCGCGCGCCTGGTATCCCTCGCGCTGCAGGATGCGGTGCGTGAAGGCACCGCGCGCGCGCTCGGCGGCTCCGGCCTGGGCTGGCTCAACGCCGCCGGCAAGACCGGCACCAGCAACGACAGCCGCGACAGCTGGTTTGCCGGCTACACCGGCGCGCACCTGGCCGTGGTCTGGGTCGGCAACGACGCCAACCAGCCCACGGGTTTGTTCGGTTCGACCGGCGCGATGAAGATCTGGGGCGAGCTGTTCGCACACGTGCCCACGCTGCCGCTGGCGGTCGACGAGGACGGCCTGGAATGGGCCTATGTGGATGCGGAAGAGTTTGCGTTGACCGATCCCGAGTGCCCCGGCGCACAGCGGTTCGTGTTCGTAGCCGGCGCGCTGCCCGTGGAAACCCGGCACTGCCGCCTGGCGCAGTTGCGGCAATGGTTTGGCGCAGGAGAGGAACGATGAAGGCGAGGGCGCGAATCGGCAGGTTGGCTGCGTTCGTGATTGCAGCGCTGCTGGCGGGCGGGTGCGCCGCACCGCAGCTTCGGCCGGAGCCGGCACCGGTGCCCGAACCGACGCGCGACGTGCTGGCCGAAGTGCGTGCGGCAGGCGTTGAAACCGACGCCGACGGCATCGACGTGACGCCGCTGCGCGAGGCCGTCGTGGATGACCTGCGCGAGCGCGCCGCCCGGCTTGAGGCCGAGCGCGATTACGCCGCCGCCGATGCCGCGCTGGAGGACGCCCTGCGCCTGGCCCCGGACAACCCCGAGCTGCTCCAGTGGCGCGCGGAGCTGGCGCTGGCGCGCGGTGCCTGGGATGACGCGGTGCGCCTGGCGAGCGAGTCCTGGGAGCGCGGCCCGCGCCTGGGCGGGCTGTGCCGCCGCAGCTGGACGGTGATCCGCCTGGCGCGCGAGCTCACCGGCTATCCGGACGCCGCCACCGCCGCGCAGAACCAGATGACGCGCTGTACGGTCGAGCCGCCGGTGCGGATGTGAGCCGGTCGCAGGAGTATCTGAAGCCAGGTCGCGGGCGGAATCCGGATCGCATGCGATGTCCCTGATCGACGACACCCGCGCGGCCTTGGGCGACGGCGGCGCGCTGGCGACAGCGATCGAGGGCTTCGTGCCGCGCCCGGCGCAGCAGCGCCTGGCCGAGGCCATCGCCGAAGTGATCGATGCGCGCGGCGAGCTGATCGCCGAGGCTGGCACCGGCACCGGCAAGACTTACGCCTACCTTGTTCCGGCGCTGCTCTCGGGCAAGCGCACCATCATTTCCACCGGCACCAAGGCGCTGCAGGACCAGCTCTACCACCGCGACCTGCCGCGGGTGCGGCAGGCACTGGGCGCACGGCTCAAGACCGCCCTGCTCAAGGGGCGCGCCAACTACCTGTGCTGGTATCGGCTCGAACGCGCGCGCAGCGACGGCCTGTTCACCTCGCGCGAGGAAGCCAGCCGGCTCGCTGCAATCCATGCCTGGGCCGGCGGCAGCGAGGACGGCGATCTGGCCGGTGCCGATTTCCTCGCCGACGATTCGCCGCTGCGCCCGCAGGTCACCTCCACCGCCGACAACTGCCTGGGCACCGACTGCCCGTTCCACGCCGAATGCTTCGTGGTGCGCGCGCGGCAGAAGGCACAGGAGGCGGACCTGGTCGTGGTCAACCACCACCTGCTGTTCGCCGACCAGGCGCTCAAGCGCGAGGGCTTCGGCGAGATCCTGCCCGGCGCGCAAACCTTCGTGCTGGACGAGGCCCACCAGCTGCCCGAACTGGCCGCGCAGTTCTTCGGCGCGATGGTGTCCTCGCGCCAGCTCGTGGATCTGGCGCGCGATGCGCTGTCCGAGTGCGAGGGCGTGAGCGGCGCGCGTGCCGAGGTGCAGGAGCCTGCGCAGGCGCTGGAACTGGCGGTGAAGGCGGTGCGCGCCGCGCTCGAGCCGCTGCCGGCGCGCGCATCGCTCGCGGTGTTCGAATCCCATCCCGCCGTGGCCGAGGCGCTGGACGCGCTGCGCGCCGCGCTGGCCACCGTGGCCGCGCTGCTGGAGCCGCTGGCCGAGCGCAGCGTCGGTTTCAAGAGCTGCCGCGATCGCGCCGAGGAACTGGTCGAGGGCTGCGAGCGCATCCTGGATGCGAAGGGCGGCGGCGAGGTGCGCTGGTACGAAATCACCGCGCGCGGCTTCCAGTTCCACCAGACCCCGCTCGATGTCTCCGGCGCGCTGCGCGAGTTCCGCGCCGCCTCGCAGGCCGCCTGGATCCACACCTCGGCTACCCTGGCAGTGGACGGCGGCTTCGCGCACCTGTCCGAACAGCTCGGCATGGAGTCGCCGCGCACCCTGCTGGAACCCTCGCCCTTCGATTTCCACAACCAGGCCCTGGTGTACGTGCCGCACGGGCTGCCTGAGCCCAACACGCCGGCGCATGTCGAAGCGGTGGTCGAGGCCGCGTTGCCCCTGCTGGACGCCTCCGACGGGCGCGCCTTCCTGCTTTTCACTTCGCACCGCGCGCTGCGCCAGGCCGCCGAGCTGCTCGCGGCGCGGCGCGAGTTTCCGCTGTTCGTGCAGGGGGAGGCACCGCGCCACCTGCTGCTGGAGCGCTTCCGCGAATCGGGCAACGGCGTGCTGCTGGGGGCCGCCAGCTTCTGGGAGGGCGTGGACGTGGCCGGCGACGCGCTGCAGTTGGTGGTGATCGACAAGTTGCCGTTTGCCGCTCCCGATGATCCGGTGCTGGAGGCGCGCCTGGAGGCGATCCGCCGGCGCGGCGGCAACCCCTTTCGCGACTGGCAGCTTCCCGGCGCGGTGATCGCGCTCAAACAGGGTGCCGGCCGCCTGATCCGCACCCACGCCGATCAGGGCGTGGTGATGCTGTGCGACCCGCGTCTGGTGGGGAAATCCTACGGCCGCATCTTTCTCGACAGCCTGCCGCCCTTCGCGCGCACCCGCGATGCGGAGCGCGTGCTGCGCTTCCTGCGCGAGGCGCGACAGGGGCGCGCACTACCATGGTCGGGCAATCCCGAGGATACCGATTCACGATGAAACTCCTGGCTCTGGAAACCGCGACCGAAGCCTGTTCGGTGGCGCTGTGGAACGATGGTGAGGTGCTGGAGCGCTTCGAGATCGCGCCGCGCCGTCATGCCGAGCTGACCCTGCCATGGATCGAGGAACTCCTCGCGCAGGCGGGCATGGTGCGCGCCCAGCTCGACGCGGTGGCCTGCGGCCGCGGCCCGGGTGCGTTTACCGGGGTGCGGCTGGCGGTGGCGATCACCCAGGGGTTGGCGCTGGCGCTGGATCGGCCGGCCGTTGGCGTATCCACGCTCGACGCCTTGGCGCTGCCGGCGATGCGCGCGCTGGAACGCGCCGGCGATTCGGCCACCGGCGTGCTCGCCGCGATCGACGCACGCATGGGCGAGGTGTACCTGGCGGATTATGCGCGCGATGCCGGCGGCATCTGGATTCGGCGCGGCGAAGAGCAAGTGCTTGCCCCGGCGGACGCAGTACTGGAGCCGCACGCCGTGCGCGTAGGCGTGGGGAGCGGATTTGCCGCGCAGGATGCGGCACTTGTGGCGCGCCTTGGCGAATGGCTTGCGCGCGTGGATGAAAACGCCCTGCCGCGCGCCGGTGACGTCGCCCACCTTGCTGCTGTCGCTCTGGCCCGCGGCGAGGGCATCGCGCCCGAAGATCTCCAGCCCGCCTATCTGCGCAACAAGGTGGCACTCACCCTGGCCGAACAGGGCAAGCCGCTGCCCGCGGGCTGAGGCTGCGGCCCGGCAGCCTTCGTGCTACATCGGCGGATTGCTCGACCAGCCGAACAGGAGGCCGCTCGCACCGGCCAGCACGCCGATGAAAAGCCCGGCCCAGGCCATGCGGCGCTCGGCGCGGCGGTTGAAGGAGGCGGTGACCGGATCGCGTGCCGCCTCGCGCTGGTGCCGTCGGTGCAGGATGCGCGGCAGCCACGCCAGGTTCATCCCGCCCAGGAGTCCCATCATGCCCACCAGGCTCAGGCTCGGCAGCAGGTTCGAGCCGCTGAGCACGGCCGCGCCCATCAGCGAGGTGAAGACCAGCACGACCAGGAGGCCGGTGGCCCCGAACCAGGCCAGTTCGCGCCGCTCCTGGTCGTCGGTGGAGGTGACCCAGTGGCGGCGCACGCCGAAGAAGACCGTGGCCACGCCCAGGATCAGCGCGAACACCATGCCGCCGATGGCACCGATCATCAGGCGGCTGGCACCGCCGCGCGCCAGCACCGGGGCGAGCGCGGTGCGCCCGAACAGCTTGCCTGCAAGGCCGGTGATCTGGCCGGATTTTGCCGCCGCCAGCTTGCCCGCGATCGATGCGCCGGCGGCACCGACGCCGGCGGCGGTCGCCGTCTGCGTCGCGCTTAGCCCGGCGACGATCAGCGCGGTGAAGGCGATCGTGGGCGCGGTGGCGCGGGCGAATTCGCCCAGACGCTTGAGCATGTCCTCGCGCAGGCTGGCGCGCGCCCGCGACAGGCGTTTGCGCACCGCCGCGTCCTGCATCCCGAGCAGTTCCGCCACCTGCCGCGACGACTGTCCCTCGCGGTAGTAGATCAGGAGGATTTCGCGGGTCTCCTCGGGCAGTTCGTCGATCAGGTCGGCCGCGATGGCCTCTTCCTGCTGGCGCGCGAGGCTGTCGGGCACGTCGGGCGCGGGGTCGGCCACCACCGCAAGGATGTCGTCGAGGTCGCCGTCGATGCGGCGCTCGTTGCGCCGCCGGCGCAGGTGGTCGTGCGAGAGGTTGCGGGTGATCTGGCGCAGCCAGGGCAGGAAGCTGGATCGGTTGCGCAGGCGCGGCAGATGCGTCCAGGCGCTGAGGAAGGCCTCCTGCGCGATGCCCTCGCTCGCCGGCACGTCGCGGGTGATGGCCAGCGCGATGGCGGTGATGCCGTTCTGGCAGCCGGTGACGATCCGCCCGTAGGCGCGGGAGTCGCCCGCCTGGGCGGCCGGCAGGTGTTCGTCGATCAGGAGGCTCAGGGCTTCGGCGCGGTTCATGGGCGGCACGCGGGCAGGGTGAAGGTCGCTACAGTGACAATTCGACGGGGACGATGTGACGTTCGTCGTCCGGCTCTGCCGCGGGAGCGGGAGCGGGAGCAGGTGCAGGTTCCGGCACCGGCGGAGCCACGCGTTGCTGGCAGCTGCGCGACAGGCTGAGCATCATCAGGATCACGACGGCCGCCAGCAGGATGAGGCGCACCCGCGCCATCTTCTGCGCGGCGCTGCGGAGCCGCGCAGGGGGAATGGGCGATTCGGGCAGGAAGCTGTCGCGGGTGGAATCCATCAGCCCGGCCGCGCGCAGCAGCGCGCGCGCCTGCGGCTGGTCGTCGGGGAGGACGACCCAGACCGATGCCTCCGGAACCTCGAGCAGCGCGCTTTCCCGGTAGGAAAACCCGCGCCGCCGGCTGCCCTTGTACGAGCGTCCGTTGGTGATGCGCGTCTGGATGCCGTGCTCGTTCAGCAGCGTCGCCACGCCTTCCGCGTTTTCCAGCCGGATCGAGCTGAACACCTTGCGCACGTCAGCGTTCGTCCGGGCTCACGCGCACCATGCCTTCCTGCGCGCTGGAGGCCACCAGCACGCCGTCGCGGGTGTAGATGCTGCCGCGCGCCAGCCCGCGGCTGTCGTGCATCGAGGGGCTGTCGCAGGAATACAGCAGCCACTCGTCCACCCGCAGCGGGCGGTGGAACCACAGCGCGTGGTCGAGGCTGGCCATGCGCACGTTGGGCTGCAGGTAGGAGATGGCGTGCGGCAGGGTGCTGGTGCCGATCAGGTGGAAATCCGAGGCGTAGGCGAGCAGGGCGTGGTGCAGGGCCGGATCGTCGTCGATGCGATCTGCCAGACGGAACCAGATCTGCTGGTAGGGCGGCTGCTTGGTCGGGTAGAGCTCGTTGCGCGGGTAGACGTGGCGAAACTCGAAGGCGTCGCGCTTGCTCAGCCAGCGCTGCACCTTGGCCGGCAGTCTGGCCAGCTCTTCGGTCGAAAGATTGGTGCCTTCGGGAAGATCCTCGGGCATCGGCACCTGGGGTGGCGAAAGCTGGTGCGTGGGGCCGGATTCGGGCAGGTGGAAGCTGGCCGAGGCCACGAAGATCGGCTGGCCGTGCTGCATCGCGGTGACGCGCCGCGCCGAAAAGCTGCCGCCGTCGCGGGTCTGGTCGACCAGATAGACGATCGGGTGCTCGATGTCGCCGGCGCGCAGGAAGTAGGCGTGCATCGAGTGCACGATCCGCGCCCGGTCCACGGTGCGCTGCGCCGCGCTCAGCGCCTGCCCCAGCACCTGCCCGCCGAACACGAACTTCGTGCCGATGTCGCGGCTCTGGCCGCGGAAGATCGTGTCCTCGATGCGCTCCAGGCGCACCAGATCGAGCAGTTCGGCGACTTTTTCGTGCAAGGCGGCGGGTTCCGTAGGCGCAAGACCGGGAATTATACGAAATGCACCTGAAGCGGCGCGCTTGCCGGCCACGCGCGCGCAGGCAAGGTGTTCCGCGCCGCGGGTGACGCCGTTCGCGTTTGTCATCGCGCTGACGTGTTTCGGACACGGGCCTGTCGCATCCGCTCGCCATGCTGTGCCGAGCGCCCTGGTGGAAAACGCCGTGATGCAGACGATCACTCCCACGTTGGCTTCGCGTTACCCGCGGCTGTTCCGCGCCGCAAATCGGCCCTTCATGCACGGATTGCTGCGCGGCTTCGGGCGCTGGTCGGGGCTGGAGGCGATCCGCTCCTTTCTGGCCGAAAGCGGCCACCTGCGGGGTCTGCCGTTCGTCGAGGCGGCACTGCGCTTTCTTGATTTGCGCTACACCGTGGATCAGGTCGAATGCAGCCGCGTGCCGGAAACCGGGCGGCTGCTGATCGTGGCCAATCACCCCTGCGGCGCGCTGGATGCGCTGGCACTGCTGGATTTCGTGGGGCGGATCCGCAGCGATGTGCGGATCGTGGCCAATGATCTTCTGGCCGGCATCGAGGGTCTGGCACCGCTGATCCTGCCGGTCCGCATCCTCGGCGGGCAGCCGCAGGTGTCGAACCTGCGCGCGATCGAGGCCGCGCTCGCGCAGGGCCAGTGCGTGATCATCTTTCCCGCCGGCGAAGTGTCCCGTCTGGGGCTGCGCGGCATTGCCGATCGCCCGTGGCGGCGCGGCCTGATGCGTTTTGCGCTGGCGACCGGCGCGCCGGTGCTGCCGGTGCGGATCGAGGCGCGAAATTCCAGGCTGTTCTACGGCGCATCCGCCCTGTTCCGCCCTGCCGGCACCGCGCTCCTGCCGCGCGAGATCCTGCGCCAGCGCAATCAGCGCATCGGCCTGCGCATCGGTCAGGCGCAACGCCTGGAGCCGGGTGCCGATCCGGCCGCCACGCTGCGGGACCTGCGCCAGGCGATCGATTGCATTGGAACCCGGCTCGACCCGGTGCCCAGGGCCGGCGAGGAGGAGCCGCTGGCCGATGCGATCGATCCGGCGCTGCTTGCGATCGAAATCGCCACGCTCGAACGCCTCGGCGACACCGCCGACGGCAAGCAGATCCGGGCCGGCCGCCTGCCGCCGAATTCGCCGCTGCTGCACGAGATCGGCCGGCTGCGCGAGCTGACCTTCCGCGGCATCGGTGAAGGCACGGGCAAGCGGCTCGACCTCGACCGTTACGACGCCTGGTACGAACAGATCGTGCTGTGGGACGCCTCGTCGCAGCGCGTTGCCGGTGCCTACCGCGTCGCCAACAGCGGCCGCCTCCTGGCCGAACGCGGCATCGACGGCCTCTACACCAGCACGCTGTTCGAGTATGCCGACGCCATGCTGCCGCGCATGGCGGCCGGGCTGGAGCTGGGGCGCAGCTTTGTCGCCCCCGACTATCAGGGCAGCCGCAGCATCGACCTGCTTTGGCAGGGCATTGGCGCCTACCTGCGCCGCCATGCCGATATCCGCTACCTGTTCGGGGCCGTTTCGATCAGCGCGGCGCTTCCGCTGCCGGCCCGCGAAAAGATCGTGGCCCACTACCGCCACTACTACGGCGCGCGCCAGCAGCACGCGCGCGCCCGCCAGCCCTTCACGCCGATCGCTCCGGCACCGCACCCGGAGCTGCCCGCCGCCGATGCTTTTCGCGCGCTGAAAACCGAGCTGGATGCGCTTGGAGCCAGCGTGCCGATGCTCTACAAGCAGTACGTGGACCTGTGCGAGCCCGACGGCGTGCGCTTCCTGGCGTTCGGCGTGGATCCGGAGTTTTCCGACGCGGTGGACGGCCTGATCGA
>JRYL01001521.1_pt1 | contig 18937 bp, 19 predicted proteins | sample 235391 | NCBI WGS metagenome assembly JRYL01 (sample SAMN03074223, study PRJNA261481) | activated sludge metagenome | biome: Wastewater Treatment Plant; feature: Wastewater; material: Activated sludge; isolation source: activated biomass of a wastewater treatment plant treating wastewater from... ...
GAAGGCTACTAAACCTAGCTTCCCAGGATGGTCGGGATTTTTCGGTTCCAAACGGGATGCCTCATCGTAGGCGCGTGCGGCCTCCTCCCAACGACCTAACTGCATGAAGACTAGACCCAGGTCGGCGTAAGGCTTGGCCCAATCGGGCGCGGTGTTGGTGGCTGAGCGCAGGCAAGAGAGCGAGTCCTCGAATCGGCCTTTGCGCATGAGCACAGCGCCCAGGCCCGCCTGAGCGCGGGCGTTATCCGAAGCCATGGCGAGAGCACGGCGGTACTGGGATTCGGCTTCCTCTAAGCGGTTACTCCCAAAGAGGGCGTCGCCCAAGAGGGCCGCCGTTTCAGGACCGGGCTTGAGCTTAGCCGCTCGCTCCATGGACTTAATGGCCAATTCATGGTCGCCCCGCTTGGCGTAGGCACGCCCGAGGTCGAGTTGAAGAGCTACGGAGTCCGGCTGGAGGTCGAGGGCGCGCTGGAACTCCTCGATAGCCAGATCCACCTGCTCGTTTGCCCGGTAAAGGTGCCCTAGCTCCATTCGAGCTTGAGTGAGATCCGGGTAGTCGTTGAGAAGAACCTTAAACTCTTGGATGGCCGTTTCCGGCTCCACATCCCTAGCGGCACAGAGGGCACGTTGAAGGCGCATTTTGAGCGAAGTCGGGTTAAGGCGCGCAGCCTCCACCGACTCTTGATAGGCTAGCTCCACTTTACTCTGCAGCAGATAGAGGCGGCCCATTTGATAACGGAGTTCGGATTCATCGGCGTAGTGGGCGGCGGCCACCATGAGTTCCTGCTCAGCCCGCTCCCACTTGCGCTGCATTATGAGCAGCAAAGCTCGCCGAAAAGCGAGGTCTTTTTCCTTATTGCCCGCGTTTTCCGCTTTACGAAAGGCCTCGAGCGCGGGCTCAAGGAAGTTGAGCGCCTGAAGCGAGCATCCTAAGACGTAATAAAAGTCGGCGAGTTCTTCCGCGGGAGGATCCAGGCGCAGAGCGGCCTGGAGATTGTCCACCGATTCCGTGTACATCTTATCGCGATAGAGCACCTTCCCCAGATAACCCAGGATATCCCAGCGTCCCGGCTCAATAGCGGCCGCTTGCCGAAAGTACTCTTCAGCGCCCTGATCGTCCCCCAACTCCATGAGGGTTCGCCCGAGATAGTAGAGGGCGTCGCAGTGGCCGGGGTCGAGCCCGAAGCAGGCAGCCAGGCTCTCTCGAGCCTCCTCCATGCGTCCCGACGAGAAGAGAGTAAATCCAAGTTCGAATAAGGTTTCCTCGCGCTCAGGCCGAAGCTCGACCGCCACCCGATACGACTCTACAGCATCTTCAAGACGCCCTTGCTCTCGCTGAACCTCAGCCAACTCCAATACATAATCGAGGTTGCTAGGGTCGAGTTCCACAGCTTGCAAGAGCGCCCTCAACGAATTATCAATGGCCCCAAGGTCGCGCTCCACCGAAGCCAACTCATAGTGGTAGTGACTAAACCTCGGCTCCAAAGCCACCGCCTCGCGGAAGGCTTCTCGAGCAGGTTCATCCCGACCCAGTCGCCGGTGAGTGAGACCCAGGCGAAAAAACGCCTCCGCCCAGTAGGGGTAAAGCTCGGTTGCTCGCCGGTAGCTCTCGGCAGCCAGTTCATCGAGCTTCAGCTTTTCGTAGATCCCCCCCAGAGCATAGTGGTAAGTGGTTTGTTCGGGGTCGAGCGCGCACGCCTCTCGCAGCTCTTCCGCGGCACGGTCGAGTAGACCGAGTTCTTGATAGGAGACCCCCAACGAATACCTCACGTGAGAGTTAAGTCCGTTGAGTTCCACCGCTCTCTCAAAGGAGTCCACTGCCTCCTCCGTGCGCCCCATTCCCGCTTGCGCGCTGCCAACCCAATACCATAGCTGGCTTCTCTCAGGCTTTAGCGCCAGCGCTCTTCGATAGTGGGAGACGGCGAGGTCGAGCTTGTCGAGTTCGGCGTACGCGCGACCGATGGCGGTGTAGAAATCGGAGTTCTCCGGATCAATATAAAAAACCTTCTGATAGCGCTTAATGGCGAGGTCTATCCGCCCTAGCCTCACGTAAGACAGACCCAGCCTAAAGTGGGCCTCCGCCATCTCGGGTGCGAGTTCAATCGCTTTCTGATACTCCGCGTTGGCCTCGTCAAAATCGCCCAGACGGATATAGATGTTACCGAGTTCGAAGTGAACCTCAGGCTTGCTGCTGTCTAGCGAGAGCGAAATCTGGTATTCCCGACGGGCCTGGCTAAGGCGACCCAGGCGACTATAAACTTTCCCCAAGTTGAAATGGACAAAGTTGTCGTTGGGATCGAGGTCGATCGCCTTTAGAAACTCCTGAATGGCCAGATCGTACTTTTCTTGCTGGAAGTAGGCCAAGCCTAGATTGTTATGAGTGTAGGAGTCGTTAGGATCGAGGCGGATAGCCTCTTGGTACTCGATTACGCAAGCTTCGAGGTCGCCAAGCCTAGCGTAGGCCCGGCCCAGAGAGTAGTGATAATACGAATCCTGAGGCTCTAAGTCGATAGCGGACTTGAAGTGATAGATAGCGTTGTCCACTTCGTCGTTGGCCGAGAGCACGAGACCCAAATGATAGTGGGCTCGATGATGATCGGGGGAGAGCTCAAGAACGCGTCGGTATCTATCGACGGCGCGCTCGGAATAACCGAGTTTCTGATAGCACTGTCCCAGCTGGAAATGGGCTTCGGTGTGCTCCTCGTTGAGTTCGATCGCCTTCTCGAACTCCTCGATGGCCTGTTCTGTCTTGCCTTGCCGAAAATATACCAGACCCAGGCTAAAGCGCGCGTCGACGTTGCGCGGGTCGTCTTGCACCTGGCGAAGGAAATCCTCAGTACCCTGTAAACGCTCAAGCTCTTGCTGAATTCGACGCTCACCCGTGGAATCGTTCTGGATCTGAACAATTTTGAGCGCTACCTGAAGCTCGGTGATAGCTTTCTCTCGCTTGCCCTGGCGCTCGTAAGCCAGTCCCAAGCTGTAATGGGCTCGTACGAAGTTTGGAACTAGNNCGTGATTGGGGTTGAGCAGAACAACTCTCTGATATTCGCGAATGGCGGCTTCCAGACGGTTTTCGTAGAGGTGCTGGTTGCCGAGACGGTAGTGGTAACTCACCTCGTCGCTCGACGCCAGATTGCCTAGTGACTCATTTGGATGGAGTGGTTGATCCAACTCGATTGTCCTTCTCTTTCCTCTCCGAAGGCAAGACTGCCACCGTCCGAGTTTTCGGAGCGGGGGGCTTAGGCGGAGCCTAGGCAGATTCCTGGTCGACATGCCTCTACGGCTGGGGAAAGCGGAGGTTCCCGGGCGCGGACCGAAAGAGCACGCGGTGAGCGAAAAACGCCGGAGACGACGTTTCTTTTACGGCAAAGAGGCCACCCTTCTGGCCCTCTCCGTCTTCTATTTTATCATCGCCACCAATACCCAGACCGGCTGGCTCTTTGTCTTGAGCGCCTTTCTCTTGGGGCTCCTCGTCACCTCATGGCTGTTCACACGAGGCACTGTGGAGCGGTTAAAGCTTGACGTCCGGTGCTTGAGCGAACCGGTAAAAAGCTCCCCTGCTCGATTTCTTCTCGAAGTGCGAAACGAGGGGGTGCGCACACTCCACGAGGTGAGACTAGAGTGCGACGCCCCCGCCTGGGCCCAGGAGATTTCCGTCTCCAGCCATACCGTGGTGAAACTTCCTCCCGGCGAGCGAGCCTCAATATCGCTTCGCTGGACGCCTGTGGTGCGAGGAGAACACCGTTGCCCACGGGTCACTGCCACCTGCGGGGCACCCTTCGGTCTTTTCACCCGGCGACTCATTTTTGAATCCCAAGAGACTTTCCTCATCTATCCAAGCCTACGCCGGTTGCCCTCTCGCGGCTGGACCGCTCTCACCACCACCGCCCTCAGCGAATCGGTCTCTAGCCGTGGTCAAGGGGACAGTTCCACCCTCAAGGGAGTGCGCGATTACCACCCGGGCGACGATCTGCGGTACATCCACTGGAAGGCGAGCGCCAAGCGCGGTCCCTCCTCGCCACTGCTGGTGCGAGAGCATCTCGCGCCGGCCCCCATCAGTTCGGCGTTCCTTCTCGATACCAGCATTACTTCAGAAAACTCAGCCGCCTTCGAAGCGGCGGTGTCCTTGATCGCCTCGCTCTTATGGTCGGCCCACAAAGAGGGTTCCAGCGCGAAACTATGGCTCTTCAACAACAATGAATGGAGTGTGCGGCACCACTGGACAGAACAGTACGTAGCTTTGGCTCGGGTGCAACGAGAGGAGGGCCTCTCTTACTCTTCGTGGCGAGAGCAAACAAAGAGCGCTCCCTGGGTGGCGTCCGGCCACCGAACACCGCCTCCGATCCTCGTGAAGGCCGCCGAATCGGACGTTGAAGCCTGGCCGTCCTGGACTCACCGAGTTTTTCTGGCTTTATCGGAGGAACAATCCCCGCCCGTCTTCCCCGGCGGGCCTGGGGTAACGCTCGTGCCATTCGCTATCCCGCAGAACGAGGACGCACGTGTTTAAGCGCTGGAGAGAGTTTCTGGCTAAACACCAGGATACGTCGGAAGAGTCCGTCCTCTATCGAGTGGCCGACACGATCTTGGTGATGTACTGTCTACATCTGACGTTGCATCAGTTAGAGTGGCCCCCGTTCTCACTCACCGTGCTGGTTCTCACTCCAGCAGCCTCCGTGTTCTCCTATTACCGGCGAAAACACTCCAATCTGTGGCTCAAGATCTTTCTCTCTTTTGCTATGGTGACACTCCTCTTTTGGTTTTTAGTGCGACTTTCTCAGAGCCTCTACGACCCTAGGATACCGCTAGCGGAACTTCTTATTTGGCTACAGACCCTTCACGCTTTCGACCTTCCAGCACGAAAAGATCTTCGCTACACAGGCCTGGTCGCTCTCATCCTCATGGCGATCGCTTGCGTACTCTCCTATTCTTCCTACTTCTCCGTTTTTCTCGTGATGTTTTGCCTGCTCTTTATGGGCGTTCTGTGCATCGACTTTTGGGCCGGCAACCGAACCTCAGACACCGAACTCCACAGTGCCGGCCGCTCCACGCGATCCTCCATCTTCTCTATTAATACCCGGTGGCTCTTCGGCAGCGTCTCTCGCGCTTTCCCACTCGCCGTGGTGGGAGCGGGCCTTATCTTCCTCTTCATGCCGCGCTACCAAGGACTCGCGCTTCGCACTCTTCCGGTGAGTTGGGATCTCCAGTTCAGCCTAGCCAAAATTTCAGAGGGCGATATCCTCAATCGAAATGCCGACGGCCAAGGCGACTCGCTGGGAAAACCTCAGCAGGTCTCCGGCGACGACTACTTCGGCTTCGGTTCGTCGGTTAACCTCAACGCACGTGGAAGCCTCAGCAACAGCCTCGTAATGAAAGTGCGCACCTCCCATTGGCAGTACCATCGCGGTGTCAGTTTCTCAGAGTACACGGGAACAGGATGGAAGAGCATCCCCTGGGAACCCGTGAAGCGGGAGATCGAATCTCCTCCGTTCACCTTCCCCATTATCAACTGGCGGGATGAAAGAGTGACCATTTACTACGTCAACCGCGACCTCCCCAACGTGGTCTTTACTCCACCGTCGCCGGCCAGGCTCTACTTTCCCTCTAATGAACTCTACGTTGTAGACAGCTTCAACCCCGAGGTCACTTCCCGCAAAGTGGTAAACCTCCCCGCCACCCTGGTCTCCCCGTTCTTTATGGAGGAAGGTNNCAACCACTATCCCAATGCTCAGACAGCGGCGTAGCTCCGCTGAGCCGTCCCACCGCCTACGACATTTTGAGCCGTTCCTGCAGCTCCCCCCCACTGTCACGCAACGGACGCGAGACCTCGCCCTGCGGCTTAGCGAGGGGAAAGACTCGGCCTGGGCCAAAGCGGCCGCGCTCTCCTCTTATCTGCAGCAAAACTACACCTACCGCCTAGACGTTCCGTTTTACCCCGAGCAAAGCGATACCGTCGATCACTTCCTATTCGAGGCAAAAGAGGGGTACTGCGAGCAGTTCGCAACCGCCCTCTGCGTGATGGCTCGCTCCGTCGGACTTCCGGCTCGCTACGTAACGGGCTTTCTCCCCGGCACCTTCAATCCAATCACGGGATTCTATGAAATCAAGTCCTCCGACGCCCACGCCTGGGCAGAGATCTACTTCGAAGGGTACGGTTGGATGTTGTTCGACCCGGTTCCAGGCGGCGAAGCCAACCCTGAAGCCACCCGAGGTGAGCAACAAAGCTGGCTTTTTGAGTCTCTACTNNTTTACGCGACTCTCTCCCCAACCTCATGCGTCTCTTCGCAGCAGCCGCTGCACTAAGCCTGGTGGTCGCCCTCCTTCGTCGCCAGAATGAAAATGCCGGACCAGTCCTGTCGCAACTCGCTCCGTATTTGAGCAAAGCGGAAGCGATCACAGAAAAGCGCGCTCCGGGCGAAACCGTGCGCGCTTGGTCGAACAGGCTCAAGATGTGGCCCGAACTCGGCATCCTGGCGGACTTTTATGATAACCGCTACTACCGAGGCGATTCCTTGACCGGCGGCGATTTCGAAATCCTCGAAAAGACGCTTGCCGATCTCAAGCAGTCCGTCAAGGCTGGAGCTCCTCACAAATCGTTATAGAGTTCGCGGAGCTTGGCCCACTGATGCGGCCGGGGCAAAAGCTTGCGTGCCAGGGGTCTCTGCTCCGGCGTGAGCACCGCCTCTACCCTGGCCCATGCTTCTGGCACTAAAAGCGCCAACTGTGCTGGTTCGGCTTTGTACTTGAGAACCGTGGGCAGATAGCTCTCGGCGATAGAGTTGAGACGCTCAGACTGTTCTTGGCTTAAGTGAAGCCGGCTATAGGCCTGCACCTGATCCGGCTCGGCGATAGAGAGTAGCCGCGCCAAAATCCCCGGCGTTTGGGCTCCTCCCTGTAGGGTGAGCGACACAAACAGGAGAGTGACCCATCTCCTCACACTAATATCGGTGCAACGGCGCATTTTTAGAAACTTAACTTCGATGTTAGCCGCTGAGTCTTAGTGAACGATGCGGTCTTCCGGCAAACCCAGTTGAGTGGCGCAGCATCGGCAGATACCGTGCGACTCCGGTACTTCCTCGGAAAGCTCCTCGTTCTGGGGGGCTCTCATCACCGTATTGCACCAGGCGCAGATTAAGCGAAAATCGCCAGTGACATAACTCATAGTTGTTCCTCTGTTGTACTCTTAGATGTGGTCCAACGACCCCGTTCGGACATGCTTAAAATAGCCTGAAAACTTGAATACAATGTTCTCAAGTTGTTGCCGTCAGGACACACGGCACGAAGTTCCCTGTGGAATGAGACAGAAGGCCTACGCCCGCCTTACCCATCGTCAGGAGAATCCGCGAAGGTCTGAAGGATGGCGATCTTTTGCCACACGTTTCCGGTCATCCCGATGGCTAGATTCTCCACCTCCCCTACCGCCTGAAGGACCACCGAATCGCCGAAGTTCTGGGCGTATAGTGCCGCCAACTTCGCGCATAGCGAAAGCATTTCGCTGCAATAGTCGAGATAGCGATTCATCTCAAACGGCGTCATCTTCTCCCCGGGTGAAGAGCGGGTCGCTCGGTGCTCCGGCTGCAGCCTCTCGGGATCCTTGGTGAGTTGGTGCATATCCACAATATGAACGAGGGAGCGAAGCTCGTGGACAGCTTGTAGAGCACGCTTACGCTTGATTCGCGTTTCAAGAGTTGCCAAGAAAAATATGCCTGCGCCAATAAGCACGACATCGTTCATCCCCGCTTCCAGAGCTTGGACGAACTCCGCGATGGTTAACCCCTCCGTAGACTTGGTCGTGAGGCTAAACACGGTGATGGGTAGGCCTAGAAGTATGAGTACCACCAGAAAGACGGTCAGCACCCTAACCCAGATGATTGGACGCGTTATTTCCTCTACCGTGGCGGTGGACCTCTCACCGATCTCTTTGAGGCGGACACAGATGCCGGCCAGGCTCCGCTCACCGAAGCGCTCTTCAATGCGGTGCTGGAGACGGTCGATAGTCTGCAGTACCAGTTTCGGATTAAGAGTTTGATAGTCGCCATACTTGCGCGGAGCAGCCACAAGTGGGCTCTCGGCGGTCACGGAGTCGTGCTCGGATGCCTCTGTCAAAACAGGAAACCCTCCTAAGAACTAGTCTCGGGAGGGCACATTCCTAGCCTTGGCACCGGAACCTTTGAGAAGCGGAAAATTGCGATAGCTACCAGCGCTCAAGTAACGGAACCGAGCGCCCGTCCACCGTCATCTCTTCCACCGTAGCCTGCTCCACCACGGGTTTCTCAATAGAGATCGGCCTCACCACACTTCTTCCGGCGGGGTAAAGCTTCTGGATCGCTTGTTGAGCTTCGGCCTTGCGGAAACGCTCGTGAATCCAGTTAGCCGGCTGCTCCACCGGCGTGTAGAGCGTGGCGTTGTGTCGACTAAGCACCTCATTGTGCGTGTCCGACCAGAGCAAGCGTACCTCTTGAGCCGGAGCGCCGGTCGAAAGAGCGATGGCGGCGATAACTGAAGCGATAAGGTTTCTCGGGCGCGTTAAACTTCTCATACTTTGAGCTTACGGGAGGCCACACCATTTGCCACACGGCCGGAAGCCGACGATGGGGGTAGCCTTTTGGTATACCCGATCTTTGAGAACGAGGCGCGACAACGCGAGATTGGGGCCTCAAAACCGCATCCTCACGAGAGACGCGCGAAACGTAAGCCTAGGTAGGGCGGTCGGCGGCCGGCAGAACCGCCAGGTACTCTTCGGCAAGCTGACGACTGAAGCGATCCATTAGCGTCTTCACTCTCTTCGCCGTGGAAGCCGCCACCACCAGCCCGGCGTGGTAGTCTTTCCTCAGTTGCCAAACCGCCTCTTTCACCCCCTCTAGCCTCAGGTCCGGCTCCTTCTCGGACGTCAAGCACACGAGGAGCCCCGCGTGATTCCGCCGGCCGGCTTTGAGCGTGTATCGCTCCCCACGAAAATTGGCCAGGTCCACCCTTGCCTGCTCATAAAAGAGGTCGACACCCGAAGCCGCCCACACCAATCGGTCGAGATTCGCGCCGCAAACCCGCGCTCCGATCTCGAGAAAGTAGAGTTCTCCGTCTTGGCCGTGTATAAATTCAACGTGGGCAACGCCCCACTCTATCCCCATGGCCTGAACAACTTTCTTGTTGAGTTCGAGCAGTCGAGCCTGAAGGGGGTCGTCGTCGGGTACCGTGGACGACAGGAAAACCCCCCCGCCGTTCCACACGTCAAAGGGCGGTTTGCCGTACCGGCTGGCCACGGAAACGATGGGTCTCCCCTTGTGGATCACGCTATCTACGTGACACACGTCTCCAGGAATATAGTCCTCAATCAGATAGTTGGACTCGTCATCGCCCAACTCACCCACCACACTCCACATTTCGGCTGCGTTATGAACTTTATGAATCTTGACTGCACCCGCTTCCGCGCGAGGCTTGATCAGCCACGGACCCTCTATCTCGGAGGCAAACTCGCTGAGCTTACGCCGATTGAGCACAAGCTCAAAGGCCGGCACGGGGATACCGCAGTCGGCGGCACGACGGCGCATAATAAACTTGTCTCTCACCCGTCGAGCAGTGGTTTCATCGATGCCCGAGAGGCCAAGGTGGGCTCGTAGCGCTGCCGCTCCCGCCATGCAGTACTCCTCCATGGGCACAACGCGATCAAAGCTTTCCTCTCGAGCAAGATAGCCGACCCCTTTTAAAAGGGTGGGAACATCGTACATATCGGGTACAAAATGGATGTCGTCGATACACTCCTCAGGCCATGGCTGGTCGCGCAGATCCAGGCCTGCGATAACGACTATTCGGCACCCCAAGGATCGGTAAGCGGNNACTGTGGATCCCTCCTAGTAATATCTGGCACTGTTTACCCTGCCCTAAAAGCTCCAAACCTGTCCCCCGAACACAAAAATAAGACCGTGGGAGAGGCGTCATACCGCGTATTCCTCGACTCCGTATCGAAAAAGGCTAGGGCCTTCCCGTTATCGAATGCGTGTAGCATGTATGTACTGATCGACCGTGAAAAAGGGACAATTCTGACTGAAGTCACTCAGGCGGACTTCAACATCCTATCCGAAAGCCTCATTCGAGAGTCCGATAGCGATTACGACTTCTATCTTAACGATGTCACTCTCGACTATCTTAGCGATCAAGGTATCTCGCCCTCACTCAGAGAGGCGCTCCTGCCGGCGGTGGATGCTCGCGGCCTGGACATGGGGTGGGAACGACCGCGTTTGGTCGACGCCACTCTTTACGCCGGGCAGGTTGTGGATCAGGACGGTGCGCCGATCGGAGGGGTGAGAATAGACCTCTTGGAGCGCATAGAACCGAACACCAACAAGCCGGATCTCACCCTGGACGTGATCGATTGGACGTACTCACGAAGCGATGGAACTTTCGCTCTCNNCTACTGAAGGGAACCTTACACTTCCCGGATGGACAGCCCGTGCCGGGAGCAAGCGTACAGATCCTGAGCTGGACCTGCCTCACCAGCCACGACCGGGTGGCTAAATCCGACATCCAAAACGGGTTGACATGGGGTGATAGTGGGCGAGACGGTAGCTTCGTCATACCCGTGAACTTCCCCCGAAGCGTGGACGGCATCTCTGTCCAGTTTGAGATTTTAGACATCTACGGCCAGACACTTCTAGAAACCGAAGTCGAACTCTCCCTCGCCCATAGCTATGAAATCGGAACGCTCGTCGTTCCGCGAGTGGACTCCCCGGAAGGGGTGAGCGAGAGCGCGGTTTAGGCAGGATATCGAAACTTCTGTTCTAGAACTACATTTCGCACATCTCTTGCGCGTTGGTGGGTCGACTGTTGGGGACCGAACGCTCTGGTTCGGGAGAGCAAGTGAAGAAGCCACTGTGACCACCTCTTCTAACGTGGGTCTGCCTCTGGATGTGTTTGTTATGCTTCGGGCTCTGGCCCTCACAGTCGNNCAGACGCCGTCAAATCCGTATCAGCCAAAAGTAGCGCCACCCCAACGAAGTCCACCCCGAAAGTAGGTGTCAAAAAGACGCCAACACAGGAAACTCAATCCGGAGCAAATCGCGGCGTCACTCCGGCGAAGTCGACGCCGGTGGCGCAAACAGACGACGTAAAGCTGAGTAAAGAGGCGGAACGCAAGCAGCCCGAGGTCGGCAACGAAGCGCTCCTAAAGAGCCTTCAAGAGGCTCACGGATTAGGGGATCAGACCCCCACAGTAGGCGATCAAGTCATCGCTGACGCGCGAGCCCACTTGGGCACGAAATCTCAAGATATCAAGGCTCCCAACTACGAGAATACCGGCGGCGACACCAACAACTGCGCCAATTTTGCCAGCACGATGCTCCACAACCGCGGTCTTCTCCCCAAGAGAATCGAAAATGTTCGAATGCTGGAAAAGGTCGCTCAAGAAAACGGATACCGTTTAGTGAGCCAGGAAGATGCAAAACCTGGAGATCTCGCCTTTAGAAAGCACGGCAGCCATGTGGAGCTTGTAAGCGAGGCCGGCGGCACCCACACTATCGGTTCCAACAATGAAGATCCGGCGAATCCCGGGACTATTGTCTCCGGCCAGCAGTGGGTGACGGAGCGCTCAACCGAAGGCTTCGAGTTCAAATTCTACAGTCGTGCCGAGGCGGAGAAGTAGAGCCACGTTCTGCCCCTACCCGTTAGAGTGCAGTGTTGAGTTGCCGCGGTCGCGAAAAGAGCCGAGTTGGCTGTATGGGGAGACAGTAGCCAGGTGCGACAACACGAGACCGGCGCCTCAAAGAGGGATACCGCGAGAGAAGTCAGGACTCCAGGTCTAAGACCTCCCTGGAAAGAGTCGTGTCCATTCCTCCCGTCGACGTAAATCCCTGGCTAATCCCTGAACATTACCGAGTAGGTAATACTCGCTGCACAATAGAATAAGCGGATGCGAGCTTCGTCATCGATGAGTCATCGGAAGAGGGGGGTCTCTACGAGGTTCGCGCTCTCGGGCATTCCGAGGGCATCAAATTCAGGAGGGGTATCTTGAAGAAATACCTTATTTTTGCACTCAGCCTCTTTACCGCGCTCTCCGTTGGCTGTGGTTCCGACTACGAATACGTGGCCACCAACCCTACCGTCAATCAGCCCAATCCCGTTGGACCACCAACACCGCCCCCGCCGACCAACGATAAATCTCGTCTGAGGATTGTGAATCCAACCGGGGATGTTAACAACCTCATCGTTTCGGTGAACGGGACTGTAGTCGACCCCGACCTCGACGCCCAAGAATCCACCAAGTATTTGGAATTCAACGCCGGATCGCATCTCGTTGAGATTGGAGATGGTAGCCAGACGCTCGCTAGTCAAACCGTGACTTTAACCAAGGACGGCCATCATAGCAGCGTGTTCATCCCCAGACCGCAGTTTGCAAACCAAACGACGGTCACCACCCCCGCTCTCATCTTTCTCACCGACGACACCGTGCCCACGCCCGCGACGCTGAAAGCTCGTTTGGTAAACGCCACCAACTACGATGGACAGATCACTCTGTTCAACGACAACAATGTCGCGCTCCTCGGTCCGGCTACTGAAGGCACTGCCATCAACTACGTCACGCTGGGAGCCTCCGCGGCTAACTCCAAAAACTTCCAGGCGCTTATCCAGGTAACCGAACTGGCCGACTTACTCGCCATCTTTGAACAAGAATCGAACGGCGACCAGTTGGTGGAAGCTCTCATCGAAGAGATCGGTGCCGCCGGAGCCAACGTCACTCTGTTTATCCACTACTCACAGCCGAACGGCAGGGCTTATGCCACTGCTCTACTGGATGAAGCAAGCGACGGCAGCCGCTCCATCCTCTCCACGGCCCCTACTCAGTTTGCCAATCTAGCCAACTAACTGAACGTCACCAAAACGGTGTCAAGAGTAAAAAAGCCTTCCGCGAGCGGAAGGCTTTTTTACAGAAAGAGCGCGATACCACTATGCCGCACTTTGGCCTTTCAGCGCGAGCGCTTTAGCGAGAGCCTCTTGCGGGTCTACCACACCGAACCCTTGACTGTTGGCGTCGTCGCCTGAAGCGAGTTTATCCGCGGTAGAGGTGAAGATCTCTTTCACCTGAGCGGGAGTGAGATCCGGGTTGGCCGACATCACAGCGGCTACGATTCCGGCCATGACGGGAGTGGCCATTGAGGTTCCGCTGATGGTGATGTAGCTCTGGCCGATGTGAGGCACGGGAGCGTGGTCGAGAGCCGACCCTTTCGCATTGGCGGCGGTGATGGCTACTCCAGGCGACAGGATATCGGGCTTAGTGAGATTGTCGAACTTCGTCGGTCCACGGCTCGAAAAGAAGGCCACCGTGTCATCGTCGCGGGTTGCCGTTCCCTTATCGTCGAGCGCTCCTACGGTGAAGGCATTGGGGTGGTTGCCGGGAGTACCGATAGTGGAGGCCGTGGGACCAGAGTTACCGCCGGCTACCATAGGGACGATCCCCGCGTGGAACGCTTTATCAACAGATTGGGCCACCGGGTCGTCTTTGTAGGAGGCAAAACCGGGACCGCCCAGCGACATGTTGATAATGTCGATTCCAAACTCATCCTTGTGATCTACCGCCCACTGTACCCCTTTGATGATGTCGGAAAGCCGTCCTGATCCGTGCTTGTCGAGGACCTTAATTCCCACTAAATCCGCTTCAGGGGCAGGGCCCATGTACTTACCGGCAGACATAGTACCGTCGCCCTGTGCGCAACCGGCCACGTGAGTTCCGTGCCCTTGATCGTCGTAGTGCTCAGTTCTCCCTGCGACCCAGTCTTTAAAACCTTTTACGCGGTCGTTGTAGTCCGGGTGGGGTGCAATACCGGTGTCGATTACCGCGATAGTGACGCCTTGACCTTTGTATCCTTGCTCCCACAGCTTCTCGATTCCGAGCGTGCGAATAGAGTTGTCTAGCTGCAGCGAAGGCCCGCGCTCTTCAAGAGCCTTCTTGGTTTCCTCGGGACGAGTCAACTCCACCGGATCGGAAACCGAGACCAGCTCATCGAACGTGAAGGTCATCCCTTCAGGAGTTTGATTTACTAGTTTCTCAAAAGCTTCGGGAGTTACTTTGGCCGCGAAAGCGTCAATCAGATGAAGCCCGTGAACGTCCTGAGCACCGGTCAGGTTTACGAAATCAGACGCCGCGCCGACTTCGTCGCCGTTATTGGCGCTAACCACAAGAGGGATCAGGCCGTTCTCATCTTTTACTTTGTCGGCAAGTTCCTTCAGTCCGGCTCCGGGATTGGCTTGGAGAAGGGTCTGAGAGATTTTGAATGTGCTTGTGTTGATCATTGTTCTGTTCCTTCGTTCCTTTACCGTTATCCGTTCGCCTGGGACATATCCAGGTCGCCGCTACCGGCTACCCCAGCCAGCCAGCGAGCCGCCGGGGAGACGTAGATCTCTTTCTGCTGGCCCGACTCTAGCTGCAGCCTCCGCTCGTCGGGAGTCAGTTCAAGGGTAGCTTCTTTCGCAGCCACGGCCGCTTTGCGACTCGCTACCATTCCGTAAGCAGTTTTGAGAAACGGCGCGCCGACCGCCACGATACCGGCAGGCTGTTTGAACTTGGAGACGTTCTCGTTGGCGTATCCCAACATCTCTCCAATATGGATTCCGGCCGCCGCGGTGACGGCAAGACCCGATACAGCGTCAATAGATCCGTCCACGATAGCCTGGCNNGTTGGAGGCAACGCCGAGGGCGAACTTGCCAGCTCTCTTCAAGCCGTTCAGGGCCTTGTGAGCCTTTACAATCCCACCGTTATCCAGTCCGAAAGAACGCAGTTTGGCGTTAAACTCACCCTCCTCGGAGATACTTTTGAGAACCTTGAGCATCTCACTGTCTTGAGCCACGGAGTGGTCGGAGTAGCCGTGAAACGGGTCGAAGGCACGGGGAGCTTTCCAAGTACTGTGGAGATCGTATCCCGCATCGAGAGGGAGATACGCGGTGAGACCGGTGGATGCTTCCTTGAACGCTCCGTGCGCACTCTGGTCGAAAACCGCGCTATTGGTGGCCTCGAGTAGAGCACCGGCCGCCTTTTGCACGTCTTCACTCAGACGTGCGTCGGCCTTCAGTCGTTGGGCGAAGTGCCCCACATCGCGATAGTCGCCATAGAAACCGTTGGTTTGGTTATTCTCAGCGTAGGCTTGAGTGGTACCGATAGCGTTTCGGAGCGCTTCCTTCGCGGTTGGGTTATTCTCGAGTTCAGCCGCTAAGGTTTGGGAGAGGCCGCTGTAAGCATCTTTGACCGCGCCCATTTTGCTAAGATCGATTGCCGACAAAGTAGGGTTCACAAGTTCGGCCAGAGGTCCGGGATTGGCCCGAGTCTCAAAAACGAACCAGTTAGCGAGCTGTTCGGGTGTAACTTTACCTTTCTCCGCCAATTCGAACTTTAGGTCTTTCATTACCATGTCGAGTTGAATGGAGCCGAGATTTAGTCCACCCTCTGAGGCGACCATGATTTTTGCCGAATCCTTTAGTTGAGCGGCCGTCTCGATCCCGGCCATATAGTCGGAATCGAACGCCACGAGGTCGACCCCTTTACCGGTGGCCTGCTTGGCCTCCAAGAACGCCTGCTGGATGCCGGGTGCGGTCAACCGGTGGCCGGTTTCTTCATCCACGCCGGCACCGGCCATTCCCCCGCCTTCACCATAGATCACCACGGCGTAGTGCTTGGCCGGATACTCTTTCATGCCCCACTGGAGAAACTCGGAGAGCGAAGCAGAGCTACCCATGTCGGCCTTACCGAGGTCCTGGAGGACGGGGCTCACGATCCCCTCTGTGTAGGGGGGAAGGAACCACTTCATGAGTTCTTGTTGGGTGCTGGGCGGGTTTTCGTTGCGCTGGATGTGATAGCGCTTAGTGCCGCTCCAGTCTTTGGTAATTTTATCGTAGACGCGAGCTTTGCGACCGAGTTGCGCCACAATATCCATGTTTTCGTCGGAACCGGCAACTTCCAGTTCGCGAATCACCGACGGTGCTAGGCGGTCGGCTCCATCGGCTTTACCGTTGGCCCATACTAGTACGGTCCACTCTTTTTCAGGTTTTGCTCCATCTTGGGAGACTTCGACAGCATCAGAGCTGGTTTGGAGGTTGGTCTGCTCACTAGACTCGGCGGTTTTTCCTGCCGGTGTCTTGGCTCTTGTAACAGCTGCACTCGCAAGTTTTGTTGATTGTATATTCACGGTGCCCCCTTCAAGGGAATGAGTTCTTCTGGTTAGCCTAGTATAAAAAGAACCTTCTTTTAGGATGTGAACACAGCGTTAAACTCCCACCCTACGGTTTAACAGTGAACTGAGTACAGAGACGGGTAGTTCAGGAAGACGGATGCGGATGATTGTGCGCGACACCGGTAAATTGACAGAAGGAAGACGGTTTCGCAGGCACGATAGCGGATGAACCGGGCGATGGGAGAGCTTCGACCCGGCCTTACGGATGCTGGTAGATCAAACCTTCCTTGGGCACGACCGCATCGTTTCTGTCCCACACCAGGAAGGGCAAGGTCTCAAACTCCAGCGCTCGATTAGGGCGGACGACGTCAAAGTGGAGGTGAGGTGCGGTACTAAATCCGGTATTACCGGAGCGACCGAGCACCGCACCCGTTTCCACCCAATCCCCGACATTTACCACCACCGTTCCTTGAGAGAGATGGTAGTACCGCGTCACGGTTCCGTCGCTGTGACCGAGCAAGACGTAATTCGCGAGGTCCCGATAGCTCTCATCCGGTCCGCCCGCGTTGGAACTGCTCTCAAGAGAGACCACCAATCCGGCTCGGGATGCCGTAACCAGGGTGCCTTCTGGAAGGTCGAAGTCAGCCGCGTAGGCGTCGCGGCCTTTGTGACTGACCCTGCCGTTAAACCCCTGGTTAACGGCGTAAGCTTTCCCGCGCTGCCAAGGCAAAGTAAAGACGTAGTTCACCTCTTTCACACGGAAATCTCCAATGCGATAGCGTGATTCGTAATCCCAGCGCCACGACTTTGAGTCGTCCACTCGCCTGATCTTAGGACCGCTCACTTTTCCCTTGGCGGGCACCACCACAAGCACCGCTTGGGGGTCCACAAGGCGAGCGTTCACGAAAGTGAAACTGAATTTGAACGAGATCGGCACGGCACTCGTATTGACGAGTGTTAGGGAGTGCAAGCCGTCCTTCTTGTCCACTTCGATCTTAACCGGATTGGGAAGTTCCACCGCTGAACAGAACTCCACCAGAAAGAGAAGAAGCAAAAGGTAAACCGGGTGGGACCGTCGTTTCATCTTGGGTTTATTCATACGTCACGGTTTTGCTCCCGGTTCGGAACAAACCCTGCCGTCAAACGGAGCGGGATCCAGGCTTAGGAATCCCGTCCGGTTTTGAGGTCGTTCCACTCTCGCCCCACTGAGTCCTGACCCGATTCGAGAAGATCCCGAGCCCGGTCTTTGAGGGAGTCGAGCTTCCCGGTGGCCATCTGCTGGAGATCATCGAGCACTTGCTCCTTGGTCTCCTCAAGATGAGAAGATAGGCGCTCACGCACCTTGCGCATCTCCTCCGAGGCTCTTCCTCGGAGACCTTTAAGCGTACGCTCTTCCTCCATGGCCGCCTTGGCCGCTTCCCTTAATGCGGTGGCTTCCTGTTTGGCTTTCTGTCCCAGGTCGAAAGCTTCACGCGACAGGATATCCTTAGTGCCGCGAACGGCATCCTTGGCCATACTCCGAGTGTCCCTTTGCAAGCCTTCCGAGAACATCCTGAAGTCATCTTGCAGATCGAGCACAGCGTCTGTCATCTGCGCTCGATCAATTCCGGCAACGGCCTCAATGTCGTCAAGTTTAGGAACATCGACCTTACTCAAAGCAGCGAATACCGGGTCCGCGATGGCCGCGGCGGCCTGCCCCTGCCTCTCGAGAGCCTGATGAAAGAAGTTCGCTCCGGCAGTCTGGCTAGCGGTTTTAGGTGTCAATGAGATGCTGCCGCCATACTTGCCCAAAAACTCCGCCATATTGGAATCCGCGCGCGCCTCCATCTCACGAAAAGCATTATCGGACTGCATCTTGAAGCGCGAAAACTGGTCATCGGAGAAGTTCTGCATTCGAATGACTTCAAGCTCAAACGGAAATTCCCTATATGAAAAAAGCCCTCGGGAACGACATCACCGAGAGCTTCAGAGTTGGAGAAGAAAGCGTGGGACCGCGCCGATCAAAAGGTAAAGATGGTGAGAGGATTGAGTACCAGGCCGCCCTCTACCTGGTTGGGCTCAACACCCTTGNNTTATCGTCAAATTTGAAGTAAGTGGTCTGAGTCTTGCCGTGAACGCTCTCTTCCCATTTGTAGGTGGGGCTGATTCCGTCGTCGGCTCCGGTGTCGGCCCCTTGAGTTAGTTTCCCTTGGGGAAGGTCGGCCACAAAACTGCTGGTGCGACCGGTGTCAGGATTGAAGCGCAACTCGAAACCAGCGTTGCCCTCCTCGCTATCGGCCAATACGATGACGTGTCCTCGAGCGCTAGCTAAATCTTGAAAAGAGTCTGAAGGAGTCGAACCGATATCTACCCGGTCCTGCTCGCGCAGCTGCTCGATGGTTCCTTCGGCTTTCGCGCGGAGGTCTTGAGCCTTGCCCACCACATCCCGGTGAACCCTGGCAGCCGCGAGATTATCGAACCCTCCCGGTTTTTTGAGAGGGATATAGACCTGTGTGGTCGGGGTGAAGTTTAAGCTCATACTGCCTCCGAAAATTTCTCTAGGGACACAGTATCAGGCGGGTCTGAAAGATTTCTGAAAGGGGCCGGAGCGGCCCTAAAACTTCCAGGCTCGCTTCTCAGAGAGCATCTGGGTAATCACGGTCGCATCCACGGGAACCTGGAAGTGGAAACCTTGAAGATATTGGCACCCTATCTTGGTCAAGAACTTCGCTTGGGCCAACGTCTCCACCCCTTCAGCCAGCGGCCTTAGCTCCAGCGATTGGGCCAGTTTAACTGCTGCTTCGCAAAT
>JRYL01000375.1_pt1 | contig 18814 bp, 20 predicted proteins | sample 235391 | NCBI WGS metagenome assembly JRYL01 (sample SAMN03074223, study PRJNA261481) | activated sludge metagenome | biome: Wastewater Treatment Plant; feature: Wastewater; material: Activated sludge; isolation source: activated biomass of a wastewater treatment plant treating wastewater from... ...
CGCCTGCCACCGCGGCCATGCCCGCTCCCACAAGGCTTGGAGCCGCTGAGTGGTCAGAGGCTGGATCGGCGCCCGTTCAATCCAGCCCGCGCACCAGCGCCATCGCCTCATCCACGCGCTCCACGGCGTGGATGGTCAGCCCCTCGAACGCCTTGTCCGCCTTCTTCGGCGCGTTGGCCTTGGGCACCACGGCCACGCTGAAGCCCAGCTTGGCCGCCTCCTTCAGCCGCTCCTGCCCGCGCGGCGCCGGGCGCACCTCGCCGGCCAGGCCGACTTCGCCGAAGGCGATGAAGCCCTTGGGCAGCGCCTTGCCGCGCAGGCTGCTGGTGATGGCCAGCATCACCGCCAGGTCGGCCGCCGGCTCGCTGATGCGCACGCCGCCGACGGCGTTGACGAACACGTCCTGGTCGCCCGTGGCCACGCCGGCGTGCTGGTGCAGCACCGCCAGCAGCATGGCCAGGCGGTCGCGCTCCAGCCCCACCGACAGGCGCCGCGGGCTCACGCCGCCCGAATCGACCAGCGCCTGGATCTCCACCAGCAGCGGCCGCGTGCCCTCCAGCGTGACCAGCACGCACGATCCGGGCACCGGCTGCGCGTGCTGGCTCAGGAAGATCGCGCTGGGGTTGCTCACGCCCTTCAGGCCGCGCTCGGTCATGGCGAACACGCCGATCTCGTTGACGGCGCCAAAGCGGTTCTTGATGGCGCGGATCAGGCGGAAGCTGCTGTGCGTGTCGCCCTCGAAGTACAGCACCGTGTCCACCATGTGCTCCAACACGCGCGGGCCGGCCAGCTGGCCGTCCTTGGTCACGTGGCCCACCAGCACGATGGCGCAGCCGCTCGACTTGGCCCAGCGCGTGAGGTGCGCCGCGCACTCGCGCACCTGCGCCACGCTGCCGGGCGCGCTGGTGAGCTGGTCTGAGTAGACGGTCTGGATCGAGTCGATCACCGCCACGGCAGGCTGCTGCGCGGCGAGGGTGGCGATGATCTTCTCCAGCTGGATTTCGGCCAGCACGCTGACCTGCGAGCCGGTGATGCCCAGCCGCCGCGCGCGCAGCGCCACCTGTGCACCGCTTTCCTCGCCGGTGACGTACAGCGCCGGCAAGCCGCTGCGCTGCAAGGCATCCACGGCCTGCAGCAGCAGCGTCGACTTGCCGATGCCCGGATCGCCGCCGATCAGTACCACGCCGCCTTCGACGATGCCGCCGCCCAGCACGCGGTCCAGCTCACCCTGGCCGGTGGGCGTGCGGGCCACGTCCACCGCCTCGATGGCGGCCAGCGGGCGCACTTCGCTCGACGGCGCCAGCGCCGCGAAGGCCGCGCCCATGCGGTTCTTGCCGCTGGCGGGCGTTTCGGCCACCGTCTCCACCAGCGAATTCCACGCCCCGCACGACGGGCACTTGCCCAGCCAGCGCGGCGTGGTGGCGCCGCAGTCGTTGCAGGTGTAGAGGGTCTTGTCTTTCGCCATGGCGGTGATCGTAAGAGGTTTGTGGCTCATCAATTGATAGCTGCCAGCGCTTGTCTTGCCTTGATTTCGGATTGAAATGACTTGAATCTGTTGCATGGCATGCGCAAGGCGCTATCATTTTTTGGTGCCAGCGGTGCTGCCGGGCGCCGCCGCGAACCGTTACCATGCGCCACCTTTCTTGAAAGGGCTGCCGCCATGTCCACCACCACCGTCACCGATCCCTCCACCGGCCAGCCGGTGTCCAAGAACCGCCTGCTCGTCACCTCGGGCCTGGGCTGGATGTTCGACGCCATGGACGTCGGCCTGCTGTCCTTCATCCTCGCCGCGCTCAAGCTGGACTGGGGCCTGACGGCCGGGCAGATGGGCTGGCTGGGCGCGGTCAACTCCATCGGCATGGCCGTGGGCGCGGTGATGTTCGGCATGATGGCCGACCGCATCGGCCGCAAGCACGTGTTCGTCATCACGCTGCTGCTGTTCGCCATTGCCAGCGGCCTCAGTGCCTTCGCCACCACGCTGACGGTGCTGTTCGTGCTGCGCTTTTTCATCGGCATGGGGCTGGGCGGCGAGCTGCCGGTGGCCAGCACCTACGTGTCCGAGCGCGTGCCCGCGCACGAGCGCGGCCGCATCGTGGTGCTGCTGGAAAGCTTCTGGGCGCTGGGCTGGATTCTGGCGGCGCTGATCGCCTACTTCGTCATGCCGCGCTTTGCGCCCGACATGGGCTGGCGCGTGGCGCTGATCCTGGGCGCGCTGCCGGCCTTCTATGCGCTGTACCTGCGCCGCAAGCTGCCCGACGACAAGCCCACCGCCCCGCCCTCGGCCGGCCTGCCGTGGACGGCGCGCCTGGCGCGCCTGTGGGCGGCCGAGCACAGCCGCAACACGCTGATGCTGTGGATCCTGTGGTTCACCGTGGTGTTCAGCTATTACGGCATGTTCCTGTGGCTGCCCAGCGTGATGATCGGCAAGGGCTTCGCGCTGATCAAGAGCTTTGAATACGTGCTGCTGATGACGCTGGCACAGCTGCCCGGCTACTTCACCGCCGCCTGGCTGATCGAGCGCATGGGCCGCAAGTTCGTGCTGGTGGTGTACCTGCTGGGCACGGCGGCCAGCGCCTGGGCTTTCGGCAACGCCGAGACGCAGGGTGGGCTGCTGCTGTTCGGCGCGCTGCTGTCGTTCTTCAACCTGGGTGCCTGGGGCGCGCTGTACGCCTATTCGCCCGAGAACTACCCGGCCGAAATCCGCGCCAGCGGCGTGGGCACGGCGGCCGGCGTGGGCCGCGTGGGCGGCATCCTGGGGCCGCTGGCGATTCCGTTCCTGGGTGCGCAGGGCTGGAGCACCGGCGCCATCTTCGCGCTGTTCGCCGTCACCATCGCCATCGGCGCCGCGGCCGTGGCGCTGCTGGGGCGCGAGACCAAGGGGCAGGTGGCCTGAAGCGCAGGGCATGGCTTTTGCGGCGCCGTCTTCCTAGAATGGGCGCATGCAACATCTGTCCTGGTGCTACGTCAGCACGGCCACGCCGGCCTTCGACCCGGCGCGGCTGGACGACCTGTACGCCCAGGGGCGCGCGTTCAACGCGCCGCGCCGGGTCAGCGGCGTGCTGCTCTTCTGCAATGGCCGCTTCTGCCAGCTGCTTGAAGGCCCGGCCGCGAGCATGGAAGAAGTGATCGGGCGGGTGCAGCGCAGCAGCCTGCACACCGACGTGCTCACGCTGCACCGCGAGCCGATCACGCTGCCGGTTTTCCCCTCGTGGTCGCTCGGCACCGCCAGCGACTGGCGCGGCCAGCGCATGCCGCACGATCTCGACAGCGGGCGCTTCGGCTTTCTCACCCCCACCCAGCGCGCCGCCTGCCGTGTGCTCACGCGCTTCATCGACTGGGAAGAAGCCGGCGCGGCGCAGGACTTCACGCCGACGCGGTATTGAGGCGTTTGCGGCAGGCGCGCGCGGTCAGCCCTTGTCGAAGCCCCGCGCCAGCGCCTGCGTGATCTCCGTCGCCGAGCCGGTGCGGCAGCCACTGGCGTTCTGCCCGCTCCACAGCGGCGTGAAGTCGGTGCGGCCGGCCTGCTCGGCCGCCGCGCGCAGCGGGCCGATGGCGTTGGTGGCCAGCGGAAAGGCCGGCGCCACCGCGCCCAGCCCGGTGCTGAAATGCTCGGCATCGGCGTTGCCCAACTCGCGCATCAGGCGGTTGACGATGCCGCGCGCCGGCCGGCCGGTGAACAGGTTGGTCAGCGCCGTGTGGCGCGCTGCGGCGCTTTGCAGCGCGGCGCGGTGCAGCGGGCTGGTGAGCGCCTCGTCGCTGCACAGGTAGGCTGTGCCCGCCTGCACACCCGCCGCGCCCAGCGCCATGGCGGCGCGCACGCCCGCCGCGTCGGCGATGCCGCCGGCGGCGATCACCGGCACGCGCAAGACCTTCACCAGTTGCGGCAGCAGGGCGAAGGTGCCCATCTGCTCGCTCAGATCCATGCTCAGGAAGTGCCCGCGGTGTCCGCCGGCCTCCAGGCCCTGGGCGATCACGGCATCGGCGCCATGCTCCTGAAGCCATAGCGCCTCGCGCACGGTGGTGGCCGACGACAGCACGAAAGCGCCCCAGGCCTTGACGCGCGCCAGCAGCTCGGGCGCGGGCAGGCCGAAGTGGAAGCTCACCACGGCGGGCTTGAACTCTTCCAGCAGATCGGCCGCCTCGGCGCTGAAGGGCAGGCGCCCCGGCCCGCTCGGGATCGTCGCCATGTCCAGCCCCAACTCGTCGTAATAGGGCTTCAGCGCCGCGCGCCAGGCCGCGTCGCGCGCCGCATCGGGCGCGGGCGGCTGGTGGCAGAAGAAATTCACGTTGTACGGCCGCCCGCTGGCGCGCAGCTTTTCCAGCTCGGCGCGCAGCGCATCGGGCGCCAGCATGGCGCAGGGCAGCGAGCCCAGCCCGCCGGCCGCGCCCACGGCCAGCGCCATGGCGCTGCCTTGCGCGCCCGCCATGGGGGCCTGGATGAGGGGCAGTCGAATCTTCAGTCGGTCGGCAAAGGTGTTCATGGGCGGATTGTGGACTGGGATCAAAAGGGGCTTGCAACCCGTCGATTTATTTAATACATTAAATAAATGCCTCGTCCCGCCCGCTTCCGCCATCGCAACCTGCCGCTGCTGCTGCTGAAGGCGCGCGAGGCCGTGATGCAGCACCGCCGCCCCATGTTGCGCGCGCATGGCCTGTCGGACCAGCAATGGCGCGTGCTGCGCGTGCTGGCCGAGCCGGCGCACGCCCAGGGGCTGGACACCGGCCGCCTGGCGCGCGAGTCGCACCTGCTCGGCCCCAGCCTGACCGGCATGCTGGCGCGCATGGAAGCCGCCGGCCTGGTGCAGCGCGCGCGCAGCGCCGAGGACGCGCGCCGCAGCGTGGTCAGCGCCACCGACGAGGGGCTGGCGCTGGCCGCCGCGCTGCGCGCCGATATCGAGGCGCAGTACCAGGACCTCGAAACCCACATGAGCCAGCCCAAGCTGGCGCAGCTCTACGCTCTACTGGACGAGCTGATCGCCCTGCACCCGACCGAAGAAGAGGAGACCGAAGACATGCAAGACCACGCAGGCATGCGCCTGACGGAGACCGCCGCATGAGCGCCGCCACCTGGCTGCCGCAAGGCACGGTGTACGGCACGTTGCTGAACTTCCGCGGCGAGTGGGACCTGTGGGCGCCGAAGATGGCCGAGGCACCGTACAAGGCCGCACCCAAGGTGCCGGTGCTGTACGTGAAGACCGCCAACACCTTCGCACCGTGCGGCGCCACCATCGCCGTGCCGGGCGAGGTGGAGGTGGGGGCGGCGCTGGGACTGGTGATCGAAAATTCAGAGTCGAATGTGCCTCCAGCGCCCGATGGAAAAGCGCAAGCAGCTATCAATAAAAGAGTGACGGGCTGCGTGCTGCTGGCCGACCTGAGCCTGCCGCATCCCAGCTACTACCGCCCGCCGATCAAGTTTCGCAACCGCGACGGCTTCCTGGGCTGCGGCCCCGCAAGCGTGCCGCTGGCGCTGGCCGATATCGCTGCGCTGAAGCTGGAGGTGCGCGTGAACGGCGACGCGGTGCAGACCGTCGACCTCTCCACCCTGGTGCGCGACGCCGCCACGCTGCTGGCCGACGTGGGCGAATTCATGACGCTGCAGCCCGGCGATGTGCTGATGCTCGGCACCGACTGCCTGCCCGATGGCGCGCGCCCGCGCGCCAGGGCCGGCGACCGCATCGAGATCAGCGCGCCGGGCTTCGCGCCGCTTCACCACACTTTGATCGCGGAGGTCACATGAAACACGCCCGCATCGCCTGGGCCGGCGCGGTTCACCATGCCATCGAGCGCGATGGAAAACTCGAACTGCAGACACCCGCCTTCAAGGGCCGCCTGCTGAACTTCGATGCAGTCGGGTGGCTGCCGCCGCTGGCCGACATGCCGCTGCACCGCCCGCGCACCGTGCTGGCGCTGGCCATCAACTACGCCGACCATGCGCGCGAGCTGGCCTTCAAACCGCCCGAGGAGCCGCTGGCCTTCGCCAAGGGCGCGGCCTCGTTGATCGGCCACCAGGCTTTCACCGTGCGGCCCGACAGCGTGCAGAACATGCACTACGAGTGCGAGCTGGCCGTGGTGATCGGCCGCGAGGCGAAGCACGTGAGGAAGGGCGACGCCTACGACTTCGTGCGCGGCTACACCGTGGCCAACGACTACGCCATCCGCGACTACCTGGAGAACTGGTACCGCCCCAACCTGCGCGTGAAGAACCGCGACACCTGCACGCCCATCGGCCCCTGGCTGGTGGATACGGCCGACGTGGCCGACCCGATGAATCTGAAGCTGCGCACCACCGTCAACGGCCAGGTCACGCAGCAGGGCAGCACGGCCGACATGGTGTTCGACGTGCCCACGCTGATCGAGTACTTCAGCAGCTTCATGACGCTGTACCCCGGCGATTTGATCCTGACCGGCACGCCCGATGGCGTGGTTGATTGCCCGGTGGGCTCGGTCGTCGTGACCGAGGTCGAGGGCATCGGCGCACTCACGAACACCATCGTCGCCCCCGCGCGATGAAGCCAGAAATACCGGACGCAGAGGACGCAAAAGTTACGCAGAGGACGCAGAAGATTCAAAACTCTTGTTCGGATTCTTCTGCGTCCTCTGCGAAATCTCTGCGTCCTCTGCGTACTTGACTCCTTTTCCTTGATCCCTGGAGCCCCCATGCAAAAGATTGATCACCTCATCGACGGCAAGGCCGTCGCCGGCACCGATTACTTCGAGACGGTGAACCCCGCCACGCAGGGCGTGCTGGCCGAAGTGGCCGCCGGCGGCGCGGCCGAAGTGAACGCCGCCGTGGCCGCCGCCAAGGCCGCCTTCCCCGCCTGGGCCGGCCTGCCCACCACCGAGCGCGCCAAGAAGATCCGCGCCCTGGGCGACCTGATCGCCAAGCATGTGCCGAAGATCGCCAAGACCGAGACCGACGACACCGGGCAGACCATCAGCCAGACCGGCAAGCAGCTGGTGCCGCGCGCGGCCGACAACTTCCATTACTTCGCCGAGATGTGCACGCGCGTGGACGGCCACACCTACCCCACGCCCACGCACCTGAACTACACGCTGTTCCACCCGGTCGGCGTGTGCGCGCTCATCAGCCCGTGGAACGTGCCCTTCATGACCGCGACGTGGAAGGTCGCGCCGTGCCTCGCCTTCGGCAACACCGCGGTGCTGAAGATGAGCGAGCTGTCGCCCATGACCGCCGCGCGCCTGGGCGAGCTGGCGCTGGAAGCCGGCATCCCCGCCGGCGTGCTGAACGTGGTGCACGGCTTCGGCAAGGAGACCGGCGAGCCGCTGTGCGCCCACCCCGACGTGCGCGCCATCTCCTTCACCGGCTCCACCGCCACCGGCAACCGCATCGTCAAGACCGCGGGCCTGAAGAAGTTCAGCATGGAGCTGGGCGGCAAGAGCCCATTCGTGATCTTCGACGACGCCGACCTGGACCGCGCGCTCGACGCCGCGATCTTCATGATCTTCAGCAACAACGGCGAGCGCTGCACCGCCGGCAGCCGCATCCTGGTGCAGCAAAGCATCTACGCCGACTTCGCTGCGAAGTTTGCCGAGCGCGCGAAGAAGATCACCGTGGGCGACCCGCAGGATGAGAAGACCATCATCGGCCCGATGATCAGCAAGGCGCACCTCGCCAAGGTGCGCAGCTACATCGAACTGGGCCCGAAGGAGGGCGCCACCATGCTCTGCGGCGGTATCGAACGCCCCAGCTACGCGGCCGAACTGCCGGCGCACGTGGCAGGCGGCAACTACGTCTGGCCCACGGTGTTCGCCGACGTCGACAACCGCATGAAGATCGCGCAGGAAGAGATCTTCGGCCCCGTGGCCTGCCTGATCCCGTTCAAGGACGAGGCCGATGCCATTGCCAAGGCCAACGACATCGAATACGGCTTGTCGAGCTACGTGTGGAGCGAGAACATCGGCCGCGCGCACCGCGTGGCCGCCGCCATCGAGGCCGGCATGTGCTTCGTCAACAGCCAGAACGTGCGCGACCTGCGCCAGCCTTTCGGCGGCACCAAGGCATCGGGCACGGGCCGCGAAGGCGGCACCTGGAGCTACGAGGTGTTTCTGGAGCCGAAGAACGTGGCGGTGTCGATGGGCAGCCACCACATCCCGCATTGGGGCGTATGACACAAACATAGCAACGCCATACAATTTCCGGTATCCGTCATTCAGGAGGCCGTCATGCTGACACTTCGCTTGCCCAAGGCCCTGGAGGCCGAATTTCTGGACTACTGCGAGCGCCACGGCGTGAGCAAGACCGAGGCCGGCCTGACTGCCCTGCGGAAACTGTTGGTGGCTGAAAGGGCGCCGCTGCCGATCCCGGAAGATGACCCGCTGGTCAAGTGGATCGGCGTGATGGAAGATGGCCCGAGTACCGACGAATGGCTGCGCGCCACGCGCGGTGACGACTGGAACCGCCCGTGATCCTGGTCGACACCAATGTGCTGCTGGACGTGTTCAAGCGCGACCCAGTGTGGATGCCGTGGTCCGCGCAGCATCTGCGCCGGGGCCGCGCGCAGGGGCTGGCCATCAACATCGTGGTGTACGCGGAACTGGTGGGGCACCCCGGTTTCGACTTCGATCTGGATGCCTTTCTTGATGACCTGCAGATCTCGCTGCCCGAGATCAGCCGCACGGCTGCGCGCGATGCGGCGCTGGCCTTCCGCCGCTACCGCGAGCGGGGCGGCGCCCGAACCGGCGTGCTGCCCGACTTCTTCATCGGCGCGCAGGCGCAGACCGAAAACTGGCGCCTGCTGACCCGCGACGCCGCGCGCTACAGAACCTATTTCCCCGAACTGCAACTGATCTGCCCTTGAGGGGCACTCTGACCTGAGGAGACAAACCATGGGCCAATTAGCACTCGCCGCCAAGATCACGCACGTGCCCTCGCTGTACCTGAGCGAACTGCCGGGCGACCGCCACGGCACGCGCCAGGACGCGATCGACGGCCACCGCGAGATCGGCCGCCGCTGTCGCGAACTGGGCGTGGACACCATCGTTGTGTTCGACACGCACTGGCTGGTGAACGCCAACTACCACCTCAACTGCGCGCCGCATTGGGAGGGCGTGTACACCAGCAACGAGCTGCCGCACTTCATCAGCAACATGCCGTTCGCCTTCTCGGGCAACCCCGAACTGGGGCGCATCCTGGCCCAGGCGTGCAACGAGCAGGGCGTTGAAACGCTGGCGCATGACGCCACCACGCTGGCACCCGAATACGGCACGCTGGTGCCCATGCGCTACATGAACGAGGACCAGCACTTCAAGGTGGTGTCGGTGTCGGCCATGTGCACCAGCCATTACCTGAACGACAGTGCGCGCCTGGGCTGGGCGATGCGCGAGGCGGTGGAGAAGCATTACGACGGCACCGTGGCTTTCCTGGCCAGTGGCTCGCTGTCGCACCGCTTCGCGCAGAACGGGCTGGCGCCGGAGTTCGCGTTCAAGATCTGGAGCCCCTTCCTCGGCAAGCTGGATGCCGAGGTGGTCGAGATGTGGAAGAACGGCGAATGGGCCGACTTCTGCGCCATGCTGCCCGAGTACGCGGCCAAGGGTCACGGTGAAGGCTTCATGCACGACACGGCGATGCTGCTGGGCGCCCTGGGCTGGTCGGACTACGACGGCAAGGTGGAGGTCATCACGCCGTACTTCGCGGCGTCGGGCACGGGGCAGATCAACGCCATCTTCCCGGTGACGAAGCAGGATGGTCATGCGGTGCCGCAGCCTGAAGCGTCACGCGCGACGTCGTACAAGTCCTTCCCTCGTCTGTGACTTCTCCCTCCCCCGCTGGGGGAGGGCGGGGGTGGGGGCCAGCCGCGTGCCGTACGCCAGCGCTGTCGGCCCCCATCCCCGCCTTCCCCCAGCGGGGGAAGGAGCAAACCTTGATCTGATCTCGCGCAAACGCTCATGCCCCACTTGGTCATCCTCTACACCGGCAACCTCGATACCGTGGTCGACATGCCCGCGCTGTGCCGCGAGCTGGCCGACGCCATGCTCACGGTGCGCGACGAAGCCGGCGCGCAGGTCTTCCCCACCGGCGGCACGCGCGTGCTGGCCTACCCGGCGCCGCACTTCGCCGTGGCCGATGGCGGCGTGGCGGGGCGCGCGGCGGGTGCGGGAAAAACCGGCGTGTCGACCAGCGACCCGGGTGAGTACGGTTTCATGTACCTGAACCTGCGCATGGGCCGAGGACGCACGGCTGCTACAGAGCAGATAGCTGGTCGCGCACTGTTGGCGGCGACCAGGGCTCGATTGGATGCCGTGATGGCGACCCGCCACATCGGCCTCACGATCCAGATCGACGAAGGCCCCGAGGTGTTCGACGCCAAGCACAGCACGCTACATCCCCTCTTCAAGAAGAACTGAGTCAATGACATGCTGACTTCCGAACAAATCGACCAACTCGCCGACGAACTGCACCAGAGCGAAACCACGCGCACGCCCGTCGAGCATTTCTCCAAGCGCTTTCCCGTCATGACCATCGAGGACGGCTACCGCATCAGCCGTGCGTGGGTCGCGCGGCAAATCGCCGAGGGCCGACAGGTGATCGGCCACAAGATCGGCCTGACCTCGCGCGCCATGCAGCAGGCCAGCCAGATCGACGAGCCAGACTACGGCACGCTGCTCGATTCGATGCTGTTCACCTGCCAACCGGGCGAGGTGCTGGAGATTCCGGCACAGCGCTTCATTGCCCCGCGTGTCGAGGTGGAGCTGGCCTTCATCCTCAACAAGGACCTGCAAGGCCCCGATGTCGACGTCGAGCAGGTGCTGGCCGCGACGGAGTACGTCACGCCCGCCATCGAGATCATCGACGCCCGCATCGAGCAGTTCGACCGCCACACCAAGGCGATGCGCAGGGTGTTCGACACCATCAGCGACAACGCGGCCAACGCCGGCATCGTGGTCGGGGCCGGCCGCGCCGACGCGCGCGCCATCGACCGGCCCTGGGTCGGCGCCATCCTGCGCCAGAACGGCGTCGTGGAAGAGACGGGCCTGGCCGCCGGCGTGCAGGGTGATCCGGCCATCGGCATCGCCTGGCTGGCCAACAAGCTGGCGCCCTGGGGCGAATCGCTGAAGGCCGGGCAGATCGTGCTGGCCGGCTCCTTCACCCGCCCCGTGGCGGCTAAAGTGGGCGACTTGTTCGAGGCGGACTACGGCCCGCTCGGCAAGATGGCATTCAAGTTCGTCTGAGGAATACCAACAACATGCAGACCCCGCTGAACCCCTTCAAGCAAGCTCTTGAACAAGGCCGCGCCCAGATCGGCCTGTGGGTGGCGCTGGCCAGCCCCTACAGCACTGAGCTGATCGCCGGCGTCGGCTACGACTGGCTGCTGCTCGATGGCGAGCACGCACCCAACGACGTGCGCAGCACGCTTACCCAGCTGCAGGCCGTGGCCAGCGCGCAGCAGGCCTTTGGCGACGGGCGCTCGCACCCCGTGGTGCGCGTGCCGCTGGGCACGGGCGAGGCGGGCACGGCGATCATCAAGCAGTTTCTCGACATCGGCGCGCAGACGCTGCTGGTGCCGATGGTCGATACCGCCGAGCAGGCCGCCCAGGTGGCCGCCGCCGCGCGCTACGCGCCCACCGGCGTGCGCGGCATGGGCAGCGCGCTGGCGCGGGCCTCGCGCTGGCAAGCGCACCCGCAATACGTGCACGAGGCCAACGACCGCGTGTGCGTGCTGGTGCAGGCCGAGACGGTGGAGGCGATGAAAAACCTGGACGCCATCGCCGCCACGCCTGGTGTGGATGGCGTATTCATCGGCCCGGCCGACCTGAGCGCCAGCATGGGCCACCCCGGCAACGCCGCGCACCCCGAGGTGCAGAAGGTCATTGAGGACGGCATCGCCCGCATCCTGAAAGCCGGCAAGGCACCGGGCATCCTGGCCACCAGCGAGCCGCAGGCACGCAAGTGGCTGGCGGCCGGTGCGCGCTTCGTCGCCGTGGGGGCAGACACCATGCTGCTGGACAGCGGCGCGCGCGCGTTGCTGGGCCAGTACAAGGATGGTGCTGGCGCGGTGGGTCCGTCGAGTTACTGAAGCCTGGGTTCGGAGTCAAATCGGGCTTCAGCGCCCGTCCAGAAAGCTCAAGCAGCTATTCAATCAGGAGCAAACGACATGAACGCACGCACGCCCACCGAAGCCCGTCCGCTGTCCGCCCTGCACCCCGACGAACGCGCTGCGCGCCTGCAGCTGGCCGCCTGCTACCGCATCTTCGCGCTGCTCGGCTGGACGGAGATGATCTACAACCACATCACGCTGCGCCTGCCGGACAGCGTGACGGGGGGCGAGAAGCACTTCCTCATCAACCCCTTCGGCCTGCACTACACCGAGGTCACGGCCAGCAACCTGGTCAAGGTCAATCTGGCGGGCGACGTGCTCGACGGTTCGCCGCACCCCATCAACCCCGCCGGCTACGTGCTGCACAGCACCATCCACGGCGGTATCGACGGCGCGCACTGCGTGATGCACACGCACACGACGGCGGGCGTGGCGGTGGCTTCACTGGCCAGCGGCCTGTCGCAGAGCAACTTCTACAGCGCGCAACTGCACGACATGGTGGCCACGCACGACTTCGAGGGCATCACCATCCACGCCGAGGAAGGCCCGCGCGTGCTGGCCAGCATCGGCAACAAGCAGGCCGTGATCCTGCGCAACCACGGCCTGCTGAGCTGGGGCCAGACGCTGCCGCAGGCCTTTGCCGTGCTGTGGACGCTGCAGCGTGCCTGCGAGATTCAACTGGCCACGCAGAGCATGGGCGCGCCGCTGCCGGTGCCCGAGGCCATCGCCGCCAAGTGCACGCGCGATGCGCTGCAGTTCGATCCAAAGCACGGCGCTGGGCAGGATGTGTTCAACGCCTTGGTGCGGCAGATCGAGCGCATCGACGCAAGCTATAAAAATTGAAGCTGCTTGCGCAGAGCAGGCAAGCGCTGGAGGCCAAAATGATACAGAAAATCGCCATCTACGGCGCAGGCGCCATCGGCGGCTGGATGGGTGTGAAGCTGGCCGCCATCGGCTGTGCTGTGAGCGTCGTGGCGCGCGGCGACACGCTGGCGGCGGTGCGCGCACACGGCCTGCGCCTGCGCGAAGGCGAGGCCGAGACCACGCAAGCCGTCACCGCCAGCGACGACCCTGCCACGCTCGGCGTGCAGGACCTGGTCATCGTCTCCGTCAAGGCGCCGGGTATGGCCGATGTGGCGCGGCGCATCCAGCCACTGATCGGACCGGACACCATCGTGCTCACCGCCATGAACGGCGTGCCCTGGTGGTTCCTGCAGGGCTTCGGCGGGCCGGTGGCCGGGCTCACGCTGCAGTCGGTCGATCCGGGCGGCGCCATCGCCCAGGCCATTCCGGCGCAGCACGTCATCGGCTGCGTGGTGCACGCCAGCTGCTCGGTTGATGCGCCGGGCGTCATCCGCCACCGTGCAGGCCAGGGCCTGATCGTGGGTGAGCCGGCCGGCGGTGAAACGGCCCGCGTGCGTGAACTGGCTGATCTGCTCACGAAGGCCGGCTTCGACGTCACGCTGTCGCCGCAGATCCAGAAGGACGTCTGGTACAAGCTGTGGGGCAACATGACCATCAACCCGGTCTGCGCCATGACCGGCGCCAGCGCCGACCGCGTGCTCGACGACGAACTGGTGCGCGGCTTCCTCAGCGCCGTGATGCTGGAGGCCCGCGAGATCGGCGCGCGCATCGGCATCCCCATCGCCGAGCAGCCCGAAGACCGCCACGCCGTCACGCGCAAGCTGGGCGCCATGCGCCCCTCGATGCTGCAGGACGTGGAAGCCGGCAAGCCGGTGGAGCTGGATGCGCTGGTCGCCTCGGTGCGCGAGCTGGGCCAGCTCACGCAGGTGCCCACGCCGTACACCGATGCGCTGCTGGGCCTGAGCCGGCTGCATGCGCGGGTGCGGGGTTTGTATCCGGCAGCGGCATGACCGCATCAACTTGCCCGGCCTTGCTCCCTCTCCCGCCAGCGGGAGAGGGCGGGGGTGAGGNNCGGGGCAGGCTCTCTCCCCAGAGGGGCGAGGGAGCAAGACCCTTGGGGCGCGCGGTGCCGGGCGCGGGAGCCCGCCCATGACCCCGCCCACCCGCGCCCTCAGCACCCTGGCCTTCCTCACGCTGCTGTTCATCGCCTTCGTGATGGGTGCCAACCACGTCGCCGCGCGCCTGGCCTTCAACCACGGTGTCGACGTGCCCACGGCCGTCACCTTCCGCAGCGCAGTCACGGCGCTGGTGGTGGGCGCGCTGCTGGCCATCTACAAGGTGCCGCTCGCCCTCACGCCGCGCCAGCGCAAGGCGCTGCCGCTCATCGGCGTGCTGATCGCGGTGCAGAGCCTGTGCCTGTATTCCGCCGTGGCGCGCCTGCCGGTGGCGCTGGCGCTGCTGGTGTTCAACAGCTTTCCGCTGATGACGGCGCTGTGGGCGCGCCTGCTGTACGGCCACCGGCCCGAGCGCGCGCTGCTCGTCGCCATGCCGGTGATCCTGCTCGGCCTGGTGCTGGCGCTGGACGTGCTGGGCGCCGCCTCGGGCCTGGGCGCGGCCGGGCAGTGGCGGCAGATCGGCGCCGGCGTGGCCTATGCGCTGGCGGCCTCGGCCACCTTCGGCCTGGCGCTGGTGCTGACGCAGCACGAAGCCGGCGGGCTGGACGGCCGCCTGCGCACCTTCGCCACCATGGCCATGGTCGGCCTGCTGGCCGGCGCGGCCGTGGCCTGGCGCGGCGGCTTCGCGCTGCCCACCGCCACCGCGGGCTGGTGGGGGCTGGCGCTGCTCACGCTGCTGTACGGCACCGGCATCACCATTTTGTTCACCGTGCTGCCGCGCCTGGGCGTGGTCGGCAACTCGGCGGTGATGAACGTCGAGCCGGTGTTCGCGCTGGTGCTGGCGTGGCTGATCCTCGGCCAAGCCATCGCGCCGGTGCAGGTGGCGGGGGCGTTTATCGTGGTGGGCGCCGTCATCTGGCTCGGGATGCGGAAAAAATAGGGAACATCCCCCTGAGCGCCTGACGGCGCTTCCCCCTTCTCTCGCTTCGCGGGAAGGGGGACACCGCCGGTCGCCGGGGGAACCCCGGCTCGGGCGGTCGCTGGCATGGCCTGCTCCGCGGCCATTGGATGATCGAACTGGCGCCGCTACCATCCGCGCATCGCCCTCAGAAATTGCGCCATGACCGACCCCACCCACGCACCCTCCGACGACGCTCGCAGCGACGAATTCGACGACGCCACCAGCGCCACGCTCGACGCGCTGGAAGACGTGCTCGACGCCGTGCGCGAGCGCCACCCCGACACGCCGCAGTGGGAGTTCTGCGAAGGCGTGCTCACCGCGCTGCTGTGCACGCGCCGCGCCATTGGCGAAGACGAATGGCTGCCCTTCATCTTCGGCCGCGACGGCGCCGACGTGTTCGCCAGCCCGGCCGAGCGCACGCAGTTCAGCATGGGCTGGCTGGAGCGCGAATCGCAGCTGCGCGCCGCGCTGAACGCCGAGGTCGATTCGCTGGAGGACGAGCGTGCCCTCAGCCCCGCCGTGATGGACTGGCGCGGCCTGCTGGCCTGCCTGCCCGAAGCCGACCGCGCCGAGGCCACCCAGGGGCAAGACGGCCCGCCGCCAGCGCTGGCGCAGGTGTGGGCGGTTGGCTTTCTGGCGGCGGTCGATCACTGGGCCGACGACTGGGCGCCGCCGCGCGACAAGGAAATCGCCGAGATGCTGGCGGACGCCCTGGCCTGCATCGAGGACCTGACCGCCGACGACACCGACCAGCCGGTGCTCAACCTCTACGAGGACGACGGCCCACCCAGCGTCAGCCAGGCCCGCTTCGACGCCTTCGGCGAGGCGCTGTGGGCCGTGTACGACCTGCACGACATTGCGAAGAGCCTGGGCCCGCGCGTGGCGCCGGCGGTGAGTGACAAGGTGGGGCGCAACGATCCTTGTCCGTGTGGGAGTGGGAAGAAATACAAGAAGTGTTGTGGGGCTTGATGCGAAGTGCTGAACGAAAAGTTGGCGGCTGCGTGACTCAGGAAAAAACGAAGTGATCTGTTTGATGGAACTCGTCAATGCATGAAAGCCTGCTCAAAAGATATCGCGAGTACGCGCGCACTGAAGAAGCGCTTGCCGTGCTTTTTGTCAAAAGGCATCTTGCACAAGCAAAGGGTCACTGGGTTGATGTGCATGCGTGCCGACGCTATGAAATGTCGTCCGATGCCATGCATTTCAGGTTTGTAGAAGGTGGACTTTTTAGGAGGCACATCCAACCTCACTATCCGCCTCGCTCAGAGTACACATTCAATGGCAAGTTTGATGAGCACGCCTACGCTTTGGTCGCCCGTGCCCTAACTTGGGAAACCGCGCACAAAGACATCGAACAGCAAAAAGCGAAGCGAATAGAGCCTCTGAGGTTTGAGATCAAAGGAGTGAGCTACGACAAAAATCGGGGGAGCAAAGGTTTTTTCAGGGATGACGCTCCACCAGCGATCAAAGCGCTTGCAAACAACCTCTCAGACCGCACCAACCCCCTATGGGACACCGCGATGCAGTACATCAACGAGCCTGAGTTCATCTATGAAGTACGCCAGGCGCGAGTAGTCCCCCGAGGATCGGGGCATTCGTTTCAACGTTCGACGCATGGTGGCCCGCAGGGGGACAAGAGGCGTGCGTGATCCTGAATAGTGTCTGGCTCGCCTTTTTCTTGAGCGCCATCGCCGTCGCGCTGGTGCAGACGTTTCAGGGCGATTTCAGTGTCTTCCCGCGCCTGATGACGGCGATGTTCGACGCCGCCAAGACGGGCTTCGACATCTCGCTGGGTCTGGTCGGCATCATGGCGCTGTGGCTGGGCTTCATGAAGATTGGCGAGCGCGCGGGCATGGTGGATGCCTTTGCGCGCGGGGTGAACCCGGTGTTCCGCCACCTGTTTCCGGGCGTGCCGGCGGGGCACCCGGCGCAGGGCGCGATGACGATGAACATCAGTGCCAACCTGCTGGGGCTGGACAACGCCGCCACGCCGCTGGGGCTGAAGGCGATGCAGGAGCTGCAGTCGCTCAACCCCCGGCCCGGCACCGCCACCAACGCGCAGATCATGTTCCTGGTGCTGAACACGGCGGGGCTGACGCTGATCCCCACCTCGGTCATCGCCATCCGGCAGACGATGGCCGTCAAGCAGGGGCTGGTGGGCTTCAACGCGGCGGACATCTTCTTGCCCACGCTCATCGTCACCGCCTGCGGGCTGCTGTCGGCGCTGGTGCTGGTGGCGGCGGTGCAACGCATCTCGCTGTGGCGCGCCAGCCTGCTGGGGCCGCTGGCGGGCTTCGGGGCGGCGGTGGGCGCACTGGTGTGGTGGCTGTCGCGCCTGCCGCCCGAGCAGGCGGCGCAGTGGATGGGGCTGATCGGCGCCGGCTTCATTCTGGCCGTGGTGGCGCTGTTTCTGGTGGCCGGCGCGCTGCGGCGGGTGGACGTGTACGAGGCCTTCGTCGATGGCGCGAAGGAGGGCTTCGGCGTGGCCGTGGGCATCATCCCCTACCTGGTGGCGATGCTGGTGGCGATTGCCGTGTTCCGCGCGGCGGGCTTGATGGATTTGCTGATGGGCGCCATCGGCGCGGCGGTGGCGGCGCTGGGGCTGCCGACCGACTTTCTGCCCGCGGTGCCCGTGGGGCTGATGAAGGTGCTGAGCGGCTCGGGCGCGCGCGGGCTGATGGTGGACGTGATGCAGGCGCACGGCGTCGATTCGTTCGCGGGCAAGCTGGCCGCCATCATCCAGGGCTCGACCGAGACCACTTTCTACGTGCTGGCGGTGTACTTCGGCAGCGTCGGCGTGAAGCACACGCGCCACGCGCTGCCCTGCGCCCTGTTTGCCGACGCCGTGGGGCTGGTGGCGGCCATCGTGGTGGCGTACGCGTTCTTTGCCTGAGGGCCTCTCCCGCGCCGGCCCTGCATGCAGGGGGGGGGGACTTGTCAAATTTTTTGCATGAAGAAAAACGGCTTTCGTGCCCGTTTATCAGGCGCAAGCAGCTCCTGTTTTCATATTGCAATACCGCCCCAAATGGCTATCGCTTGATATTGAGCCTTGCGCGCTCTTGCGTGCGCCTGAACGACGGCCAATGGCTTCGCTGCGCTTCCACGACAAAGGCTTGTTCGTCACACCGGCGCCAGCCAGCGTCATTCATCGTTCTTCTTGAGCGCCAGCGCCCGCTCATACAGCGCGTTGCGTGGCGCGCCGGTGATCTCGGCGGCCAGGCGCACGGCGCTTTTCAAAGGCAGTTCGGCCAGCAGCAGGCGCAGCACGCGGTCGTCGTCGCCGGCCGCGGCGCTGTCCGCATCGGCCGGGTGCAGCACCAGGGCGAACTCGCCGCGCTGGCGTTGCGCGTCGGCGGCCAGCCAGGCAGGCAGCTCGGCGCAGGGCAGGGTGGCGATCTGCTCGAACTGCTTGGTCAGCTCGCGCCCCACCGTCACCGGCCGCGCGCCCAGGGCGGCCAGCGCATGGGCCAGCGCGGCGATGCGGTGCGGCGCCTCCAGCAGCACCACGGCGCGCGGTTCGGCCGCCAGCGCATCGACGGCGCTGGCGCGTTCGCCAGGCTTGGTGGGCAGAAAGCCGGCGAACACGAACTGCCCGTCGCCCGCCAGCCCGGCGGCGCTGATGGCCGTCGTCACGCTGCTGGCGCCCGGCAGCGCGTCGCGCTGGGCCGCGCCATCATCCGCCGGCCCAAGGCCTTCCTGATGGACGAGCCGCTGGGCGCGCTGGACAAGAAGCTGCGCGAGCAGATGCAGTTCGAGATCCTGCGCATCCACCAGGAAATCGGCGGCACCATCGTCTATGTCACCCACGACCAGGAAGA
>JRYL01004939.1_pt1 | contig 18810 bp, 33 predicted proteins | sample 235391 | NCBI WGS metagenome assembly JRYL01 (sample SAMN03074223, study PRJNA261481) | activated sludge metagenome | biome: Wastewater Treatment Plant; feature: Wastewater; material: Activated sludge; isolation source: activated biomass of a wastewater treatment plant treating wastewater from... ...
TACTATTTTTAGTTTAGAAAAAGGAGACAACAAAATGACACCGCAAGAGAAACTTTCAAAAGTAGCATCAATCACTTTGTTACAACATAGACGCCGAACAATGCAAAAATATGGCGTAACTGGTGCGGAGATAGATACAGAACTTCATAGGCGAGTTGCAGAGAAAACCTCAAAAGAGAGGAGCAAATAACAATGATAGCAACAGGATTTACACCAGAAGCAAAAGAAACATTTAAGTCTTGGTTACAGGACATTTGGAAATACGGCGAACCAACAGACGATAATATACAGGCATTTTTTAACAGTTTGGAATACGCAGACTGGGAAATCGAATCAAATACAACGATTGAAGTTTCACGGACGGAAACAGAATCTGGAAACCCTGAGACATATCTTGTGACTAGAGAGATGGTTGAATTTATTGAGGTATAGATTTGAAACAGGGAACGGCACGGATTCCGTGCCGTTATCTAAATAAAAATATGGGTTCTTGGACATTCTTTGCACATAAAAGACCTAATGGGGAGTATTATCATTTTAATACTTCTCTGGAGTTAATGTATCTTTACGGCAGGGGAGATATTTATGAGGTTGTTGTAGAAGCCTCCGCAAACGGTCAATATTACGGCTGGATAAGCAAAGACACAACTAAACCATCTTTAATCTGGTCTAATGAGGTTTTGTTTAATATGTGCTTTGCAAACGGTTATAAAGTTTCTGAAGCAATGGGAAACGGGAAACATATTAGACTTGACGTTAAAGAAAAACCTTGACACCTTGTAAGTATTATGCTATACTAACTTTATGAATAAGGAAATCTACAACAAACTAAAAAATGAGGTTAGAACACACGGTCAAGTCTATCTTGGTGATGGTCATTATGTTTATTCAGAAGCTGAGTTAAATAGAGTAACGATGCGGGTTATTCATAATAAAATTAATCGTAAAGATAACCGCCGTTACCGAAAATTCGACACCTCTTACATAACATCTTGTTATTATCTTAGAAATAAACTAAGAGGCAATTGTGTTATCTATTCACAAGATTTACAAGCAGATAAATTATTTGTGCGGAAACTTAAACATAAAGTAGAGGAGGGGATATGATTATTACAAAAGGTAAGAAGAAAACAATAGCTGAGATACATACAGCAATTGCAGAATGTCAAGATGCTCAAAAAGAGGCTCTAACCTTAGTGTTGAAATCTGAACAAAATGCTCCAAACTATCACTCCATGCAAGTGTTGGTTTTAACCTAGGATATTTACATATCCGCTTTGAAATAGGTATTAGGGAAATAACTCTTGACAAGTGACAAGCAATCTGATATACTACTTTTAACTTAAAGAAAAGAGACAAAAGGAGACACAAACACAATGAGCTACGAAATTTTTTATAATCGGTTTGCGGTCAATAATGAGGACGGCACATTTAGTATCTATCTCGAACAGGGAAGTAATAATGTTTGGGATACAAGCAATAACAGAAGAGCAAGAAGTTGGACTATCTGCAAAGAGTTTAACAGAGTTACTAGACAGGACGTAATAAATTGGCTTGAAGGAGTATTGGAACATTGTGTAACTTCCGCAATGAGCTGGGATAAATTTTCACGTGAAGAAGCATTGGAAAAAGTAAAAGCCAACTTTGACTACTACTGCTCAATGACTTTATACGGGCGCTCAAAGGTCACATACAAAGTCTTTTGTAACTATTTCCTTAAAGCATTGGACGAAGCTAAAACCAAAACAGAATGGGAAGCATTGAGAGTCAGATTCAGCAATGATACAAAATACGAAACCCTCGCATCGGTTTACGGTTATGAAAATTATCTTTATAACCTCAAATTAGAAAGATTGATAGCAAGGAATAACAAACCTTCTACGAAAACTAAACCAGAATCGTATTTTGTGATTCAGTTGCCTAATCATTATTACTTTTACAAGAAAATCAAATACGGACTCCGCAAGTCTTTGAATGTAAGAAGTGCTAAGCCATTTAAGACACTCAAAGATGCACAGCGTCTTGTTAATAAATACGGCTTAGACATTGTCTCAATAGATGAAGTTGCAAATTCTGAAGGTAGGTGGCTGTAAAAATAATATAGCAAATTGCTTGACAAATCTTAAGTAATTTGCTATACTTATTTGTATAGTGGAGGGATTTAGTATATGGGTAAAAAGAAAATAACATTCACAGAAAAAGAACACAAAGAGATGGAAGCGAGAGGTTATCGTCTATCGGATTATGGAAAAAATGAGTCTGTTAGATTTAGACTTGAAAAAGACGATGAACGAAATCTCCTCAAAAAAGACACGGACGCTTGGATGCTTGTTTATAACGCAAGAAGTCATGGAGATGAATTAGCTTCAAAGATTTGGGAGTTTTTGAAAATTAACTCGCCTGAAGAATTTGAAACTATTGTGAACCATATAGTTGATGATGTGATGTATGGGTAAATACCCTCGCTTTGCGGGTTTCCTTAGCGTCTAAGCCGTTTTTAGGAAACCCGCACCTCCTACATCGAAAAGAAGTAGAAATTTTAACACAGGGCGTTAAAACGGCTCGCGAATTTCAAACTCAACTGGAAATTTCATAATATTTAACATGAGTATCAAATCATTCAAATACTGGACAAACGAAGATATAATCAGAACTCACAAACTTTCTCTTGAGGGCATGGTTGCCAATATTGCGGGGTGTATCACACTAACTTTCCTCTCTACCGAGAAACAAGACAGAAAACTCTCCGCATTTAAGAATTATTTATCTAAAATGATAGGAGATTGTTTTAGAAATAATTTAGCATTTAGAAAACTTGTATCCTCGTTTAAGTCCGAAGAGGATAAAAAGAAATGGGAAAAAGAATGGACTGGTTTATTTTGGCAGTCATATAACAGACAGGTTGAGAATAAAAAGAGATACATTCCACTGAGACGAGCCTCTAGACGAAAAACAGAATACGCTCGATATTTTTAATAATTATCTTGACAATTCTCTAATAAGATGGTATATTATAAACAATGACACAAGAGCAAAACCAAGAGCAAAATCAAGAGCAAAACGGAATAGTTGGTATTATACAACAGGTTGCGGAAGTTGGTTTTGAGGCGGTCAGACAAAAGCAGGAACAGAAACAAAAAGCAGAGGTCGAGCTAATAGATAAGTTAATTACAGACCATTCTGCGGAGATTATTAGAAAAGCCTTTTATAAAGAGTGCAAGCAAGGAACATTATCACGCTTTCATATTTCTCTTATTAAGAAATTACACGAAACTGAAAATGCAGAACAAGAGACAAAAAAATAAAAAGAGGAAAAATAAGGGTTGGATACGTGAAACAAGAGACTCTATCTGGACGTGGTTTGCTTTATGGGCTGGTTTAGAGGCTTTAGATGCTGTTGACAACATACAGACACAGGAGCATAGTTATAATCAAGATGAAGTAATTGAATTTCTTTTTGCGGATGAGCCTTTACAAATCAACCCGCATATTGATATAGATTTGGATATTGACCTACATGCGGACAGTTTAGATGTTGACATTGATAGGGTCATAGACACAATTCAGGACTCCATAGATTATAATATGGACTCCATAGATTATAATATGGATTATGGGGATATTTTTACGGATATTGAGGCATTTTAAGGAAAATTATATGAAAGATACAAGAGCAGTAGAGTTAACGGGGACAGACTCCGCAACTGACAGAAACACAGCACTAGACAGAGTATTTGAAGATACGGTTGTGCCTAAACTAGAAGCACTTATGGAGGCTTGTAAAGATGCAAAGTTTCCTACTCTTCTTGCTATTCAATTAGGTGACACTCCAGAAAAAGGTAAGATAGGCATAGAGTTGATAACTCTTGGTGAACAAACGATGTCCGCACCTTTGCAAATTGCTATGCTGATTGCATCAGGGGCGATAACAATAACAGAGCGTGACAATACTCTTGTTTTATCCTCAATTACTTCAGAAGGAGAATCCGCAATTCAAGAGATTCTTGGCAATGTAGAAAGAAAGAATATCCCAAACAATATACCAAATCATGAGAATGTCCTAAAAATGGTCAATGATGAGGAGCTAAACGAACTTATCCAAAAAGGCGAAGTTGAACTTGTTTCAGAACACATAAAACACTGTAATATGTGCAATGATGTGTTTACTACAGTAGGTAACTCAGAGATGTTGGCGGATACATACATTCTTAAAAACCACGAAGTTATAGGGAATCCAAACTCAGCTCCTATAACAACGGGGATAATAACTATACCTTCTAAAGAGAATATCATTCACTAGGTATAAGTTGAGGTATAAGTTGAGAAATTGAGGAGGAGCACCGACTCCTCTTTTTTAGATATTAAGATTCAACTGGAAAATACTACTTGACAACTAGTAAGGTTTATGTTAATATTTTCTTATGATTATTAAAGAGACAAAACACATTACAAATCAATACATTCATGAGGTAGAAACTCCAGCTTTGTTATTGGTAATGCCTGTTATAGACGGAAAGCCCGCAAATGATAAAATATTCTGCGGACATTTCAGAAAGAAACATTACATACAAGACCAAAATACTTTTCTACAGGTTATGCGTCTTGCTATGATTTTAGACAAATATGATTCTTACTCTTTTGCAGTTAATTCTACGATAGATGAGAATCCTACTTCAATACAAAATGTTTGGGCAATAGGAGAGGTTTCTTATCAGAAAAGAACATCAGCGTTTTATGAACTTGACAGCAACAAACAGTTAATTCCTTATATAGAAGAGATTCAATTTCCTATACACGGATACATAGCTAATCTTTTACCTACATCTTTGGAGAGGGACATGCAAAATAAACTTCCGCAAACAGTACAAAAACAAGTGCGGGCGTATTTAAGTAACTGCTCTTACAAACTAAAACATAACGTAATACTGAACACTCAAAAACAAGTTTCTTTAGTTAAACACTCGAAGGAATTAGAGCTAGAGCAAGATACAGATGTTATGGATGTATTAGCAAATATTTTTGCCGGTTAAGTTGGGTAAGTGAGATGATACTAAACACTGATAGCAAACAACTAGAACTTCTAGAGATACGAGCCTCGTGTGGTAGATGGGTAAAACGCGGAGGCAGGATTTGGACAGAGATTTTAGATAGAGAGTTAGATGTTTCAGTAGATTTGCGTAACTGGACAATTACAGATAAATATAGTGAACGTGTAATACCAAGACAATATAATGTAAATCTAAGTAGTGTCAAAGCTCGTATCAAAACGATAAAACAACTTCACTACGTCTTAGAGAAGCCTCAATATCCAGAACTGAAAGAATTTTTAGGAAACTACGATTTTAGAAGTGTGGAAGAGAGACTTATAGATATGGTAGAAAGCAGAAGATTACAAACAAAACAACCAGAACCTAAAACTGGTCTTGAAAGTTTAATGGAGATGTATTTAGATGACTAAAACTTTACTTATTGAAACAACAGACACAAAGTTAAAAACTAACCTTACAACTAAGGCGTTAGATATTGCCTCTGATGCGGAGGTCTCTTCAGACCTTTCTCGTGGTGTAAACAACCTTATAGATTCACTAGCAAGCCTTGTAGATGATATATCAACAAAGAAGTGCAGTAGATGCCTTAAAATGGGTAGAATGCCTTACCATCCATTAGAAGACTTCTCGCTATTGAAGAACGGTAAATATGCGTCACAATGCAAAGTATGTCGCACCGAACAATCTTTAATATGGTGTCAAAAAAGGAAAGAACACAGGCGAGCGTATCATAAAGAATACGCTAAACGAAGAACTCCTGTAGAGAGACTTCCAAAGGAGCTTAGAACACTAATGAGGACGTATAAAGTAGAAAATAAACAACAAGTAAAAGACGCTTTGTTAGTAAGTAAGTTAGAGTAGCACGAGAAATCGTGCTTTTTTATTTTGTGTTTTTATAGTTTGTATCTTTATAAAAAGCCCGCACCCCTCCACAAATAGTATATCACAACAGCTTGATAAATGTCAAGTAAAAAGTTAATGATTTATTTTTAGTTTTTTGAAAAATAATACTTGACAACACTAAACCTTTTTGCTAATATTATTCACGTAGCAAGGAAACACTGCTAAGAAAAAAAGTTTCGCAATTTGAAAAATAATGCTTGACAAACTTAATTCAAAGTGGTAATATTAAAACATCGAAAGCAAAAAGCTTTTGAAAATAAAAACACAAGACAACAAAAAAGGAGATACAAACATAATGGCAACGAAAACAAAAGCAGTAGCAACAAAGGCAACAAAGGCAACAAAGGCAACAAAGGCAACAAAGGCAGTAGCAACTAAAACAGCTAAGTCAACCAAGTCAACTACAAAGGTAGTTAAGGACACAGCAGTTGTGCTTGATGCAAAGGCAGATATTACAGCAGTTGAGAACTCTGGAGTGTCAATGGTTACTTGTAGCACTTGTAAGAATGAATTGGAACAGAACACAACCAATTTTTCACCTAAACTTGGTGGCGGATTCCATGCGGTATGTAAGCCTTGCCGTATCGTAGCGTCAAAGGCTTGGACAACCAAGAGGGCTGTATATCGTAAGGCGTATCAGAGGGCTCGTCAGCTTATTGAGTTGGGAATACCTGCCCTAATTCCGACAGCACAAACTTGGAAAGAGGGTGACGTGCTTATGACTATGGAATACATCGACAAAGAGGGCGTGTTTCATCCATCAGTTGATGCGGAGCAGATGTATGCCGATATAAAGGCTACAGAAAAGGCGAACCGCGAAGCTATAAAGGCAGAACGAGATGCACAGCTTGCACTTATACGGGCACAGGCAAAGGCAGAACGAGAACAGGCAAAGGCAGAACGAGATGCACTTAAGGCTGAGGCAAAGGCTAAGGCTAAAGCCGAACGTGAGGCGTTGCGAGAGGTCAAAGCACAGGAAAAGGCTGAACAGGCAAAGGCTAGGGCTGAACAGCGTAAAGCCGAACGTGAGGCAAAGCAAGCCGAACGTGTAGAACTAGCGAAAGCTAAGGCTGAGGCAAGGCAAGCCGAACGTGAGGCGAAGTTAGCAGAACGTCTTGAAAAAGCGCAGGCTAAGGCATTGGAAAAGGCTGAACAGGCAAAAGCTAAGGCTGATGAAAGACAGCAGAAAGCATTGGCTAAAGCACAGGCAAAGTCAGCAAAGGCGTAAGCTAGAAACAAGCAACGGAAAAATAAGGGAAAGGTAACTTTCCCTTATTTTTTTGCATAATTTTGTATATTATATCTTGACAAATAACAAGCAAGATGGTATCATTATAAATGATGGAAGATTATCAATTAAGATTGGAAAATAAAACATCTAACCAGTATGCAGCTATTGAATATAGAAAGCATGGGTTTAAGGTATGGTATGGGGTTATTGGGTTTCCTCCTAGCTCTACACGAACATATGATTATGGAGAGTTTGTTCGATACTTACAAGCAAAAAAAGATGATGGTTTCAGAGTGGCATCAAGTGATACTCCTCACACAGAAAGCCCTATATTGAATGAGGGCTTTAGCGGGGAGCTTAAGGAAAACCCTTTAGAACAGTGGATAACATCTATACGGTCTAAAACAATATGAGTAAAGACATCAGTACGATATTAGAAAAAATCGAAGAAGTACAAAAACAAGCAGAGCAATCTTTTCATGTGGTCTATGGAAAGTATGAATCGACATCTGGTAAGATGTGGCTTGAGGTCTATCACAATGAGAACTTCGCAGATAATGAGAATTTTGAAAAAGGGTCAGTTGTTTGGCGTAGAGGTATTGGTGATGAGGTTACTGAGGATAAAATTCTAACAAGAGAACAAGCCATACCTTTGTTTGTGAGTTTGATTAAAAAGGGTTTTACACAAGTGTTTAAGGGTAAAATTAAATCCGACATAGATGCGGGGAATCAGAAGTTACAGACCTCTTATAGCATTGGGAGAAAGAAAGGCTGGCTCGGCAAGTATGTAAAACATAAAAAATTCATTAAAATCTCACAATATAGAGATGAAGATTATTATCTGGAAACCGGATATGATGGCATTGTAACCTCATCTGAGATAGCTAATGGGTTCAGAACAGAGTTGTTTTTAGAATTGAAACTTGATGAAGGGTATGTCCGAGAAGGTGAAGAAAGAGAAGAGGAAATCAAAAACCCTCTTGCAATGTTTGGAATAATAGACGAGGAGGAAGAGGAACACACTCCAGTAACTAAGAACCAAGAGGTATTGGATATATTAAGTAATATATTTGATTGAAGATAAACCAACCTATGAACGAGATAACTGACCTATTGCAAAATGTACAGTTAGAGAAATCTTCTAAACAAGAGTCTAAACAGTCATTATTTGATATGTGTTGGAATATTGCAGAAAGAGACGCTGTTTTTGGCAACGCTCTTGGTATGTGGGGAATATTACCTCCTCCGTATGATGAGGTGAAGTTTTATATTTCTGCCAATACTGCGTCAGGTTTAATTGTACAATCCGCACGACTACCTGAATATTTGTTGAGGTTAGAAGGGAGTTTATCTTCTTTTAAGTTATCTAAAGATTTGAAAGTTAGCACTCCTATTGCAGTTCCAACTATAAAACAGATGTATAGAAGACTGTATAATAAACATATAGGAGGTTATACCTTAAACCCTTTTACATTTGGTAAAGCAAATTACACATCTCGTGGCGTAATCCTTACCGATAAAGTGTATACACAGCTATCAATAAATTGGAATATTATTGATAAATATATACATAGGTCGTTTTCACGTCCTTATAATAACTCTAAATCTTTTGGATGGGAGACACACCCTGTTCCGTATCTTCATTATTTCACGGAAGAAATGGATAAGCTAAAATCTCAAAAACATAACCCACTCTTACAATGGATAGACTCTCGGAAAAATTTTGAAAAATATTGAAAAAAAAATCTTGACAATTTGTAATTCATTTGGTATTATAAATTTGTTATTTAGTTTAGGAGAAAGAGACACATGAAAAACGGAACAAAAAAAGAAACATCAACTATGCCGATGCGTCAGGATTTGACCGACATCGAAAAATTGGAAATACCCGCAATTGACACAAGTTACACTTTTACAGATATTTTCACTGAAGTAGCTTTAGACATTAAAGAGAATAAAAAAGTCCTTTTGACAGGACACATGGGAACAGGTAAATCCTCTCTTTTTATGCAAATCGCTGCTAGATGTAACCAGCCTGTAAAACGTGTTAACCTAAACGGACAAACTACTATCTCTGACCTTGTAGGGTTTTGGACAGTAAAAGGTGGTGAAACTGTTTGGGTAGAGGGAGCTCTCCCTAAAGCTATGCAAAGAGGGTACTGGCTTATACTTGATGAGCTTGACTTTGCAGAGCCTCAAATCATGTCTGTTATAAATGCGGTTGCTGAGGAAAATGGAGCACTTTTTCTAAAAGAAAAAGGCGGAGATGAAGTCGTTTTACCTCACAAGTATTTTAGACTTCTAGCAACTGCAAATACGGTCGGTATAATGGAAGAGTTTAGACATCTTTATCAAGGTGCGAACATAATGAACCGAGCATTGCTGGATAGATTTAGGGTATATAAAGTTGACTATCTACCTCCTGTGAAAGAGGTAAAGGTGTTAATGAGTAAAGTACCTGACCTGCCTGAGCCAGTAGCTACAAACCTTGTAAATTTTGCAAATGATTTGCGTGAGGCGTTTAATAACGAGAATATCTCTTGCACGTTTTCACTTAGACAGCTTATTGATTTTACACAGCTTATAATTCGTAAGGCTGACTATAAGAAAGACCTAAGCACTCAGGAGTGTATCTTTGAGGCTGCTAATGTAAGTATTTATTCTAAAATGTCACGCGAAGATGGGGAGGTTGTAAAAGGCATCCTTCAGAGAACCCTCCGCACTAGCTAAAATATAGCCTAATCTAGTGTCTCGGATTAGGCTAAAAGGGCAACCATTTTTGTCATAAGTTGGTGGTTGCCCTTTACTTTTTTTTCAAAAAAGTAAAGAAAACACTTGACTTTTACATATAGATATAATATACTCTTAATGTAGAACAAAGGAGCACAAATGTTTAATAGAACAAATGCAAGATTTGAAAATGCGTTAGAAAAAATTGCCCGCATAATGGCTCGTAAAAATAACATTGAGATTATTATTCGAGGTAATTCCGCATATACAGATGGTAAGAAAATAGTACTTCCTATGCTTGAAGATGTTACTGATGAACTCAAGCAGGACTTGGAGGGGTTTCTTGACCATGAGGTAGCTCATTGTAAATTTACCGAATTTGAACCGTATAAGAAAATTAAATTACGTTTCTTGCGTGAGATGGTAAATGCAATTGAGGATAGTCGTATTGAACTACTTCTGCCATTGGAGTATCCTGGAACTAAATTCTCACTTGAACGCCTTAACCTTAAATGGCAGTCTAAACTGGATAAATCCAGACATAAAATGCCTTGGCCGATTCGTCTCATCCTGTCGATGCGGGATATTTACGATGGTAAAGCATTGGTCAACGACCCTCAAATCAAACCTCTTATAGAAGCAGTAGAACCTAACTGCTTAGATTTGCGTAATGCTAAATCTACAACTGAGGTTATTCAAAAATCTGAAAAAATTATTGAGCTAATCAATAAAAAGCGAGAAGAGCTCTTTAAGGAGTCTGGTTTAGAATTTGAGGATTTAGACGAGGATGAGGAGTATTCTGCAACTGAATCTTCAATAGGACTTGACCCTGACAGGCATGACCGCGAAACGCGAGAAGTAAAATCAGAGGTAGAGTCACTTGACCCTGCAACTGAAGTAAAAGAAAAATCCGCAGGTGGCGATTCAGAAGAGTCGGACAGTGGAGAGGATTCAAGCGAAAACAAGAAATCTAAATCTTCAGACAAGTCTAAAAAAGACTCTGAAGAGGATTCAGATTCAGAAGGGGACTCTGAAGGTAAAGAAGGTAAAGACGGTAAGGAGAATGATAAACCATCTAATTCCAAAACATCCAAATCATCTAAAAAACAAAAAGGTGAAGAGGGTGAAGAGGGTGAAGAGGGTGAAGAGGGTGAAGAGGGTAAGGGAGTTAATAAAGCTGAACAGGGTGACGGAGCAGATACAGACGCAACCTCAGATGTAACCTCCGCATCTGATGAAAAATCAAAAAGCACAAGTGAGAAAAAAGAATTGGAAACTCGTAGGAATTATGCCAAATGGGTAGAAACACCTGCGGAGGCTAAAATGCTTATAGACACTGTTGATGATGATTCAGAGTTTGATAATCATGAGTTTAGTACCGAAACCTATATGGACACACAGTTAGAAAAAGCTGTGCTTCACGAGCCTAAAGCTCAAACTAGAAGTGGTATGTATGGACGGCACTCAGATAAAATCAACCCTAAGCTTGTAAGTACTCCATATACGAGAGAATACGATAAGGTCACTGATTTTAGTGGTAGGGGTGATAGAGAGTCCTATGCACAGAGAAAAAGGGCTGTTATGCCATTGGTCAACCCTATTAAACAGCATCTCGAAAGAGTATTGAAGGTTAAAGAAAACCGCAGAATGATATTTGAAAGAGAGCGCGGAGCGTTGAACCAGAGAACACTATTTAAGCTAGTATCTGACAAAAACTACCGAACTCCTTTCAGAGAGTTTTCTAAACTGGACACCTCTAACGTAGCAGTTTCATTGGTTATTGACTGTAGTGGCTCAATGTCTGGAGGTCGAATTGAAGTAGCTAGACAAACAGCATTGGCTTTAGGTGAATCCTTAAAAGCATTGAACATAGCCTGTGAAATAGTAGGGTTTAATACAAATGGTTGCTCTGAGATGTATTCTGAGACACGTAACCTATCCTCTACAGAAACTGCAAGGTTTAACCGATTTGGTGAATTGCTAAATCATATGGTTTTCAAATCTTTTGAGTCAACTGATTTAAGTGGAATCTGTAGAGCGGAAGCAGGTGGAGCAAATGCTGACGGTGAATCTATAACTTGGGCTGCTAAGAGATTGGCTCTTAGACCAGAAAAACGCAAGATAATGATTGTATTGTCTGACGGGCAGCCAAGTCATGGAGGAGCAAACCATGAAGTATTAGCAGGAGATTTACGACGTGTTATTCTAATGTTACCAAAAGCTGGTATAGAGGTAATTGGTATAGGAATACAAACTGAAGATGTGAAGCTATTTTATGATGATTATGTGGTAATTGAGGATATAAAGAAGTTATCTACAACTGTCATCCGCAAAATGGCTTCAAAATTAGAAGAGGGGTATAAGAAAGGGAGGAGTTAATAGACTCCTCACCTACTAACAAAGTAGAATGATTAACACTGCACATACAACTCGTGAACTTATATCTCAAGTAGAAGCTGCGGAGATGCGTGGTATTTCCAAACAGCGTATTTGTCAACTTCGTAATGAGGGAAGATTTACTATTCCTAGGGATGCTGAAGGAAACCCCATTAGAGGTAAAATCTATAAAGATGAAGTAGATAAGGTTATAGGTAAAAGAGGACGCCCTAGAAACCCTCCCGCAAAACCTAAAAGTTTAGATGGTTTTTCTGTGGGAGATTTGGTAGAATGGTATCATTACCCACGAGATGGTTTTGGTTTTAGTATAGCTATCCAAGCATCAGTATCGGCTATCGGGACTAAAAAACTTAAAATAAGTTTTGTGGATGCAGAATTTGAACTCCAATTTGCATGGGTTTTACCTGAGAATTGCGTACATCTTCAACCCCTTGAATAGTGATTATGAATTTTACTGATTTTCGCACAGCACAAATAGATGAAGCATTACAGTGGGCGGATACTGTAGATAATATAATTACTCCAGATAATCTTGTACCAACCTCTATTAAAGATTTCCCTAATTACATTGAAATCTCAGAACGGTTAAAGCGAATCTGTGATATGATGTCGAAGGAACTTAAAGATAAAATTCAAGAGATAGAAGATGAGGAGATGTGGCATATTGAAACGGAAACGTATGTTTTACGCTATACATCTTCTGGTATGCCTATAATGAAAAAGAGGTTTGACACGGCGGATAAACGCAATAGGGAGCTTCGTCAACGTCTTAAAAACAATGAAACATACCAAGCACTTACCTTAGAACAAAAGCAATGGAAAATGATGTACTCGGATTGGGTAAGTCATGCTAAACGGCTTCATCGTGAATTTAGAATTTTAGAAATCAATTATCAAAGTAATGGTGGAGATGGAATAGGTTTATGAGAAAGAAAGAAGTATATACAGCAACACACAAGAAAGCACAATACACAGGAACACACCCCTACATTAAAGATAAGATAGGAATGTATTACTGGAACAATGACCAGCAAGCGTTCATTTTTCGACCAGATGTAAATCCTGGAGAGCCAAAATCTGACTGGTATAGAGTCAATAAAGAAAACATTATTGAGCTAGAATAAAAAGAAAAACCTTGACTTTTCCTAAAGTTTATGGTATTATAAATAATATGGCAAGACTTGGGTATGTAGCAACTATTCCGTATCAAGGTGAAAAGTTTGAAGTTACGGGAGTTGAATTTTGTGAGTGGGAAGATACGTTAAGGGATTATAAAACTGATGAAGAACAGGAAAACTTTACATACGAATTTTTACTTGAAAATGGGTATTTTGTAAGTAGACCCAAACCAAAGTCAGAACGTCACGGAATCCGTGACGTTACTGAGGAAACAGAGAATGAGACAAAACCAGCTCCGGTAAGAACCGCAAACAATAGAGAAAAGGATTGGACACCCTCTAAAATCTTAGCAGAAAAGAAAAAACTGCTGATAGAGCGTGAGAAGATTCTTAAACTAAAAGAAGATACTTTTAACAAGAAAGTATTACAGGCTGCAAAAGCAGCGAAAGCGGTTGCATCTCAACAAAAAGCAAAAAGAGTGCAATCAAATGAGGATGAGTCCTCACCTGCAGAGGATTTAGTTTACACTGTTGTAGGTATTGGGGCAGTTATATTCTTGATTGTACTATTCAAAACGGTAGTGCTGTCGTAGTTTTCTTCTTACGTTTTGAAGACATTTCTTTAAGCAGGAGCGAATTAGCATAGTCTAAATCCTCCTGCTTTAACTCTTTAGACATAAAACGCTCTACCATTTGCTCAACCTCTTCAACACTTCGTGCTACAAGACACACCGCACCTGTATCAGAAAGCTCAATAAGTTTATATTTTTGACCATCGCGGAGTTTTCCTTTAGATGATTTCACTTCAATAAAGAACGCTAGACCAACTTTTATGTGATTACTATACACAGGTAGCACACAAGACAAATCAGGGTGGTCAGGGCTGACCTTTGATTTACGGATACCTCCATCACGACCCCAAGCACGGCTCGCATCGGTCACACTTATCGGTATATTGCGGAGTTTCAAATAATGAATAATGTCTTTTTGAATATCTTTTTCCAGTTTCATATAATTTCCAGTTGAGAGTTGTCATAGGCGTTATTAACATTCAAGCCCCTCAACTCCTTACACTCTTCAGTTTTCTCAATCTTTCTCAAATAACTCTTTAGTAGCATCTTTGATTATCTCTTTATACATATTCTCAATATGGTAATCAATTGGAAGCTCCACAAGTTTCTCTACACATATTCTGAGATATGCGGACAGATTAACCCCCATCTTGTCACACTTAGCCAATGCTTGTTTTTTAAGATGTTTGTTAATAGGGAAAGAGAACAGTATAGGCTTTGACCCTACATTCAAAGCAGTTATTCTTCCTTTTCTAAGTTGTTTACTAAATGACATATCAGAACATTATATCACACCACTAAAAATAAGATAAAAAAATAAAATAAAAAATCTTGACTTATAATAAGATTTATGATAAAATCTATATAATGAGAGATATAATCACAACAAAGAGCGGAGCTCTTAATGACATAAAAGATGTCGATGGTATAAACTCCAGAGGACGGCTCTATAAGTGGACGTTAACACAAGGAGATATAGTTAAGAACAATGATAAACGATATGTTATTCGTGGCGGAGAATTGGTGATATTCTCAGACGGACGTGTAGAACTTACAAGCTGTGATTTACAAATAGCTGAAGATAAGGATATTCAAAAAGCATTGGACACTAATGCTATTTTATTTGATGTAGAAGACCTCGGCATACTAGATTCAGTAATAGATACAGATTTGGAGGATTATTCATAATGGATACAGTAAAAGATGTATTGGCCTCAATAAAGAAGACTGCAGCTCTAAAAGATAAAATTTTAAAAGAAATAGGTATAAGTGCGGAGTCTTCAGAAATAATCTCCGATAATATATATCAATTTCTCTATAAATCTGAGTCTGAAGAGAGTTACCAACCTCGAAACTTTATCTTACTACACGGTAAATGCATAGAGTCTGGCAAAAAAGCATTGGGAAAATTTAACTACAATTTTCTAAAAGTAAAATCAATAGATAAAAACAATGATGAGCTATGCAGAACCAGATGCTCTCATTGCAAAAAACAGCTTGACCCTAAAAAAGCATTGGCTTTAATTTCTAACCGTAAAAAAGAAAGAGATAGAATTGTTGCAGAATACAACGAGCTACAAGCATATAAATTAGAATGGGAAGCAGAACAGGTACTACTCGGAAAGCTATGAAGCCACCATTTCAATTCTCAAACGGCGATTTAGTTATAGATACTTCTAGACTTAAAATAGGGGTTGTTATGTCGCAAACTATGTACTATGACCGTCCATATGGAGTACCAAACTACAGATACCACATTGTCGGAAATACACGCGGGTATGAAGAGGGTTGGGATGCAGAAGAGAGGTCGTTACGCCCGTACATTAAATATCAAATAAATGATGTAGTTAAGCCCAACATAGATTACTATCCTAAGTCAAAGAGAGACACATTAGGTATTGGGCAGATATTGAGAATTGAATCAGACGGAATAACATACCTTGTAAAATTTAAAGAGGTTTCAGAATTTATATATTGTTGGCAGTTATCCAAAGCTAACGGGATTACAACAACAAGTATCCTTGAACATCTCAGCTCTTGGGTAGAATCTAGAAGAGAAGCATTACAGGTCAAATAAGCATTGGGAATTATTTTCCACTAGATGAAAGATGTGGAGGGATTATGGATTTACTTACATGGGTGAGAGCTAGACAAGTTGGAAATGTTGAGCAAGCTCTTGAAGAGGAGCGTAAAAAACAAGAACTTGCGGAGGCTCTTTTAAAAAAGACCGCAAACAAAGATAAAAAATCAGCTGCTCAAGAGTTTATACGAACTTTAGACTTAATAAATCCTGATATTTTAAAACAGCTTCACGATATAGAAGGTATATCGGAGGTACTAGCAGATGCAATGGAGGTCAGGCAGACTGAGATAAAAGACAGCCTTATTAGTAAAAACCCCGCCCATAAATGTGTAACCTGCGGAGTTATGACACAAAGTTATGACACAGATGTATCTTTTAATACAGGTGTAGCGATTTGCGATAAATGCTATAAGTGAAATAGAGATGATGTAGATGATGATGACTGGTTCTAAAATATGAGCAAAAATACCGACAAGTTCAAAGTGGGAGATGTTGTATGTTGGACTCCTTTAGAAGACTGGAGAAACAACCACATAACGGGTACAATTGTAGAACTTAAGAAAGACAGAGCCAAAGTATGTTGGGACGAATTAAAAGAGATGGAAGATTACGATAAAACCTCAACATACTATTTTTTGGAAGATTTAAGACTTTATACTCCATCTACTATTTTACAGTGGATTGAGAGCCGTAGAGCGTTAAATTCTAATACAAATGCGGAGATTTTTGATGAAACAACCTCTATTTAAACTAGGATTCTTTGTAATCCCTAACAAAACCAAATACAGATTGGAAAAAATCATAAAAATCTGGCACAACAAATATAAAAACATAACAATGTACACGATGCAATTCTCAATGGAGAAAGATAGGTTTATCTATGAACAGAATATAGATGAAAAATTCATTATTGGACTATTATACTATTTGCCCTACATTAGATACTACATCAGTATTATTTGAGATTGGGGATTCTGTACGAACAACGAGATTTCAAAGTGCAGTAAAACAACTTCCTGCAATTGGTATTGTACGGTATATAGTTCATAATATTCCAGATAATACCCCAGATAATACTCCAGACGTGGGGGGAGGGGTATATAGTAGAATGGGATACAGAGAAAGGACAAATAACAATAGAGACCATAGAAACAAATCAAATCATATATAAAGCAGAACGTGTCCCAAACACTATTATAGAATGGATAAAATCCAGACAAATACATAATAGCTAAACAAGTAAATTTTAGATTCTCATTAGGTAATAAAGTGTATATGACTCAGGATTTGAGAAAGGCTGAAATGGGAGGATGCATTGGGATTGTATTGGGTCAAAAATTAACATCTGAGAATAAACCTTTTTATTATGTGATGTGGTTTTCAGGAAAACACCACACTTTTGCTAAATATGTGCAAGAAGAGTTCCTTATTGTGGTTACTGAGGGTGCATTATTAAAATGGTTAGATGGTAGGAAATAGATAAAAATTTGATATAATGCGGATTTCTTTCAGAAATCCGCATTGTTAAGAAAATGACTAAACCAGAGCCTAAATTTAAAAAAGATTTTATTGTCAAACCACTGAAAGACACTGGAAATACAGGAGTTATCTACAATATACGACTAAATGAGGAAACACAAAAGTACGAGTATGACATCAAATGGGCAGGTATCAATGGTGTTGCGTGGAGAGTAAATTGTGTCCCTGAAACTGCACTAGAAGATAGTTATAAGGTCATACCAACAAGTGATATGACATCAATTTTATTCAGTGTTGGGGATTCTGTTCAAGGGCTAATTCCGTACAAAAACCCAGCTCTCATAGGAGTTGTACAAGAAATAACTCCTCCAGAACCTAACTCTAAAACCCCATACACTCAATACACAATAAAATGGAAGACCATACACAAAAAAAATGGAGCAGGAGCACTCTGGCACATAACAACATTGGAAAACAACCAAACTATCTATAAAATAGATTTAACAGATAACCCTATACTAACATGGGTAACAAAACTACAAAATTCAAAGTAGGCGATAAAGTAATATCAACCCTCCCTCGTATATTCCTTGGAGATGGGATATACAGTACCCAGTAGAACCACATTTCTAGATATATGGTTCTACACCCTTAAATCCTCAACCAGAACGGCAGAAGCTACAGATTTATACTTAGAATTGTACCTTACGAACCCAATTTTAAGGTTTACTGCCTCACGTCAAAAGAAGAAGTAATTTTGATGTGTTTTACAGGTATTGGACATGTATAAAAATGCATACAAAACCCAATAAAACATTGAGTTTTCAAACTTGACAGGTTATTTAAATAATGGAGACTTTTGAGGCTGTTTTTAGGTCGATTTTCGCTCATTTTTAACACTTTTTAAGGATTGGGACTAAAAAATTGAGGATTTTTAGTAAAAACTCCGCACTTTGGACCAAATTTTAGCCAATTTACACTAAAACTGGCTAAAATTGGTCAAAAATCAGCTATTTTCTTATAATCTGTAAGCAAAGTGTTTTACATGTATGAAAGTGCATCTGAAACCCAATAAAACATTGACTTTTGTAAAATAAGATTTTCTGTAAAAACTGTTAAAAATGAGGCAGTTTTTGTGAATTGAGGGTAGATGGCTTGATTGGGTGAAAGTCAGATTTTGGATTGGGGAGGGTTGAGGAGGGTATTGGGAGAGAGGTTGGCCGTGTTTTTGATACTATTTTAAGTAAAT
>JRYL01000747.1_pt1 | contig 18681 bp, 16 predicted proteins | sample 235391 | NCBI WGS metagenome assembly JRYL01 (sample SAMN03074223, study PRJNA261481) | activated sludge metagenome | biome: Wastewater Treatment Plant; feature: Wastewater; material: Activated sludge; isolation source: activated biomass of a wastewater treatment plant treating wastewater from... ...
ACCCGGGCGACACGCCCGAACACCGAAAGTTCATGGCCGACAAGCTGGCGGAGCTGAAGGAAAGCTTTCTCGTCGGTGGCGCGCCGGAGGCGGCCATGCGCGCGCTCACGCACATCTTCAGCGCGCGCGGCGAGGCGGACGAGCGGCATTTCCGCCACGCCGCCGAACTCGTCCCGCCCGAGCGCCGCGTCGAAATCGACGTCCAGGCCTTCCGCCAGCTTGGCCGCCAGCAAGTGCTGCTGATGCGGCTCGACAGCCAGGCGGCGCTGGCGGCCATCCCCTACCTTCTCAGGGATGCCTCCGCCGACGAGATACGCCAGGCGGCCAAGGCGATCGTCGACGTGGTCACCGCCGGCGATCCACTGTCGCAAGACGAGCAGGCCCGTCTGCAGCAGATGCTCGATCTGTACGAACGGGCCGCGCGGCAGGCACAGCCTTCGACCGAGGCTGCGGCGCAGGCCGCGCAGCCGCCATCGGCGCCGTCAGCGAGCAGCCCTCGGCACACGGTTTCGCCGAAATCGGCTCCTCCGAACCCGGCCAAGGCCAGTTCCTCGCGCAAGGTACCGAGCGCGCCCTCGGCCACGCCGAATCCGCGCGGCAGGCGGCGCCCATGAGTCTGCACCGACGCCAATCGCGCACGGCGGTGCGCCTGTACGGGCATTTCTGGCGCCTGAGCAGTCTTTCGAGGAACCACCAATGATGACACAACATGCGGGTTCTGCCGTATCGCCCGCCAGTGCCGCACTGGCGGTGCTGCGCAATCGCACGTTCGACGAAATCGCCGTCGGCGACACGGCGGGCATCCAGCGCACGCTGACCCCGCAGGACATGCAGCTGTTCATGCTGCAATCTGTCGGCTTCAAGCCGCAGCAGGTCGACGCGCAGTCTGCTGCCGCCAGTCCATTGCTTGGCGTAATCGCCCACGGCATGTGGGGCGGGTCGCTGATTTCCGCGGTTTTGAGCAGCCAGCTTCCGGGGCCAGGCACCGTCTATGTCAGCCAGGACCTGCGTTTTCTGCGGCCGGTCAAGGTGGGCGATACGCTGGCCGTCCAGGTGCAGGTCACGGAAAAGCACGCGCAGACGCAGCACGTCGTGTTCGCTTGCCGTTGCGTCAACCAGCAGGGCGAGGACGTCATCGAAGGCCGGGCGGAGGTCGTCGCGCCGGCCGAGCGGATCGAATGCGAGCGCGCCGCGCTACCGGAGATCCGCATGGGCGTGCAGGGGGACGCCGGCCTGCAGCGCCTGCTGGCGCACGTCGCGCCGCTTGGCGCGATCCGGGTGGCGGTGGTCCATCCATGCGATGCCGTGAGCCTTTCTGCCGCCTTGGAGGCGCGCCAGGCCGGTCTGATCGAGCCGATTCTGATCGCACCACGGGGTCGACTGGAGGCGGTCGCGGCTGAGGCGGGCCTGAATCTGGCGGACATCGCCATCATCGATGCCGCCCACAGCCATGATGCCGCACGGCAGGCGGCTGAGCTGGCGGCGTCCGGCGAGGTGGAGGCGCTGATGAAGGGCAGTCTGCACACCGATGAACTGATGGCTGCGGTGGTGGATCGCGCCGCTGGCCTGCGTACCAAGCGCCGGATCAGCCATTGCTTCGTGCTGCAAACCCCGCATTACCCGCGTCCATTCATCGTTACCGATGCCGCCATCAACCTTGCGCCCGGCTTGGAACAGAAGGCCGACATCATCCGTAACGCGATCGACCTGGCCCATGCCATTGGCGTGGCCGAGCCCAAGGTGGCCATCCTGGCGGCGGTGGAGACGGTCAATCCGACGATGCCGGCCACGCTGGATGCCGCAGCACTGTGCAAGATGGCCGATCGCGGTCAGATCGCAGGCGGCGTACTCGACGGACCGCTGGCCTTTGACAATGCTGTGTCGATCGCCGCTGCGCGCACCAAGGGCATCAACTCGAAAGTGGCCGGGCAGGCCGACATCCTCGTGGTACCGGATCTGGAGAGCGGCAACATGCTGGCCAAGCAGATCATGTACATGGGCGAGGCCGCCAGCGCCGGCATCGTGCTGGGAGCCAAGGTGCCGGTCATTCTGACCAGTCGTGCCGATTCGCGGCAATCGCGCATCGCCTCCTGCGCCATTGCACTGATGCTGGCGCACCGCTATCGGACCGCTCCACCGTGACGCGGTCGCATCCACGTTGCAGGCGAGCCGCCCACCCAACCCAATCAGAGGAACCACTGTCATGAAATACACTTTCTCCGGCCAATCCGTCCTCGTCACCGGCGCCGCGTCGGGCATCGGCGAAGCCACCGCCCGGCTATTGGCTGCCAACGGCCTGTCAGTGGTCGTCTCCGACATCCATCCTGAAAGCGTGCAGCGCGTAGTCGCCGCGATCACCGCCGCCGGCGGTACGGCCATCGCCAATCTATGCGACGTGTCCAAGGCCGATCAGGTGCAGGCTGCCGTCGAAACGGCAGTGCAACGTTTCGGCGGGCTGCACTACGCGGTCAACAACGCCGGGATCGGCGGCCAGGCCGGGGCCGTCGGCGAAATGTCGTTGGATGCGTGGCAACAAGTGGTCGACGTCAACCTGAACGGCGTGGCCTACGGCCTGCGCTACCAGATCCCGGCCATCCTCGCCGCCGGCGGCGGGGCGGTCGTCAACATGTCCTCGATCCTCGGCTTGGTAGGTATCGCAACCGCGCCGGCCTACAACGCCGCCAAACATGCCGTTACCGGGCTGACCCGTTCCGCCGCGCTGGCCTACTCGGCAAAGGGCGTGCGCGTGAATTCGTTGCATCCAGGTTACGTGGACACACCCATCCTCGATAACCTGGACGCCTCGGTGCGCACCGAATTGGTCGGGCTGCACCCCATCGGCCGTCTCGGCAACGCCGAGGAAATCGCGCACGCAACGGCCTTTCTCCTGTCCGACGGCGCCAGCTTCATTACCGGCGCGGCATTGACCGCCGATGGCGGCTACACCGCCCAATGACCTCCCGCCAACCGAATGAGAACGCCCATGAACGACAAACCTGATCTCGCCGACACGCTTTCCGGCATTTTGTCGCGCAACTGGTGGGTGCTGCTTCTGCTGGGCCTATTGGCGATCATGTTTGGCTTGCTGGCACTGTTGTCACCCCTTGGCGCAGCAGCCGTGCTGACGTTGTGGTTGGGCGTGCTGGCCATCGCTGAAGGGGTCGTGGTTCTGGCCGGGGCCATCCGGGGCTCGGCGCCGGTCTCGCGCGGCTGGGCGGTGTTCTATGCGCTGGTGTCCTTGGCATTCGGCATCATGGCCACGCTCGACCCGCTGAACATGGCCGGCACCTTGCTATTGCTCGTCGCGGTGTGGCTGGCGATCAGCGGTATCTACCGCATCGTGTTCGCGATCCGCGTGCGTAAGCGCGCGCGACACGAATGGCTGCTGATTCTCAGTGGCCTACTTGCGGTGCTGATGGGCGTACTGTTCGCGCTCTACCCGCTGTCTGGTCTGGTGGTCACCACGCTGTGGATCGGCGCGTCGGCGCTGATCTACGGTGTGTTGCAAGTCGTGGCCGCTTTCCGCTTGCGCAGGTTGGGCAAAGCATGACCGAGCCGACCGAAAGCTTGATCCTGGTGCTGAACTGCGGTTCGTCAAGCATCAAGTTCGCGCTGTTCGCAGCCGATGTACACCCGCTTGCGCGCACGCCGTTGTGGAATGGCAAGGTGCAGGGCATCGGCGGACCGGCGCCGGACTTCGGCGAAACCGGCGTTGCCCCGCACCGCGTCGAACTGGACGCAGGGCATCCACATTCCGCGGCGCTCCAGGTCATCCGCGAGCGCATCCGGACGCGCTTGAACGGGCGGCGTGTGGTTGCGGTAGCGCACCGCGTGGTGCACGGCGGCACCAAGTACTCGGCGCCCACCCGCGTCGATGCGCAGACGCTGGCCGACCTGCGCAGCTACGTCCCGCTGGCCCCGCTGCATCAGCCGTTTGCGCTGGAGGCCATGGACATCCTGTTGCGCGAACACCCGGACATCGTCCAGGTTGCCTGCTTCGATACCGCCTTCCACCGTACGTTGCCGAAGGTGGAGCAGCTACTGCCCCTGCCGCACGCCGCCTGGGCGCGCGGATTGCGCCGCTACGGATTCCACGGGCTGTCCTACGAATACATGGCGGCCGCGCTGCCCGAACGCCACGGAGACCTGGCCAGCGGCCGGGTCATCGTCGCCCATCTCGGCAGCGGCGCCAGCCTGTGCGCGATGCGTGGCTTGCACAGCGTTGCGACGACCATGGGCTTCTCCGCCCTCGACGGCCTGATGATGGGCACCCGCACCGGCGCGCTCGATCCGGGCGCCGTGATCTACCTGATGGAGATCGAGAAGCTGAGCCTGGAGCAAGTGGCGCACATCCTGTACCACGAATCGGGGCTGCTCGGCGTGTCCGGCATCTCGGCCGAGCCGCGTGTGCTGCTGCAGAAGGAAACCGGCAACGACGAAGACGCCGCCCGCGCGCGTGACGCGCTCTCGCTTTACGTGCGCCGCATCGTCCGTGAAATCGGCGCGTTGGTCGCCGTGCTGGGCGGACTGGACCTGCTGGTCTTCACCGCCGGCGTTGGCGAACACAGTCCCGAGATACGCCGCCGCGTCTGCGAGTCCCTGGGCTTCCTGCCATTGCGGCTCGACGCGCCCGCCAATCTGGCCAACGCGCCCGTCATATCCGCCGCCGACAGCGAAGTCATCGTCGGCGTCGAGCCGACGAACGAGGAATGGGTCGCGGCGCGGGCCGCACTGACCCTGTGCCGGACTGGCGTCGAGGCATGAATGAGCTCTGCCGGCCTTTGCATCTGAACCGGTTGTGCACACGCGCGAAGCCGAGCGGGAAACGCGCTCCCGGGTGGCTACTGGCCCGAGCGTCGCGGCGTGCGTGCCCCGCCAACCCACCACTACACACAACAGCGCTGGCGTCAGGAGGCGCTTTATCCCGATGAGCAACGAAGAAAGTCAACCATCTCCCGAGTCGATCGAAGCGCTCGATACCGAGGTTCATGCGGCTTGGGCAAGAGTCTGGTCCTCGCTGTCGCCCGAGTCACCGATGCTGGCCTGGATGGACTGGCTCACTCATCTGGCTACCAGCCCGGGCAAGCGGGCAGCCTTGTCCGATCTGGCCCGGGCGCAGTTAGAGCAGTGCCTGGACCTCCTCCGTGATGGGATCGAGGCGATGACCGAAGGCCGGGAACTGCCCGTGTTGCCGCCATCGGGTGACCGGCGCTTCAACGATGCCTCTTGGGATGCCTGGCCCTACAACCTGTGGCGCCGCGGCTACCAGTTGCAGAGCCAATGGTGGGAACAGGCTACACGAGGGGTCTGGGGCGTGGATCCGAAGCATCGGCGCCTGGTGGAGTTCTGCGCCAGGCAGTGGCTGGAGATGCTTTCGCCGGCCAATGTGGCCGCGCTCAATCCCGTCGTGTTGCGGCAGACCCAGGCAGAGAATGGCGCAAATCTCGCGCGGGGTTTCGAGTACTTCCTGGATGACCTTTTCCGCCAGTGGTCTGGCCGGCCGCCGGCGGGTGCCGAACGTTTCGAGGTCGGGCGCAATCTTGCCACGACGCCCGGGAAGGTCGTTCTCAGGAACGATCTGATCGAACTCATCCAGTACGCGCCCACGACAGAAAAAGTTCATGCCGAACCGATCCTGATCGTGCCTGCCTGGATCATGAAGTACTACATCCTCGACCTGTCGCCGCAGAATTCCCTCATCCGGCATCTGGTCGACCAGGGCCATACGGTCTTCTGCATCTCGTGGAAGAACCCAGGCAGAGAAGACCGCGACCTGGGCATGAACGAGTACCTGCGATTCGGACTGCATGCCGCGCTCGATGCCGTCAATGCGATCGTCCCCGGGCACAAAATCCATGCAACATGCAACCGGATACTGCCTGGGCGGCACGCTGCTGGCGATTGGCGCCAGCGCGATGGCGCGCGACGGCGACCAGCGCCTGGCGTCGCTGACGTTGCTGGCCGCGCAGACGGACTTCAGCGAACCGGGCGAACTTGGCTTGTTCATCAACGAAAGCCAGGTGTCGATGCTCGAAGCGTTGATGGACGAGACCGGCTATCTCACCGCCGAACAAATGAGCGGCGCTTTCAAGATGCTGCGCCCCTACGACATGGTGTGGTCGCGTCTGGTCAACGAATATCTGCTTGGCGAACGCAAGCCGATGAACGACCTGATGGCCTGGAACGCGGATGGCACGCACATGCCCGCCAAGATGCATTCGCAGTACCTGCGGCGGCTGTACCTGAACAACGACTTCAGCGCCGGCCTCTACCCGGTCGGCGGCCGTCCGACGTCGCTGGGCGATCTCACGCTGCCGATTTTCTGCGTGGGTACCACCACGGACCACGTCGCCCCCTGGCGCTCAGTGTTCAAACTGCACCTGTTCTCGCCGGCCGAGATCACCTTCGTCCTGACCAACGGCGGACACAACGCCGGGATCGTCAGCGAACCTGGGCATCCCCGGCGGCACTACCAACTGCGCACCCGCGCAACGGGTGAAAATTACATGGGTCCGGACGAGTGGCAGGCCTCGGCGCCCCGGCAGGAAGGCTCCTGGTGGACCGCTTGGTTCGAGTGGCTGCGGGCACGCTCGTCCAAGATGGTTGCTGCGCCCAGGATGGGCAACGCCAGAAAAGGGCTGCGTCCGGTCTGCGATGCGCCCGGGGCGTACGTCAGGCAACCGGGCGGCTCCGAACAGGATGCCGTTCCCACGAAGAACCCATCTTTGGGCACGTGCACGGACACCCCGCTGCCAGCAGACGCTGGCAGTCAGTCTGTCACTGAGCCTGGAGCCCGGTGCCAGTGAAGTCATGGTCGAGCCTGGATCTTCTTCAGCCATGGTGCCGGAGCTCTTCTCGGCTTGCTTGACTATCGCTTTTCGAGCATCAGAGCGGCGGTGCCCGACGTGGGTGCCGAGTCCCTGCAACACGCACCGGTGTGGCGTGGCCAGGTGCGCGGCTTCAGCCCGCGCGTGTCACGCCGCTTCCATATCGAATTGGCGCGGGCCACCAACGCTTATGCCGTCTCCACGCCCCCAAGCCGCGGCTGGGGGGCGTCGAGCCGACCAACGAGGAGTGGATCGCCGCGCGGGACGCGCGGCATCTGCTGAGCACAGCCCCTTCCACGATTTCATGACTTGAGGAGATACGGTATGTACGCACGCGTTCTGGTTCCACTCGATGGCAGCGCCACAGCACGTCTGGCGCTGGACCATGCGTCACATCTGTCCGGTATGAGCGGAGCGACCATCGTGCTGCTCAACATCATCGAGGAGATGAGGCACAGCAACGGCTTCGAGCGCCCCATGGTCTACATCCAGGAAGTCCGGCCCCGCTTTCTGGCAGCCGGACAGGCGCTGCTGGACGAGGCCGCGGCGGAGCTGCGTCAGCGGGGCGTTCCGGTCGAAACCGTTCTACTGGAAAGCAAGGGTGATCGCGTGTCGGAACTCATTGCGAAACAAGCCGAGGCCAGCCAATGCGATCTGGTGGTGCTGGGAACCCATGGGCGCCGGGGCGTGGACCGGCTGCTGCTGGGCAGCGATGCCGAACAGGTGGCACGCATCGCACCGGTGCCCGTCATGCTGGTGCGCCAGAAGCAGGCCAACCCGCCGTCCTCTGCGACCGCGGCGACCTGAGATGCCGACGCCGCCCCGACGTGCACCTTCTCCGTCGTGGGAGCGCTTGCGCCGCTCCGCATGGGCCTGTGCCTGGTGGGTCATGCTGCTCGCACCGGCGACGCACGCAGTGGCACAGGATGCCAGGTGCAGCGGGAGCGATCCGCTGCGCTCGACAGGCACCTTGAACCTGCGTGTCGACAACGACATGTTCGGCGGTGTGGAGCAGGACCAGGGCTACACCAACGGGTTCCTGCTCAGTTGGGTGTCTCCGAATCTGGTGGACTATGTGGACGATCCCTGCCTGCCGCGCCTGGCCCGCAACCTGAACCACTATCTGGCCTGGCTGCGTCCCGACGGCTTCGACGAGCAGAACATGACGATCGGATTGGGGCAGGTGATGTACACGCCCACCGACCATCTCCGCACCGACCTCATCACCGACGACCGCCCCTATGCCGGGGCGTTGATGTTCAGCATGGGCTACAACGCACGCAAGGGTGACCAACTGCGCACGTCGCAGATCCGCTTCGGCATCGTCGGCCCCGCCGCGTACGCGAAGCAGACCCAAAGCTGGTGGCACGACGTCATCGATGTCGACCGATTCCATGGCTGGCACCACCAGTTGCGCAATGAACCCGTGCTGCAGGTGATCCATGAACGGCGCACGCGTGTCGCACGGCGCGAGGATGTCGATGGCTGGGGGTGGGACCTCACGCGGCATTGGGGCGCCAGCCTGGGCAACTTCGCGACCTATGCCAACGTGGGTGGCGAGTGGCGCTTCGGCCTGCGCCTGCCCGATGACTTCGGCACGGCCCCTTTGCGACCTGCCGGGGAGAACACCTCGCCGGTGCGCCTGCGGCCCGACGGAGCCTGGAACGGGCACTTGTTCGTTGCGCTCGATGCGCGCTGGGTGCTGCACGACATCACCCTGGATGGCAACACGTTCAAATCAAGCCACAGTGTCGACAAGCGCCCCTTCGTGGCCGACATCGGCTATGGCGTCGCCATGTACGTCGGTCAATGGCGGCTCGCCTTAGCGCGCTACCACCGCACGCGTGAGTTCCGGGGCCAGCGCGACATCCCGGTCTACGGCACCGTCACCATCGGGAGGCACTTCTGATGCAGGTCGATGCCTTCCTTGGAGTGACGCTGGCGATCCTGCTGCTGTTCGGCGGCAAGGGCCTGATCGCCCGCGTGGGCTGGCTGCGTCGCTACAGCATTCCCGAAGCGCTGGTTGGCGGCGTGCTCGGGGCTCTGGTCGTGTGCGCACTCCACTACGGCGCCGACATCACCGTTGCCTTCGATCAGAGCACCCGCGATGTCCTGCTGCTGTACTTCTTTGCCGCCATCGGGCTGAACAGCGACCTGCGCACGCTGGCCGCGGGGGGGCGCTCCTTCCTGGTCCTGACGGCGCTGGCGGTCGTCTTCATCCTCCTGCAGAACGCCACCGGGATGGGGCTGGCCAGTGCCTTCGGGATGGACCCCCGCGCCGGGCTGATGGTCGGCTCCATCTCGCTCACCGGCGGCGTGGGCACCACCGTCGCCTGGTCGGGCCACTTCTCGGAGCACCTGGGCATCGGCAACGCCCAGGAGCTGGGTCTGGCCGCGAACACGATCGGGCTCATCGCCGCGTGCATGATCGGCGGCCCCCTTGCCGCCTTTCTGATGCGCCGCCACCACGTCAGGCCTTCGGGTGAAACCGAACTGGAAGTAGGCGTGCTGCACCGCGATGAAGCGCGCGCGCACCTGGACTACCACGGCGCCTTGCTGGCGGTTTTCTGGCTCAACTGCACCCTGATGCTGGGACACGGCATTACGCAGTTGGCGGCTTTGTCGCCCTTGAAGCTGCCGAGCTTCGTGGGATGCCTGCTGGCCGGCATCGTGCTGCGGGCCGCTGCGGATCTGTTGACCACCAACGGCAGGGGTCGGCTCTGGAACTTCCCGAGCATGCAGCCGGGCCTGGCGCTGATCTCGGATATCTGCCTGGGACTGTTTTTGACCCTGGCGCTGATGGGGCTGAGGCTCTGGGAGCTGGAGCCGGTTCTGGTGTTCATCACGGTCGCCATGCTCGTGCAGATCACTCTGACCGTCGCCTACGTGCTGCTGGTGGTGTTCCGTGCCATGGGGCGCGACTATGAGGCCACCGTCGTGTGCGCGGGGTTCGGCGGCATTGCGCTGGGTTCGACCGCGACGGCTGTTGCCAACATGACCGCCGTGACCAGGGAGTTCGGCGCGGCGCGCCAAGCGTTCATCGTCGTGCCGCTGGTGTGCGGCTTCTCGATCGACCTGGTCAACGCCATCGTCATCGGCTGGCTGGCGAGGTGAGCCGTGAAGAAAAAAAGAGAACAAAGGATACAGAAGAATGACCCTGCAAAGACTGACCTTGGCATTGCCCGGCAACGAGGCCTTCGCCGCCCAGCTCTCGAAGGCGCTGAGCAGTAAGCTCGGGCGGCTCGAAACCCGCCACTTCCCCGACGGCGAAAGCTACGTGCGGCTGCATGGCGATCCGGCCGGACGCGCCGTGGATTTGGTCTGCACGCTGGCCCGGCCCGACGCGCAGTTCCTGCCCCTGGTGTTCGCGGCCGACGCGGCCCGCGACCTGGGCGCAAGCGAGGTCAACCTGGTCAGCCCCTACCTGGCCTACATGCGGCAGGACAAGCGCTTCCACGAGGGAGAGAGCGTCACCTCGCTGTCTTTTGCGCGCTTGATCTCCTCCACCTTCGACAAGCTGGTCACGGTGGATCCCCACCTGCACCGCCACCCGACCCTGGCATCGATCTACACCCTGCCGACCGCGACCTTGCAGGCCGCCCCCTTGTTGGCCGACTGGATCGCGGCCAACACCGAGCGGCCGTTGATCGTGGGGCCTGACGAAGAAAGCGAGCAATGGGCAGGCGACATCGCGACGCGCATCGGTGCGCCGTGCGTCGTGCTCACCAAGACCCGGTACGGCGACCGCCGCGTCGAGATCGCCGTGCCCGATCTGTCGGCCTGGCGCGAGCGCACGCCCGTGCTGGTCGATGACATCGCATCGTCCGGCCGGACCTTGATGCAGGCCGCACGCGGCATCGCCGCTCAAGGATTACCGCGGCCCGAGTGCGTGGTGGTGCACGCGCTGTTCGCCGATGACGCCTGGACTGAACTGGCGCCGCTGTTCTCGCGCATCACCTCGACCGACGCGGTTCCCCACCCGAGCAACCGCATTGCACTAGCCCATTTGGTCGCCAGCGCATTGAAGAGCCGTCAAGTCGACGACGACCGTGGCGGCCCGAGCAGAAGAACGACAGGAGCAACATCGTGATGAACGCAAGCGACGCAGACACATATTACGAATGGCGCATCGGCCTGGGGCCCATCCAGCACAGCGACATGACCGCCAAGCGCATCGACGCGACGATTTCCGACCTGGTGAGCCAGGGTCTTGTCGATCGCACGAAGGCCTACGAATTGCTGGCCGCGGCCGATCGCCTGACTTGCGTGGGGATGAACGTGGTCGCGCACATGACCTACGCCCAGCGCATCGACCTGTCCGGTACCTTCCTGGCCGCCGACGACTTCAAGGCCACGCCCGAAGGCCATACCGGTGGCTCGCTGAACATGGTGCCGGCTTTCGTGGGCTACCTGCTCGCCAACGCCCTGACGGGGCACACGCGCGGATGGCTGATGGGGCAAGGGCATTGCGTTGCCGCCATCGAAGCCATCAATGCGCTCACGGGCGACGTCTCACCGGCGCAGCGCGGTCGCTACGACCGCAGCGAAGCCGGCCTGTCGCGGCTGTGCGCCGATTTCTACTCCTACGCCATCGATCCACAGGGCCGCCCCGCCGTGCCGCTGGGCAGCCACGCCGGCCCAAACACCGCAGGCGCGGTGTCGGAAGGCGGCTACCTCGGCTTCGCCGGCCTGCAATACGTGCACATGCCCCTGCCCGGCGAAAGCCTGGTGGCCTTCCTGAGCGATGGCGCCTTCGAGGAACAGCGTGGCTCGGACTGGGCTCCCCGCTGGTGGCGTGCCGAGGACTGCGGCTACGCGATACCCGTGATGATCCTCAACGGCCGCCGCATCGAGCAGCGCACCCAGATCGTCCAGGAAGGTGGCGCGCCATGGCTGGCCGAAGACCTGCGCCACAACGGATTCGATCCCATGACCGTCGATGGCCGCGATCCGGCCGCCATCGCCTGGGGCATCATCTCGGCGGAACAGGCCCTGCAACGGTTCGCGGCGGACCCGGATCGCCGCTATCCGATGCGCCTGCCCTACGTGATCGCGGAGACCGAAAAGGGCTTCGGCTTTGCCGGCGCGGGCACCAATGCCGCGCACAACTTGCCCCTGTCGGGCAATCCGCACAACGATGCTGCCGCGCGCGAGGCATTCAACGCCAGCGCCGCCGCCTTGCATGTGCCGCCATCCGAACTCGACGCGGCGCTGGCCGCCTTGGCCACGCATGCCGGCCAGCAACGCCCGCTGGAAAGTGGCCACCCGATGGCGCATCGCCGTCCCAACGCCCCTGTGCTGCCCGAGCCGGTCTGGCAAGCCGAGGGCGAGAGCGGCAGCGCGATGGCGGCGCTCGACCGCTGGTTCGTCGATCTGGTCCGGGCCAACCCGGATCTGCGCGTGCGGGTCGGCAACCCGGATGAACTGGCAAGCAACAAGATGGGGGGCACGCTGGCGCTGCTCAAGCACCGCGTCAACGCGCCTGAGCCCGGTGTCCCGGAAGACCTGCACGGCGCAGTGATCACTGCGCTCAACGAGGAAGCCGTGGCGGCAGCAGCGTTGGGCAACAAGGCGGGGCTGAACCTGATCGTGAGCTACGAAGCCTTCGCCGTGAAGATGCTGGGCCTGCTCCGCCAGGAGATCATCTTCGCGCGCCGGCAAAAGGAGCTCGGACAAACGCCGGGCTGGCTGCCGGTGCCCTTGATCGTCACCTCCCACACCTGGGAAAACAGCAAGAACGAGCAATCGCACCAGGATCCGACCATCGCAGAGGCCTTGCTGGGCGAGATGTCCGACACCGCGCGCGTGCTGTTTCCGGTGGATGGCAATACAGCGGTGGCCGCCTTGCGCGAGGCATACGCCGGGCGCGGGCAACTGGCCTGCATCGTGGTCTCCAAGCGCGACATGCCCATCCGCTTCGACGCAGATCGTGCCCAGGCGTTGGTGCGCGACGGTGCGGCGCACATCGCGGGAGATGTCTCGACAGCCGGCATGCAATTCGTCGCCGTCGGTGCGTATCAGTTGGAACAGGCGCTCCAGGCCCATGCCTTTCTTGAACGGCATGGTTTTGCGACCTGCGTGACGGCCGTGATCGAGCCGGGCCGCCTGCGTGTCCCGCGCGACGACTTGGAGGCCGCCTTCGTGCTCGGTGACGAAGCACTGAGGGCGCTTTTCCCGCCGGAACTGCCCCGTGTGCTGCTCTGCCACACCCGACCGGAGCCGATGCTCGGTGTCTTGCGGCGCATCGATGGAGGCCACGCCAAGATGCGGGCGCTGGGCTACATCAACCGCGGCGGCACGCTCGACGTGACCGGCATGCTGCGCGCCAACCGCTGTTTCTGGCGGGATGCGATCAATGCCGCCGCCGACGTCACCGGCTGGAGCGATACGAGCAGCCCCTCATCCAAGGTGCGACGGCGCCAGAGCACGTGAGGTCACGCTGTGCCTCGAACGATCAAGAACACAAACAACACAAGGACAGCGACCCAATGGCTTCATTGACCAGCCTTGGCGGTGCAGGCACCGTCACCGGCTCCAAACACCTTCTCACCCACGGCAACACCCGGATTCTCGTCGACTGCGGACTGTTTCAAGGGTTCAAGAACCTGCGCGAACTCAACTGGCAGCGTCTGGAGGTCGATCCCGCGCAGATCGACGCCGTGGTGCTCACCCACGCCCACCTGGACCATTGCGGCTATCTCCCACGCCTGATGCTCGATGGCTTCAAGGGCAAGGTGTTCTGCACCCATGCGACGCGCGACGTGGCCGAGTTGATCCTGCTCGACAGCGCCTGGCTACAGGAAAAGGACGCCGAGTTCGCTAACCGCAAAGGCTTCTCCAAGCACAAGCCCGCCATGCCGCTGTACAGGGTGCGCGACGCGGAGCGTGTTTTGCGGCAGTTCCACCCGGTGCCCTTGCACCGCGACGTCGAACTGCCGGGCGGTGCGCGGCTGCTGTTGCGCCGCGCCGGGCACATCCTCGGTGCGTCCACCGCGCAGATCGACATCGGCGGCGTGCGCATCGTTTTCTCTGGCGACCTCGGGCGTTATGACGATCCGGTGATGTACGACCCGGAGCCGGTACCCGAGGCGGACTACGTCGTGACCGAATCGACCTATGGCAACCGGCGCCATGATCGTGGAGATGCCGTCGAGGCGCTCGGCAAGATCATCAACAGAACCGTCCTGCGCGGCGGTACCGTAGTGATCCCCGCCTTCGCAGTGGGGCGGGCACAGTCCCTAATCCATGATCTCTGGCTATTGCGCCAAAGCGGCGGCCTGCGCAACGTGCCGGTCTACCTCGACAGCCCGATGGCGACCAATGCGACCGCACTCCTGCACAAGCATCACCAGGACCACAGGCTCGCTTCGCACGATTTCGAGTCGGCATTCGCTGACGTCACCTACGTGCGCGAAGTCGAGGAGTCCAAGGCCCTGTCGGCCAACCGCTACCCGAAGGTGATCATCTCGGCCAGCGGCATGGCCACGGGCGGCCGGGTGCTGCACCACATTGCCGCTTTCGCGCCCGATCATCGCAATACGCTGCTCTTCTCGGGTTTCCAGGCCGCAGGCACACGGGGGCGAAAGCTGCTGGAGGGCGCGCGCGAGGTCAAGGCCTACGGGCAATGGATACCGGTCAACGCCGAGGTCACGGAACTACCCATGCTGTCGGCCCATGCGGACAGCGACGAATTGCTGCACTGGCTATCGGGTTTTCAGCAGCCGCCCAAGCGGGTATTCATCGTACATGGAGAGCCCGAGGCATCAGAGGCCCTGCGCGAGCGGGTGAAGCGCGAGCTGAACTGGTCGGCCTCGGTTCCGCTGCAAGGGCAGGTATTCGAGCTATGAGCGGTGTACCTACCCCCACAGCTTCGCCAGCTCTGCGCGCGATGCGCATGCAGTTGCACACGCAAAACCAGGCTATCGTGCTCATGCATGTCGATTGCCATGTCTGTCATTCGGAGGGGCTGGCGTCACGATCGCAGGTGCTGGTGACCGGGGGCAACCGCGAAGTTCAGGCGCTGCTTTATCAGACCAATAGCCCGCTCTTCGCACTGGATCGCGTGGTGCTTTCTGAAGCTGCCTGGCAAGCTCTGGGCATTGAGGACGGGGACACCGTGCTGGTACGCCACGCGCCCGTGCTGCATTCACTGGCCGGCGTGCGCCGCCGTATCCATGGCCAGCGCCTGGACGGTCCGGGACTGGCCGCGATCGTCCACGACGTTGTCCACGGCAGATTCACCGACGTGCAGTTGTCCGCCTTCCTTACAGCCACCGCCACGCTGCCGCTGGATGAGCAGGAGACAACACACCTCACCCGCGCCATGGTCGAGGTGGGCGAGCGACTGTCCTGGCCGTCTCCGGTAGTGGTGGACAAGCACTGCGTCGGCGGCCTGCCTGGCAACCGCACCACACCCATCGTGGTAGCCATCGCCGCTGCCAATGGCTTGGTGATGCCCAAAACCTCCTCACGCGCGATCACTTCTCCAGCCGGCACTGCCGACACGATGGAGACTCTAGCCCCCGTGGAACTGGATCTCGGTAGTCTTCGCCGCGTGGTCGAGGCAGAGGGTGGCTGTCTGGCCTGGGGTGGTGCAATGCACCTCTCGCCGGCCGACGACATCTTCGTGCGTATCGAGCGCGAACTTGACATCGACACTGAGGGGCAACTCATTGCCTCGGTGTTGTCCAAGAAGATCGCCGCCGGTGCCACCCATGTCGTCATCGACATCCCCGTCGGCCCCACGGCCAAGGTGCGTAGCCCGGAAGTGGCCCAGCACCTCGCGGCACGTCTCACAGCCACCGCCGAGCACTTCGGTCTGACCCTACGCTGTCTTATCACCGATGGCAGTCAGCCGATTGGACACGGCATAGGCCCAGCACTGGAGGCGCGCGACGTGCTGGCAGTACTACGCAACACCCCTGACGCGCCGGAAGACCTGCGCGAACGTGCGGCGATGGTTGCAGGCGCAGTGCTGGAGCTAGGCGGGGTCGCGACTGATGGCGATGGAATGCGACTGGCTCTGGAAACCCTCCGAGATGGCCGTGCCTGGCACCGCTTCGAGCGAATCTGCACCGCCCAGGGGGGCCTGCGCGAACCGCCCCGCGCTGCTCATGTCCGTCCGCTGGCAGCCGAGTGCTCCGGGCGTATCGTGCATATCGACAACCGCAAGTTATCCAGGCTGGCCAAACTCGCCGGCGCCCCTGAGCGAAAAGCGGCGGGTGTCCACCTGCAACTGCGCCTGGGAGATGTCGTCTCTCAGGGACAGACCTTGATGGAACTGCATGCCCAGACGCCGGGCGAGATGGCCTACGCCCTGCAGTACGCGGTCGACGCCGGCCCAATCGTCCATATCGAGGCCTGAGCACCGCATGCGCACTCTGCTTCCTACACCACCGCACTACTTGCACCAGTGGATGAAACGTTCTTCCGAGACCACGCGGGGCAGTGCGCATGCCGCATCCATCCGCGCATCCTCATCGGAGGTCAACGCCATCGAGCAAGCCATCGATATTGCCGGCTCGCACTTCCAGCTTCACTGGGGAAAATAACCGATGGAACTGCGACACCTTCGCTGCTTTGTGGTTCTGGCCGAGGAACTGCATTTCACGCGAGCTGCCGAGCGCCTGCATATTGAACAACCACCTCTATCACGCGCGATCAAAGAGTTGGAAGACGAACTGGGGGTTGTGCTCTTCGATCGAGATCGCAGGGGCACCCGGCTAACCGCTGCCGGTACTGCCTTCTTGCAGGATACCCGTCGACTGTTCACCGTCCTGGAGCAGGCCAGGGAGAACGCCAAAGCCGTCGCATCGGGCTTGCGAGGCAGCCTGCGGATCGCGGTGTCCGATGGCGCGATTGATCCTCGGCTATCGGCATTCTTGGCGCGTTGTCGCGCAGAAGAGCCGGAGATCGAAATACGCCTGTCCGAAGTACCGTTAGCCGAGCAAGTTCGCGGCTTGCGGTCGGGCGACTTCATGATCGGGTTCGCACACACGGCCGATGTTGGTGATGGCATTGTTGCCGAACCCGTCTGGCGAGACCCCCTGGTAATCGCAGTACCAGCCCGGCACGCACTGCTTGCCCACAAGAAGGTTCCACTTCACGAACTCCGGGGCCACCCGCTTGTCTTGTGCGATCCGCAGGTGTGCGAGGGTTATTGCCGTGAGCTGACCCGGCTCCTACAGGTGCTGGAGCACAAGTTGAACGTCGTTGAGGAAGTGTCCTCGCTGGACATGATGCTCACCCTGGTTGGAGCAGGCTACGGCATCGGCTTCATGACGGCGACAAAGATTCCGGTGAGCCAACGACCGGACGTGGTAGTCCGTCCTTTGGACTTGGATTCAGCGGTGATGACTACTTACCTGCTTCGTCCCGAGAGCGACAACCCGGCGGCTTCGTTGGAGCGATTTATCGATCGCCTACGTGGCCCTTTGTGCGACTAACACGGCCCTCAGACGCCGCCTGAAGTCTCGGTGTCGGTACGGAGATTGCGTTCAGTGGCCCCCATCAGCTCTGCCGCACTTATTCCGAGCGCGCTGGAGATCTTCAGTATCAGGGCAAGCGTTGGCATGTGCTCTCCGCGCTCGATCTTGCCCATGTGCGAGCGCTCAACCTCGGCCAGAGAGGCAAGCTCTTCTTGTGCAATTCCTTGCTCCGTGCGAACGGCACGCACCGCCTGCCCGAACGCCATTGCTGGCTTGGCCGCATATCTGGTTGTGCCATGGGGACGACCCCGTTGAACGCTACGCTTCTGCATCCCCAGAAGCGTCAAGCAGTCAATCAAACTTAACCACGTTAAATTTAACTCATTCGACTATCATTTGGGCTCGCCTTTTCGACCCGATCGTTTCTTGGGGGCTCTCATGCACGACGCCACCAGCCACTTCCCCGTTTTCAGGCTTGCCATAGCGCCCGGCGTGCCGTCACCGCATCTTTCGGCATTGCTCGCGCTGCACCGTGCAGAAGAGCCGGAAACCACCATCACATTCCATGAGGTCACGAGCGAGGCTCTGGTTGCCGGGCTGCTGCACGAAGGTCGCTACGACGCAGGTCTATCGCTTGACAACCCGACCCATGTGTCCCTGAAAAGCCAAGCGCTCTGGACCGAAAGCATGGCCGTTGTCATGCCCGTGCGGTTTCCCCTGCTTGACCAGGCGATGCTCACCATCGCCGACCTTCGGAACTACCCCGTCTATCGTTGGCAGGTGGAGGCTTGCAGCCTGCTAGATGAAAGGCTGGCGTCCCTTACGCCGGTGGGCCAAGAAAACATCCAGCGGGTGACTTCATTCGAGATGATGGCGCTATGGATTGCGGCCGGCTACGGGGTTGGGCTATCCGCGCAATCGCGCATCAGGCCTGTCCCTGAGTGGGGGCTCAGCATGCGACCGCTCGCCGACGGCCCCTACGACGTCGTGACGTACCTGCAGCGGCCCCACGCGCAAGCCGATTCCGCTGCAGAGCGGTTCGAGCGCAGAGCGCTGCAAATTGCGAGGGCAGACGCCGCGTAGTGGGCGCCCGCCCTCAATGGCCAGGGCCATCTCACCCCGGCCATAGGTTGCAGCATGGGGACTAGCCCCCCTCAAGTGCCGCTGCGCTATCCACCAGCCGACGGACGCTCTGCCGCACTTCCTCGGGGATAGGCCGCAGGGCAACTGCCTCGGGCACACCCGCATGGTGCTGGTAGTCGCCCATGATGACCCGGATGATGGCAGGCACATTGGTCGGCGTGACCGCATCAATCGCCGCGCGATCGCCCAGGTCCGGGTGCGGCTGGGTCAGCATGCGGTACAAATCCCACGAATCCGCGTGCGGGCACTGGTTCATGAGCACCTGGGCCAGCTTGTGCTTGAGC
>JRYL01002182.1_pt1 | contig 18650 bp, 26 predicted proteins | sample 235391 | NCBI WGS metagenome assembly JRYL01 (sample SAMN03074223, study PRJNA261481) | activated sludge metagenome | biome: Wastewater Treatment Plant; feature: Wastewater; material: Activated sludge; isolation source: activated biomass of a wastewater treatment plant treating wastewater from... ...
GCAGAGCGCGGCTGCTGACAAACGTGCCGGCCTTCACCGAGTTCTTGCGAACCGCCGCACTCACCAGCAGCGAGTTGCTCAACTACGAGAACGTGGCCCGCGAGACCGGTATCAGTGCCAAGGTCGTGCGCGGCTACTTCGAGATCCTCGAAGACACGCTGCTCGGCGAGCGGCTACCGCCGTGGCGGCGTGCGGCCACTCGCAGAATGGTCCAGACCGAGAAGTTCTTTCTATTCGACGTGGGGGTGGCGAGCCACCTGGCGCGGCGTTCGGTCGAGCCGGGGAGTGCTGGGTACGGCAAGGCCTTCGAACACTGGGTGCTGATGGAGCTGCAGAGCTACCGTCGCTATCGGAGTCCTGACCTGCCGCTGGCGTTCTGGCGAACATCGAGTGGGCTGGAGGTGGATTTCATCGTAGGCGACATGGATCTGGCGATCGAGGCCAAGAGCGGGCGACGCGTACACGCAGGGGACCTACGCGGGCTGGCCGCGCTGCGGTCGAGCCATGCAGTGCGCAAGGCAGTGGTTGTCTGTGGCGAGCCCGAGGCGAGAATCGTGGATGGTGTGGAGATCCTGCCTTGGCGGATGTTCGTCGATCGGCTGTGGGCGGGTGATCTCGTGGCGTGAGCGAGTGTTGGGGGGTGCCAGTGTCCGACCGGCACCGCAAGGTCGGTCCGTTGTCGGTCGGCTACAGCGCCTACGCAGGCGACCACCATTTCGGGCCCGACCTCCGCTGCGAGGGCCAAGTGGTCCAGCTCGCGATCACGCCGACGCCGAGCCGGGCCCAGCATCTCGAGATCGTGCGCGCGGCGATCGCGGCGATCGCGGCGCGTTGCGCGGCTGATCCGCGGCTGCACTTCGTCGACACGGCGGCGGCGATGGTCACCGCGGATGGGCAGCCGGACCCGCAGTGGTTCGTCGGCGACCAGTTGCACCTGAACGCCGCTGGGTACCGGCTGTGGACCGAGCGGGTGCGGCCGGTGGTTGCGGAGCTGCACGCGAACGACGGGCGGTAGGTGGGGGGCTTGCGTTCCTCTCACTCGACGGCCGCCCGACGACGGGAAGCATGCCAGCAGGCGATCCAGCCGGCGACCAGACCGCTGAGGCAGCCGATGAGGGATACTCCATTCCCATCCAGCGGAGTCCAGCCCCGCTCAGGTTCGGTGCTCGCCTCGAAGCTGTAGACCCCGGCAGCGAACATGGCGAACAGTCCGACGGCGACGCCCATGCCGACGGGGCGCAGCCACGAGCGTGGCGTTGCTCGCGAGCTGCGGATGTTCCCCGCATGCTCCTGTGTTTGATGTTGCTTGGTCGACGGCATGCGGTAACTCAGGGCATTGCCTTGTCGCCGGTGAGCTTCTCTGGGTAGCTCCTCCCGACAACGGAATGCTGGTAGAGCCCCGCTGGGGCGGCTGGCAAGTTCGTCGGGACCGGGAATTGCGTATCGCGTTTCGCGAGCAGGAGCGCGTCGATCAGGAAGCGGACGAGCTTCTGCTCGTAGGCGACGTCTTGGCCTCGGTACTGCTCCATGTTCCTGTTGACCCAGGAATCGGTCACGCGGACTCCGGTCGGCGAAGCTTCCAGGCGAAGCCCGAAGATGTGGATCCCGGTCCAGCTCCGATGAAATCGCAGCCACCCCTCGGCGAAGTAGATGAACCACTTGTCTTCCATCTGCCTGGGCACGAGGCCAAGCCGCAACTTCTCGAACTCCGCGGCGGTGAAGTGCGCTTCGAAGTGCAAGGGCTCGCGCTCTGCAGGTTCGGGAAGATGGTTCCAGGAGTCGGCGGTGGCGGTCATGCAGTGAGGAGCATAGCGCCTGTCGTTCGTCGCGGAGTGCAGCATGGTGTTGCGCGGCGGCTCCGACGCCGGTCACCGGCGAGTGGTCAGATCGGAGCCCCCGGAGGTGGGGCAGGTTCAGAGCGGCTGGAACAGACCTCGACAGGGCGCACTCTGCGGCGCGTCGACCAGCGTGCCTGCACTCGAATGATTGCCATCGACAAGGTCCAGCCGACCGGCTTCCGGATACGCATCGGCCACTCGATGCCATGGAAGCGTGGGCGCCGCTTGCTGTGCCCTCCGGCTACCGTTGCCGGTTGGACGTCGATCCCTCGCGACGCACGACGACGATGCCGACACGCTCCAGGGCACGCCGTCCGAAATGGAACGTGAGCATGGCAGCGAGGATGCCCGGTAGTCCGAGCAGGAACGAGACCACGTGAGGATACGCGTGGAAGGCGCCGCGGTCGATCGCGCCTCGCGCCCAGAGCGCGATCGGGATCTCCACCAGGACCCCAAAGCCCATGGTGATGGTCGCAAGCAGCCAGCCGCTCGCCGTCAGGTCGCTGGGGCGCAGCTTGTGCAACGGCGTTCCTTCGAGGTCTCGGCGACTTGTCATGAGCTGCTTCGTGTCGTGCGTAGCGACCTTCGCCTTCGTGGTGCCCTTCGGCCCTGCATATTCCAAGGCTATCTGGAAGGGGTGTCCGCTCCAGTTGCCTGGCTCGGCGAGCCAACTTGCCTCACGCAGATGGCGACCAGCGATGCCACCATCGCCCAACCAAAGAAGAGCACCAGCCAGGTCCTATGCGGCAACAATCCGAGGTAGGCTGGTACCGACAATATGGCTGCGAAGCCCATCCAAGTGTTGAGCGCCTTGCCGAGCAGGCCCGAAGGCTCCGGCAGGAAGCCGCCACGCCGAGCCCACGCCCAGTGGACGAGGTTGATCAAAACGGCCGATGCCGAGGCTTGCACGACGATATGTTCCATGGTGTGTCTCGAGTCAATCAGCGTCTACCGATGTCGGGCGTCTGCACCGCCCGATGTGCCTGCCGGTCCGGCGACTGCAAACACGAGACGGGCAAGCGCTTCGCCGATGTGCGTCCGGAAGCCGTCCTCCATTTGGCATGGGGTCGGCTTTGCCAGTAATGCCTTGTCGGCCATTTCTCCAGTTCGACGTCCCAACACAGATCCACCTGACCCGCCGGCGCAGGCCGTTGCCCGAGCCGATCCAGCATCTCGTACTGTGCACCTGGGTTCGTCGAGAACTTGGGGGTACCCGCGTAGACGATCTCGACGGTGCCGGCCGAGGTCCGCTCGCTTTGGTCGATCGGCAGCTGGGCCCTGTGCGCGATATCGTCGTCCTCGTACCCCAAGCCCATGGCCACCGCTGCGGCCAGCTCGGCGCCGACCGGTAGCTCTGCTTTCTCAGGGCACATGTTCTCGAGGTTACCAGAATTCGTGGCCGCGAGGACGTGCTGCTCGTGGCGCTATTTGACCGCCCTGGCTGCAAGGAGTGACTCGGCGAACGCCTTGCCGATGGGGGCCATGATCCTGGCCGCACCGAGGTAGTGGTAGCCACCGTTCGAAACGCCCTTCAGGCGCTTCCACTCTTCGGGGGTGAAGTTCGCCGCCATGTGCTTCATCTTGTTGTCCCATTCATCCGCCCTGGGATTCGTCTTCTTCTCCTTCGCGACCTTCGCGTCCACCTGCGGCCAGCAGTTCTCCATTCGCTCCTGGAGAGCCTCGAGCTCGGCGACCCAGAACGGCGCCGTCTCCACGGCGAACACATTCCCCCGGAACTCGTCGAGCGTTGACGGTTTCCGTTGTGCCGCACGGAAGTGCATCATCGGGGCGTTCTTGTCGCCCCTAATGCCGTCGATGCCCATCACGCCGATGACGAAGGGCAGCTTCGGAGCCGACAGATCCTTCCGCACGTCGCGGATGAAGTGGCCGAGCAGGTCGGCGTACAGGTCGTACCCGCCGGCCGTGTTCTGTCTCGGGTACACCCCGCCGTCGACGTAGTCGTTGAATCCCTGGAACCAGACGAACCCGGCCAACTCGTAGCCTTGGCTCTCGTCGTAGTCTGGCACCACCCGCTTGATGTCCGCGAGCACCTTCTTGGCATGCGCGATCATCTCGCGGTAGTAGCCACCCGTGGCGGCGGCTTTCTCGGCGAAGTACTTGGGCCGATCCTCGGCCTTGGGAATGCCGTGGGCACCCTGGGGGTGCTCGTTCCACAGTTCCTGGGTCTCCTTCGCCAGCACGTAAGGTCCCGCACTGGGCGGGCGGAAGTCGGTGTGCAAGCTGCGGCCGCCCCACGCGGTCTTGATGATGAGCACCGGCTCGCCCAGCTGCTTCTCCATCGTGATGCCGAAGGTGAACTCCGGACCGATCTTGTCGTCCGGGGCGCCAAATCCGGCGGTCAACTTGCCCTTCGCCTCCGTCAGGTCGGAGTAGGCATCGCCGAGGCACCCGATCGACGAGATCCACACCTTCTCGCATACATGCGGTTTCCCGTCGGTGCCGCGCATTTGCTGCAAGAGCGGGGCCGTTTTCGGATCGTCGGCCATCGAGTCGAAGGTCGACACGCTCGCGTGTCCTTGCATGTTCGACTGGCCAGCCAGGAGGAACACCTTGAGCGGTTTGGCCGAGGTGCTGGGCTTGGCGGGCGTCTGGGTGCCGGACTTCACTTCCTTGCCGGTCATCACCAGGTTGCGCTTGGGGATCGACAGGATGAACGCAGTCACCGACGAGGCGGACGTGCGGGAGTCGGAGCCGTAGCCGGCGTTGTCACGATTCGGCTGGTAGTAGAAACTGCCGTCGTTGCACTGGGCCATCGTGAACCACCAGCGGTTGGCGTCCATGAGCTTGCGGAAGCTGGCCGCATCGACGTGCGCGGCCAACGCCGTGTAGGCCATGCCCATGGTCGGCGAGCCGTGGGTGTCGGGGAAGCTCTGCGGATGCTTCCCGATCACCTGAGCGTGCGCCAGCGCTTGCTCGCGGTAGCCGACCTCATCGTAGGGGCACAGGAAGTTCGCGATGCCGGCAGCGCCGGTCCTGCCCATGTCGGCCCAGTCGTCTGGGCCACCGCCCTGGGTGTCGCCGTACCACACATAGCCGTTCTTGCCCGTTCCCCTCCTGAGGAAGGCGTAGGCGGCATCGTGCTTCTCGCGGTCGATCTTGATCCCGCAGCGATGCATCAAGGAGTACGCAAGCGCACCTTGACCGGTGAGCATGGCGATCGGGCCATAGCCCTCGAAGCCAGGATTGTGCCCCCATCCGCCGTGCGAGTCCTTGGGCCCTTTCGGGTACGAATCGGGATGGGACTCCCTTGCCTTGGGGTTGATCTGCGCCATGTCCAGGTACTGACTCTTCGCCAGGAGGTCGTGGACCTTCTGGAGATCGGGCAACACCTGCTCGTCGCGGGTCACGAGGTGGTACTCGCTGAGCACGATCGCCGCGCTCATGCGGTACCAGTTGACCAGCCCGAACTCCTCCCCGTGGATCACACTCCTGTGGTGCCGCACGTTGCGTTCGACGGCCGGCATGTACTTCGCCTCGCCACTGGCGAGCAGCGCCAGCGGGGTGAACGTGTTCTGGACCGGGTCGCCGAACGAACCGTCCTCCTGTTGATGGCTCACCAGGTAGTCGAGCAGCTCGGTGAGGATCCGCTCCGACTTCCGGCACTGGTCGGGGAAGTTCGGTGCGAAGGCCCCATACCGGGTGCCGACGTCGAGGCGGACCTCGACGGTCTCCTTGCCGCGCCGGAGCGTGAGCGGGAGCACTCCCTCGCGGTCGGCGCTTTGACACTCTTCGAGCGCGTGCGCGAATTCCGAGATCGGCCCGGCAGCGCCGAAAACTTCCTCGCCGTATCCGTTGCGGTGCTCCTGCTCGAACATCCGGCCGCCCGCACCGATCACGAGATCGCCCACCTGGACGTGGCCAACCGCCGACGACTTGGGGAAGACGTACTTGACGAGCAGCGCCTTCGGTTCTTCCGCCACCAGTTGGGCCCGCAATCCGGTGATGCCGAGATTGTAGAACCAGCCGGGTACTTCCGCGTCCGGTCCCGATCCCGCGCGCTGATTCCACGGGCGGTCCTTGCCGTAGTCGACCTGCGCCTGCAGCGCCGCGGCAAGGCAGAGACTCGACAGGATCACCAGTGGAAGCGTCCGGAAGCGTGCGGGCATAGTGGTTGCTCGTTCATCCATCGCCGAACGTACTCGACGACGAGTCGCGAACGTCGCCGCGGCGCTCGTCGGCTGCATGGTCATGCTGCCAGCATCCTACAGTCCACCGATCGCGAGCGCCTCGGCCCCGAGCTCGATCAAGACGACGACATCGACGCGGTCGTCGAGGCGGTCGACTAGGCGGTTGCGTGAGTCGTCTTTCCCTGCCTCGGACGGCAACAGCCCAGACATCCACCGGCGCTCGCCGGCTTCTATGCCTTGCCGGGCAGCCTGCTCCAGTACGCGGCAGACAGGTCCACCGCAGCCTTGTTGCGCCAGCACCTCTCCTCGCGCTCACGCAAGGCGACCTTGATCTCCACGTCCGACAAGGGCCTCCACGCGGAGTCTCTCGAGAATCCGCACGCCTCCGTCAGGCCCTGCGGGAAGTCGGCCAGCGCCGCTGCCTGCGCAGCGATGAGAGACTCGCTGTTTGCGCCCCCTTCGCAGGCGGGGTTCGCCAGCTGGACGCCATCGTCCTCCCAGCCGCACACGCCACAGATGTTGTAGCTGCCGAAGTGGGTGGCCGGCACGGTCAGGAAGCCGCAGACAGGGCAGGGCAATGTCACCGGAGGTCATCACCAGTTCTCTGGCATCGAGCAGCGAGCGCCTCTGCGGCGCTCGTTGCTCCTGCGCCTGGTCAGGCCCACGACTCTGCCGACGCCACGCAGGCCGGCAAGTGCTGCAGCAGGAAGCGTGACCATTCGCGAGCATGGTCCGGAGCTGCGTAGCGAAGCCACACATCATCGCCATCCGAGTAGGGAAGGGCATCGAGCACGAACTTCTTGCGGTACCACGCCGTCACGTTCTCCGAGACATGCAGCGCGTGATGCGAATCGGGCGGAGGCGTCAGAGATGTGATGACCGAGTTCTGCAGCGCACGCATCTCCTCTCGCGCGGGCGCCGAAAGCAAGCTGGCGATTCTCATGCGTCGGGCGGGGTGAGCGCCTGGAACAGGCTCGGCCGACCTTTGGAACTCCACGACGAACTTGGAACCAGCGAACGCATCCCAACCATCCCGGGAAGCCTGGAACCACACCACCGTAGAGGCGCCTCCGCGCGAACGACTCCAGCTGAGAAACCCCTTGGTGCGCTTGAAGTCAGCGCTCTTGAACCAAGATCCCAGGTCGGACTTCAGCAGCGCGTAGAGCTCGGTGGACTTCATGGGCAACGGACTGGTGGGCCTGACGTCTTGCCCTTTCGCAGCGAACGCCGCTGCGGCGCTCTTCGGCCTGCATGGGCTTGTCGGGCAGTGATCCTACGACTCGGAGCGTCGACTCCGGCCGAACGCGCCGGAAAGCAGGTCGATCGGCAGCAGGACGACCTCGATCACCAGGTCCATCGGAAGACTGATCACACCTCCGACGGGCTCGAGACCCAGCGACTTGCATGAACCACTTGGCCCAACGATCAGCTCGACGTCATGGGCAAGGGATGCGAACAATGGGAATCCGAAGAAGTAGCCCGATTCCGGTGCCTGGGGCCCCGTCGAACGAGTGGCAGCGGTCCCGCACGAGGAGGCGAAGAGCATGATCATCGGCAACAGCAGTACCGGATTTCGTCGCATCGCATTCACCTGCCCAGCGTCCCTGCCGTTCAGGCTCGAGGTGCACGGTCGGATGCACTGGAATCAAGGTTGGGATTCGCGCAATCCGGCGCATTCCGCGGTTCGTTGGAGCGTGATCACGGTACGGGTCAGAGCAGCTCTCGCGCAAGCCACCAGATGAGCCAGAGTGCGATCCCGACAGCCAGGCACTGGTTGACGGCGACATCCCACCTTCGGGCTGGCAGGGAGTGCTCGGGGTAGTCGACCGGCCACATGCCGAGTTCGGCGGCGCGATAGAGCAGCGCAAGCCTGAGCGGGATCCTCGTCACTCGGTCCTGCGGCGCTGCGAAGAACAGCCTGCCCGGGCTCACGCCATCCTCGTCCGTGTGGAAGTACCACAGGAATCCGGTCAGGTCGACACGGAGTCGCTCGGCGAACGTGGTCAAGAGCTCATCGAGGTCGTCCGCGAGCAACCCGAGATCCCCGTGCAAGTCGGTCTCTTCCGTCAGTGGACCTCGGAAGCCCGTCTGTTCGCGTACGAGCGCGTGGATCTCCTCTGCTCTCGAAGCGGCACTCATCGGGCTGACGTCTGTGTCCTGGAGCCGCGAAGGCCGAAACGGCGTTCACCGGCTGCATGGGCGATTCGGCAGCATCCTACCATCCGCCGAGCGCCTCGGCCTCGAGCTCGATCAGGACTACTTGTCGCGCAGACGAATGACTGGCGGAGGTGGGTAGGTCACTCGAGCGACTTGGGAACGGCCGACCGCAGAGACCTCGATCGGCTGAGGCAGCAAGAGCGTGCGGATCCAACCATCTGCGAGGCGTGTGCGTCCCGCGTCGTCGGTCACCGTCGCGAGGCCGTCGAACGAGGGATACACCACCATGACGTGAGCCTCGGCTACGGCGGATCCCTCCGAGTCGACGACCTGGACGAGCGTGCCGCAACTCGTCGCCCAACAGGCGAGTCAGCCCAGGGCCGCAAATGAGATGACGCGTGAGAGCTTGCGAAACTGCATGGTGATCCAGCCGACGACTTCGCAGCTGCGCCGCGATCCCCACTGCGTCGCTCGCCGGCTCCTGGGTCTGGTCGAGCGGCGATCGTAGTCGCCAACCACTCGCTTGCCTACCGCTGCTGCACCCGGCGGCTGTGCCAGAGGCAAACCAGCACTCGTGCAACGACCAGCACCAAGAAGACGACCGCAGCGCGGGACCACGGTGAGTCGGTGTAGGCCGAGTAGGGGGCGTAGAAGACCAAGGTGGGCTCGGGCCAAGAGAAGCCAAAGCTCATCCATGCCAAGGCCACCGATGTCGCCACGAAGGCGGCCAACCACCTAAGTTCGTTCTTCAGTCGCTGCATGGTGACCAGTTTAGTCCGCCCTAGGTTGTGGGCTGTCAGCCGCCGGCCGCTTGGGGCCGGCCGGCTGCCTGGCCTTGTCGGACAGCGCAGACCACTGCGTCACGGACAGGCAAATGCATTGCTCATGGTTGGGATTGGTCGTCTGCATAGCCGTACATCTCGAAGCGATCGCCGAGCCACCATGCATCATCGCCGGACAGCGCGGCGCGCTGTAGGAACTCGGAGAACGAGCGAGCGATGATCCGGCAGTTGCCAAGGTCGCTGGCCGTCTCGTGGAATATGTCGTAGCAGAGCCCGAGCCTCGCCGGGTGGCAATCGATTGCGATGTAGTTGCCGTCCTGCACATCGGCCAGAGAGTACCACGAGTCTTGCGGCGGCCTGCCCATGGGCGCGCCGTAGATCGCCATGCCGATCTCCACGAAGTCCTCAGGCGAAGAGATCCGGTAGCGAGGATCTGATGGTTGGCCGAACATCCTGCCCCCGCCGAACCGGCGGTAGAAGGTGAGCAAATCCGCTGGTAGAAGCAACCCACTCGGCAAGGCCGGCAGCCGTGTGGCGCTGCCGAAGTCGCAGTCGTCTCGGCCTTGCAGTTCGTCGAGGATCTGATCCAGCGGTTTCATCGGATGTCCACCGTCTTTGCCGATGAGCCGCGAGCGCCGCTGCGGCGCTCGTCGGCTCCTGCGGCTTGTTGGGCAGCCCATCGTACACGAAGCGTCGGAATCTACTTGCCTGCGGTCCAAATGTAGATGTCTCGCTTCACGTGATTCCCGAATAAGCCCCTGAAGTTGGTCATGCTGCAAGCCTCCACGACGACCGCGTCCGGTGTGTCCGCCAAGGCTCGAAACCAGGCAGAGCTGCCACGATGCGTCTCTGCGAGCTGACTGATTCGAACCTCTAGATCGGAACGAGGCATGCGAGTGACCGAATCACCCGCGCTTGCCCACAGGACCTGGAAGCCATTTCCGAGCAGTGACAAGCCCAGTCCAACAGTCAGTAAGATACTTCGCTTTCGAGCTGGACGGTTATTCATCAATGAGGGCTCCAACGGACGGTCAACGTCTTTTGACGCTGAGCTGTGGCGCGCAGCGCCGTCAGCTCCTGCGTCTAGTTTGGCGGCTCGTTGCTTGCAAGTCAATCGTCACGCAACCATCCGCCGCTGGATCCGCGTGAGCAGAGGATGCCCAGCGTCGACTCGAACGTCAGCCAGTAGTCGCGCTTGCCAGGATCGACGGAGTAGCGATAAGTCCGGGCCACCAAGACCCCCATGCTTGTGGCGGGTATCTCCTCGATCAGAGATGGGACCAGGTCCTCGAGACGATCTGGATAGCTACCGTGCATGGACCGCCACGAATCGAGCAACCGGCAAAGGTCGTCTCCCAAAGCTCGGCTTGCCTCCTCCTGGCGATCAACGATCATCGACGACGCAACCATCGCGGTGACACTCGCGGCGAAGCACGCAACTCCACTCGCGACCATGCGCCTCCGCGCACGCTTCATACCGATTAGGACGAGTGCGAGACCAAGGATTGGCACGCAGAAGAACTGGGCCAAACCGACCGAACCAGCCATGCCGAATCCGAAGGCCTCAAGGTCAGCCAAGAGCAAGGCAGTGCCAAGGCCTACGAAAACAAGAATGCCCACAAGTCCTCCTGACGGTTGGGGCGCTGAGCCGCGAGCGCCGCTGCCGCGCTCGTCGGCTCCTGCGGGGAGTTGGACGGACATTCTATCCACCGGAGTCGATCATCGCCTGCCGCACGAAGGACAAAAGCTCACGTCTGATCGCGAGATCATCCGCACCGTAGTCCTGCAGCGCGAACGCAACAGAGCTCGCTGCCTCGCCGCGCATGAGCTCGTGCAGCCTCAGGATCAAGGCGATCTCGATCTCGCGGTGCCGAACGGCATCAGAGAGAAGTCCATCGGCCTCACGCAACAACGCAGAGGCACCATGAAAGCAGATCACCACGTCAGCATCGGGCTCACCGCGAACTGCCTCCAGCAGGTCACGAAGCTTGGCGACGGTCTTGGATGAGAGGCGTCCGGATCGACGCTCGCGCAGCCCGCGCAGTTCTGCCTGCTTGAGATCTGCCCACATCGCCAACCTGGCCCGTCCAAAGTCTTTGGTGCTCACTCGCGAGCTCCCGCTTGGGGGCGCTCGTCGGCTGCTGTACCAAGTTAGCCGGCGCCGAGACGCTCCACGATGAGAATGTAATGGGCGTTGCCATCGTCATCTGTCCATGCATCCGTCTTGGAGACCGGCGAGAACGACACTGCGTCGTCCTTTCGGACACGAGAGTAGCGCCCGGTCGGGTCATCGGTCCACGGGGTCGTCTCAAGCTGGATTCCACGCACGATCCACCGGTGAAAGAGATTCGGGACGCCGGCACGATGCGCGTGCGTCTCGAACCAAAAGAATGGGTCGATGCCAAGGTACAGCCGCCCGGACACTCGGCTGCCCGTCGAGAGCTGCGGATTCGGCGCACCATCTCTGTAGGCAAGAATGCCGGCATCGAGAACGGCGAACTCAGGCACGGACAGGACAACCCTGCCATCGAAGTCGTACTCAGCACCGCGGACAAGTCGCAGATTGGGCTCCGTGTCCCGAGGCACCGCGAGGGACACCATCCCGAACTCAAGAGCAAACCGCGCCTCGTCTCCGACGCTGAAGTCGCCGTAGTTGCCGTCCTGGATGATCCATGCGGACAGGCCGATGTTTAGAATCACCATGACACAGGTTGCGGCCGGCTAACGTCTCTTGGCTCTCAGCTGCGCGCCCTCTGGGCGCGTCAGCTGCTGAGCGTTGTTGGACCGCTATTCACGCGGCTCAGTGATGAGAAAGCAACCCGCAAGGCTGAGTGTGGTCTCCACCTCTCGCTCGATTGCAGCAGAGGCAGTGGCACGCACATGCAGCACGATTGGGCTCTCCGCATCCCGAGCGAACCGCAGGTCCACTTGGTAGCAGCCACGCAGGCTGATGTCTGTCCATTGGTCCTTCTCATCGTTGGTCGCCTCAAGCGCGACTTGAAGACCAGACAGCACGTCAGGGTCCAGCTCATCCCCGGCGAGCTGCGCAAGGTAGATCAGGGTCGCCTGAAGGCTTTCTGGTCGGATCCAGGTTCCATAGCCCATGCGGTCGGTCCAACGTCTCTGCGACTGAGCTGCGAGCCGCGCGCGAGGGGCCTCCCTCGCCTTGGTGTTCCTCGCGGCTCGACAGCTCCTGTCGCTGGTTGGGCAGTCTACTCGCCACTCACTCCCCCATCCATCCGCACCTCCGGACCCCGACTGCGCGTGGCCCTCAGGCTGATCCATGCCGCCATGAGTAGGCCGAGGGCAAGGCCAACCCCCGCGCCTCGAACGAACAGCCCCCGAGGAAGAAGGCTCCACGGAGAGTATCCGGAATCGTGGGAGACGTCAGTGATGCTAGGGGGAGCATCGCTGTCGTCATCGGCGACGATCGTCGCCGAGGCCGAGCCAACAGCGCCACTGAACGTGTAGACCCGCAGGTCCGACGCGACGGCCTGCCCTCTGAAGTCAAAGGCGAGCTCGATGCTCGAGTCATGCCTGGGGCAGATCTCGGCAGTCCCCTGCTGTCTCGGCTCAATCCCACGAATCAACGCGACGTCCTGTCCTGCCTCTACGCGCACGGTCAGCACGCGGCTTGTCATGTTGTGGACGGTCACCTCGACGCCCCGTGGAGCCAGCGACAAGCCACCGATCACAAGGGCGGACAGCAACAGTCCACAGGCGCCGCGGCGACCGCGGAATGGCCTCGAGATCGCTTGTTCGGAAGCCATGGCGGATCTGCCCAACGCCTGTGACGCTGAGCCGCGAGCGCCGCTGCGGCGCTCGTCGGCTCCTGCGTCCAGTTGGACAGTTATCCTATCGGTTGGGGTCGGCCTGGAAACGCCCAGCCAGCACAAGGCAGGCAACGCCAGACACGAGGAGGCCAGCACCAAAGGGACCCATCGGCCAGAACCAGCCGTCATCTAGCAGCTCAAAAACGCCGAGGCCACTCAGGATCGCGCCCCCGAGCAGCAACAAGATGCCGGCCACAACCAGGACGTTTCGAGCAACCACGGTCATCGACCTGTCCAACTAGTGTTCGACGGAACCACCGAACNNCTCCCGAGCAGCCCCCGCCACCGCCCGCCCCGCCGGCAGCCCCACCTGCCTCGTCCAGCCCGAACACCGAGCCCAGCCCCTCGAGCGGGCTCTTGACGCCGAACGGCCCGCGGTCGAGCACGTGCGTGTAGATCATCGTCGTGCGCACGTCGGCGTGGCCGAGCAGCTTCTGGATGGTGCGCAGGTCGGTGCCGCTCTCGAGCAGATGCGTGGCGAACGAGTGGCGGAGCGTGTGGCAGGAGGCGCGCTTGGGGATGCGGGCGCGCAGGACGGCTTCGTGGACCGCCTTCTGGATGGCTGACTCGTGGAAGTGGTGGCGGCGGCGTTCGCCGGTCGCTGGGTGGACGTAGGTGCGGGTCGCGGGGAAGAGCCACTGCCACGCCCACTCGCGGCTGGCGTTGGGCAGCTTGGTGGCGAGTTGGTAGGGCAGTTCGACGTAGCCGGCACCGCGGAGCAGGTCCTCGCGGTGCAGGAGTTCGACCGCGGCGCGGTGGCGAAGGAGGGCGGGACGGAGTGGCTGCGGGAGGAGCGTCTGGCGGTCCTTGTCCCCCTTGCCGGCGCGCACCGTGACCGTGCAGCGAGCGAAGTCGACGTCCTTGATGCGCAGGCGTACGGCTTCGAGAAGGCGGAGACCAGAGCTGTAGAGCAGGCCCGCGACGAGTCGCGGTACGCCGTGCAGTTCGCCCAGGACGGCTTCGACCTCGGGGCGATCGAGTACGACGGGCAGGTTGGCGCGAGGTTGCGCGCGCACGAGGTCGTCGAGCCAGGGCAGGTCGAGGCCGAGCACGTGCCGGTAGAGGAACAGGAGTGCCGCGAGCGCCTGGTTCTGCGTTGCGGGGGCGCAGTGTTCGGCGACCGCAAGGTGCGACAAGAACGCAGCGACTTCGACGGCGCCGAGGTCGCGCGGGTGCCGCAGACCGTGGAACCGCACGAAGCGCCGGAACCACTGCAGGTAGACCTCCTCGGTGCGCGGGCTGTAGCTGCGCGTGCGCAGGGCTGCGATCAGACGGTCGGCGAGACGCGGCTCGGTCATGACCGCTACGTGTCATGTCGGGAGCCGCGGTTGCAGGAACTTCGGATTCCTTTCCTCACGAAGGGCGTTGCCCCGGGCGGTTGCGGACCCCGTGGGATCCACGGGGAGTCGATCGCCCGAACAGGATTTCCCGGAGCGTTGCATCCACCAGCTGCCCCAGGCACCCGGCGACGTGCGCCCGATCAGCCTCGGGAAACGGTGGGGGAACCGATCGGCTGGCCCATTGGTCGCCACGCGAAGTACGGGCCCAACCACGGCTGCTCGTGCGTGAAGGCCATGGTCCACTCCATCGACTCGGGGAACACGTAGATGTCGGTGCGCAGGAACGTCAGGTCCGGCAGCACAGCTCCGGTGATCCGGACCCCAGGGCCCGCGGACCAGGACTCCGGGATCGCCAACACCGGTCCCGGCGGCATCGACGAGTATTGCTCGAAGGCTTCCTGATGGTTCAGCGCTTCGACCAGCCCGAAGCTGAACGCATGCCAATGGAAGCGCCGCAGGCGGTACTTGCCCGTGCGCAGCTTGACCGGGCCACAGAATGCCTCACACCACGCGGCGAAGTGTCGCCTCGCGTCGCCGCGCCGCAGTGGTTCGACGGCAAGACCTGCGGCCTCAACTCGTGCAGCGAGATCGCTCATCGTTGCCGGCGTGTTCGGTTGCCTGTCCTCTCGATGGTGGAAGCCTCACTGATACCCGAGCCGCGCCCAGATCCCATTGCTCAGGTCGTACCCGAGCGGCCCCGCGGTCGGGGCGTGGTAGCTCTGCACGGCGACCTCGAGCCCCGCGAGCTGCGGCACCAACGGCAGGTTCAGCGTGGCACTCCATTGTGGCCCGGTCAGCACCTGCAGTACCGCCGCGTTGCCGAAGGCGAACCAGGCGAAGCACGAACTCGCACCAAGGTAGGTCGGCGCACTCGGGCGCAGGCTGAACAACAACAGCCCGTTGGTGTTCGCCGGCCCGTCGAAGCCGAGGACCGTGACCGGCTGGCCGAGCATCGGTCGCGACATCAGGGTACGCGGCAGGATCGGCCCGCCACCGCACGCGCCGGACTGCATCGTGACGTCGGCGCGCACACGGCCGGAGGTCACCCACCAGCCGTCGCGGCCGAGTTGCACCGTCGCGACGACTGCGAAGTCCCCGTAGCCATCCGCATCGACGTCGCCCAGCGCACACAGCCCGCCGGCGATGCGCGTGTAGGGTGATTCGCCGAAGCTCCACAGCCGTGCCCCGGTGCGCCCGGACACGGCCTTCAGCCGATGGCCGTTCGCGGTGTTGACGACGACGGCGAGATCCACCATCCCGTCCTGGTCGAGATCCCCGATCGGCGCGGCATCCTGCTGCAAGGCGGTCTCGAACGGCTGTTCCGCCCGCAGCGTCAGCCGCACGACCCCGGTCCGCGGGTCGACGACTGCGATCCGGCCGTCCGTCCCATTGCCAGCTTCGCCGCTGCGATGCAGCAGCAGTTCCGCGACACCATCGCCGTCGAGGTCGGCCACGCGCAGATGGCGCTGGTCGCCAGTCCCGAGCCCCACGGAGCGCACGACGAGCAGCGGATTGGTCTGCAGCACATGGGTGTCGTTGTTGCGGGTGGTGACGACCACGTCCTGACGGCCGTCGTTGTCGATGTCGCCGATCGTGCGGACGTCGGCGTCGGCCTGGTTGCTCGGCATCGTCGCCGAGGTCGCGAGCAGGTTGCCGCTCTGCCCCTGCAGCAAACGAACGACGATCTGGCCATTGCCATTGTAGAGGGCCACCGCGAGGTCCGCGCGCCCGTCGGCGTTCCAGTCGCCGAGCGCCGTGACACCGACGTAGGCGAAGTTGCCTCCGGCTGGCAGCGAGTACCGCAGCGTTCCGGTCGCACCCGAATAGACGTACAGCCGGCTGTAGGTGACGACCGCGACATCGCCGCGGCCGTCGAGGTCGGCGTCACCGAAACCCACGCAGTCGCGGACGGTGTCGAAATCGTTGGCGGTGAACGTGTGCAGTGGCGCAGCGGTGGCACCAGAAGCCAGCACCACTTCGTAGCTGGCGACACCGGGCGACGGCGAGACGCGCACGTAGCTCAAGAAGTCGGCTACCCCGTCGCCATTGGTGTCCGGCGCTGGCCGCACGAACGGCTGCGGAGCGCGATCGAGGGTCGAGAGGTGGCTGGCGTGGATGGCTTGTCCGGGCAGCGCGAGGGTGAGCGAAGAGAGAAGGGCGACGGTCTGCAACGGCTGCATGGGGCCTCCAGGGGTCCAGCGGTGGATCGCGCATCGTACCCGCCGAAGGCGGCGCCGGGCACGGCTCGACCACGGCGGGCACGTACCCAGTGGCGGCCTCGACGGGTGATCCTGCGGGCCGCAAATCGGGATCCGACCCGTTCGGGAAGGACTTCACAGTGGCGGGACGCGTACCGGCGGCCGAAGGGACTCACCCAGGGACCGACCGCTGCACCGGCTCGACCGCAGGGGCCGCGGCGCATGGCCGCCCGCCGCTTACGTCACGCAGGCTGGACATGCGTCATCGCGATCGCCGTAGCGGTCGCGGTGGCGCAGCCAGATCCCCGTCTCGTTGCGGCCCAGCGGCGCCCGGTCGAGCCATTGGTAGACACTCCACAGGCCGTCTAGCCCGCGCGCGAACGTCGAGTACGTGTGGTGCACGGCGCCGTCGTGGCGCACGAACGCGCTCACGCCGGGGCGTTCGCGCGTGTAGGTCGCGACGTCGACTCCTGCCAAGGCCGCCGAGTCGCCGACCGGCGTTCCCTCCATCCGGCTGGCCATGCCTTCGCCAGTGCGCGCGGGCCACGGCGGTTCGCGGCGGTAGTTGTATTCGATGCCACCGTCGTCTTGCTGCGCCGCGGTGAAGCCCACCCCGAAGTCGAAGTGGAAGTCACTGCCGGACGACGACACCCACGGGAACGTCCAGCCCATGCGCCGCCGGAACTCCTCTAGGCGCTCGAAGGGCGCCCGCGACACCGCGGCCAGCGTGACGTCGTGGGCGTTCAGGTGCACGACCAGCCGGTCGAAGCCGTCGGCGACGGCCGAACACGACGCGCAGCCAGCCGCGTATTCGGGACCGAACATGAAGTGGTAGATCAGCAGCTGAGAACGGCCTGCGAAGAGGTCTGCGAGCGTCACTGGGCCAACAGCGCCCTCGAAGCGATACTCCTTGTCGATCCGCACCCACGGCAGTTGCTGCCGCTGGCGCGCCAGTTCGTCACTGCGGCGGGTGAGCTCTTTCTCCTCGGCGAGCAGGCGCAGGCGTGCCGCGAGCCACTGTTCGCGGCTGCCGATCCGTGGTTCGTTGTCGGTGTTCATCGGGTGCGGTCTCCCTGGGGCTTGGTCGTGGGTTGCGTGGGGTTGGCAAGGGTCTTGGAGTTCGTCGGGATCGGGCGACTGGTCAGCGACTTCACCGCCAGAGCCAACAGGCCGGTAGCGGTGCCGGTACCACCGGCGGTCAGCAGCAAGGTCGCGAAACATGCAGGACACATGGGTGCTCCTCGAATCGGTTCATCGGTTTGGATTGCACCCCGATGGCGAACGGCGAAGCCCTCGTTCGACCGGAATCCGAGGATTCCGGCGGTCGCGGCCCGATTTCAGCCGCGGCGACGCTGCAGGAAGCGTCGCACCGTCGCATCCTCGGTCAGCGCGATGGCACGATCGAAGGCGGCCATCGCCTCGCCGCGCCGGCCGAGCCGAGCTAGCAGATGCGCCCGCGCGGCGAAGTACGGCTGGTGATCACCCACCACCTCCGGGCCGATGGCTTCGAGGGCGAGCAATCCGGCGGCGGCACCGTGCACCTCGGACACCGCGATCGCGCGACCGAGGCGCGCCGCCAATGTCGGCGCGAGCGCGACGAGATGTTCGTAGAACAGCAACACCGCGGCCCAATCGGTGGTTCCCGTGCGCAGACGGTCGGCGTGCACCGACTGGATCGCTGCCTCGAGCTGGAATCGTCCACGCAGCCGGCTCTGCCGAGCTGCGGTCGCGAGAGCTGCCTCGGCCGCCTGCACGAGCGGGGCGGACCACAGTGCCGGGTCCTGGTCCGACAGCGGCACGTAGTCGCCCGAGGCGTCGCGTCGCGCCTGCCGTCGCGACTCGCAGAACAGCAGCAGCGCGAGCAGGCCGAGCACTTCGGGTTCGGTCGGCAACCGCTGGGCGAGCAACTGCGCAAGCCACACGGCTTCGTCGACCCGTTCGCGGCCCGCGGGGTCGGAACCGTGCACGCCGTCCCAGGCGAGGCCGTATGCGGCGTACACGGCTTCGAGCACGGACCAGGCGCTGGCGCATCGCGTCCGCCGACAGCAGGAAGGCCGGCGCGAAGCGGGCTGCGTCGAAACCCAACACGACCTGTAGCATCAGCGGTGCGTGCATCGCCGGGTCGATCGCTGGATGCGCACAGACGAACAGCAGCCGCAGGCGCTCGTCGGGCAGCTCGTCGGGTTCGGTCGGCACGAACTCGACGGCCAGCGCGTGCACGGCCGCTTCTCTGCGTTCCCGTACGCGACCGCGCCGCTGCTGGTCGAGCAGACGATGGCGCGCCGCCGTCAGCAGCCACGCCTGGGGCTTGTCGGGAACCCCGTCGCGAGGCCAGTTCGTCAACGCCTCGAGCA
>JRYL01000987.1_pt1 | contig 18464 bp, 13 predicted proteins | sample 235391 | NCBI WGS metagenome assembly JRYL01 (sample SAMN03074223, study PRJNA261481) | activated sludge metagenome | biome: Wastewater Treatment Plant; feature: Wastewater; material: Activated sludge; isolation source: activated biomass of a wastewater treatment plant treating wastewater from... ...
CGCGCCGCGCCTGCACCAGGCGCTCGAAGGCGGGCGTGTCGGTGCGGAAGACCTCGATGGACAGGCGCTCGGATTCCGGCAGGTCCGAAGCCAGGCGCAGGCTGCGGATCGGCGTACGCTGTGCCGGGTCGGTGTAGAAGCCCATCGGTGCCGGCCCGCGCGGCAGGGACGAGAGGTGCTCGATGCCCGAGAGCACGCGCCCGACCGGGGTGACGTTGCGATCCAGATGGCGCGGGGCGTGGCCGATCACTGCATACAGTTCGGCCCCGTTGCTGCTGTCGGCGGGATTGTCCCGGCCGGCACCGACCAGCCCGTAGCAGTGCGCCATCCACACTTTTCCGCGCGCCGGATCGCGCGCCGCGGCAAAGCCGTCGACGAAGCCGACCTGTGGCGCATAGGCGTCGCGGCTGTCGATGCGGCGGAAGCCCGAGTCCGCTGCATCGCGCTCGAACTCCGCCGGCAGCCGCGCCCGGGCCTCGCCCGGCGCGCGGCGATGCTCGGGATTCCCGGCTTCCGGATCGCCCCACTGCGCCACGTAGTTGTCCTGCACCCGCACGATCGCCAGGCCATCCCAATAGCGGGCGTGAGCCAGAGTGCGGATGTTGGCGACGTGCTCAGGCGCGAACTGCGGTGCCAGTTCGATCACCACGCGTCCGCCGGGGAGGTCCATGTAGAGTGTGTTTTCCGGATCGGGCCGGCGCCAGTCCGCCGCGCTGGAGGCGGCGAGCACCTCGGCAAGGGTCGCTGCCGGCGCAGATGGTGCGGCAATCGCCAGGCAGGGCAGGGCGCAGGCGAGCAGCAGTGCGGTCGGGCGCAGCAGGGACATGGCGGCTTCCAGATCAGGGTGGGTGCAGTCTAGGGGCCTGCGCGGCAAAGGTGCAGCGGCCTCGGACCGTGGCTTGCGCAGGGCGGCGAGGCTGCGCAGACTCGCCGCATGCACGATGCGTCACTGCCTCTCGCATCGCGTGCGATGCGGCCACTCGCCTGCGCAGCCGTCGGGCTGCTGCTGGCGCTGCCGTGTGCCCGTGCCGCCGAATCCGGGGCCGCGTCGGATGCGCCGGATGCGATGCCGGTGCTCGTGGTGACGCCGGGCCTGCGCGCAGAGGATGCATTCGCGGTTCCCGCCTCGGTCACCGCACTTGACGTGGATCTGGCGGGGCGCGGTGGGCCCGGCGTGGGGCTTTCGGAGACGCTGCGGCGGGTGCCGGGCGTGCTGTCGCGCTCGCGCCAGAACCATGCGCAGGACGAACAGCTTTCGATTCGCGGCTTCGGTGCGCGTTCCAGCTTCGGGGTTCGCGGCGTGCGGCTCCTGGTCGACGGCATTCCCGCCACCATGCCGGACGGACAGGGGCAGATGTCCCACGTCGATCTGGCCTCGGCGGCGCGGGTGGAGGTGCTGCGCGGGCCGTTTTCGGCGCTCTACGGCAATGCCGCTGGCGGGGTGGTGCAGGTTTTCAGCGCCGGCGGCACGCCGGAGCCCGAATGGAGCCTGCGCCTGGGCGGTGGCAGCCACGGCCTGGAGCGCGCACATGCGTCCGCGCGCGGGCGCACCGACGTGATCGACTACAGCGTGGCCACGGGCGTCTTCCGCAGCGACGGGTTCCGCCGCCACAGCCGGGCCGAGCGACGCCACGGCAACGCGCGGCTCGAGTTTCCGCTGCGTGGCGACGGCCGGCTCGTCCTGCTGGCCAACGCGATGGATCAGCCGCTGGCCGAGGATCCGCAAGGGCTCACTGCCGCCCAGTTCCGCACCGATCCGCACCAGGCATCGGCCCAGGCGCTGGCCTTCGACACCCGCAAAGAGGTGCGCCAAAACCAGGGCGGCGCGATCTATGAGCGCGCCCTGGGCGCGCAGGTTTCGCTGCGCGCCATGGCCTACTGGGGCGAGCGCGACATGCGCCAGTTCCTCGCGGTGCCGGTGGCGGCGCAGGCCAGCCCGCTCAGCGCGGGCGGCGTGGTCGGGCTGGATGGCGACTACGGCGGCGCGGACCTGCGCGCCTCGCATGAAGGCCGCCTGCGCGATCGCCCGTTCGCCCTCACGCTGGGCCTTGCCGCGGACCACCAGCGCCAGCATCGCCAGGGCTGGGAAAACTTCGCCGCGGGTCAGCTTGGCGTGGTCGGGTCGCTGCGCCGCGACCAGCGCGATGCGGCATCCAGCCGGGACGCTTACGCGCAGCTCCGCTGGGAACCGGTGCCGCGCTGGGCGCTGAGCCTCGGCGCGCGCAGCAGCGAGGTGCGGCTGCGTTCGCGCGATCGCTACATCACCGCGTCCAATCCGGACGACAGCGGCAGGGCGACCTACCGCAGCACCCGACCGGTCGCCGGCCTGGTCTTCCAGGCGAGCCCCGCGTGGCGTGCGTACGCTTCCTTCGGGCGCGGTTTCGAAACGCCGACGCTCAGCGAGGTGGCTTATCGTCCGGATGCCGCCAGCGGCCTGAACCTGGACCTGCGCCCGGCCACCACCGCAAGCGTCGAACTGGGCGTCAAGTGGCGTGGCCATCGCGATGCGATGCTCGATCTGGCCCTGTTCGACGCCGCCACGCGCGCGGAGATCGCGGTCCTCGCCAGCGCGGGTGGGCGCACCGTCTATCACAACGTCGGACGTTCGCGGCGGCGCGGCCTGGAGGCCATGCTGCGCCTGCCGCTGGGCGAGGCGTGGACGCTGCACGCGGCCTGGACCTGGCTCGATGCGCACTATCGGGACGGCTTTGGCGCGTGCGATGCGGCCGGGCGGTGCGCCGTGCCGGCCGGCGCGCGGATACCGGGCGTGCCGCGCGCCGCGCTGGCCGGCGAACTGCGCTGGTCCAACGGCCGCGGCCTGAGCGCCGCGCTGCATCTGGATGCCGTCGGCAGGATGCCGGCGGACGACGCCGGCCGCACGTTCGCCCCGGGTTTTGCGACGCTGGGCTTCAGCGCCGGGCAGGAATACGACCTGGGCCAGTATCGCCTCGCCCCCTTTGTCCGCATCGACAACGCATTCAGCCGGTCCCACGTCGGCTCGGTCATCGTCAACCAGGCTTCCGGTGCCAGCCTCGAGCCGGCCCCCGGTCGCAGTCTGTGGCTGGGGATCCGCGTCAGCCGCAGCGCCCGCTGACCGCGCGGGAATCGCCGGACTGCCGCCTTTCCGACGCGTCCGGCCGCCGCAGGACGGGCGGAGGTTCGCCAACCCGCAGCTGCCGCGCCCTCCCGCTATTGCAGAGGGAGATACTTGTTCCTATAATGAGCGACTCTGCTGCGGGGTGGAGCAGTCTGGCAGCTCGTCGGGCTCATAACCCGAAGGTCGCAGGTTCAAATCCTGCCCCCGCTACCAGTTCGGTGATGAGAGGGCCTCTTCGGAGGCTCTTTCATTTGCCGGACCGAGGAAGGTCCGCAGGCGGACTTTCCTGGAGGCCTGGCCAGGCCTCCGTGAAACCGGACTGGACTGCAAGGGGCCTCGTGCCCCTTTTCTTTTGCTTTGAACAAGGTGTTGCCCGTTTTTTCCATGACCTCGATCGAACGCGACATCGAAGCGCTGCTGTCCCCTGCCGTGACCGCGCTCGGGCTTGAGCTGCTTGGCGTGGAGTTCATCCCCGGCAGCGGCAACGCGGTGCTTCGGCTGTACATCGACGAGCCGGAGCGCGGGGTGACGCTGGAGGACTGCGAGGCGGTCAGCCGCGAAGTCAGCGCGCTGCTGGACGTGAACGATCCGATCGAGACGCACTACACGCTGGAGGTCTCCTCGCCGGGGCTGGACCGCCCGCTGTTCAAGCCGGCGCAGTACGCGCGCTTCATTGGGCAGGCGGCCAAACTGACGCTGGAGTTCCCGCAGGACGGGCGCCGCCGTTTCCAGGGGCCGATCCTTGCGGTCGACGGCGACAGCATCACCATCGAACAGGACGGGCAGCCCGTGGCGCTGGTCTGTTCGGCCATCCAGAAGGCCCGGCTGGTCCCGGTCTTCGAGCCACCCGCCAAGCCCGGGCGCGCGCCTTCCGGCGGCACCCGGCAGAAACAGCGCGATTCGTGAGGATCGCCTGATTTTCGTCAACTCGACAGGGCCGTGAGCGGTCCGACGGAGCGATACAGATGAGCAAGGAACTGTTGAACGTCGTTGAAGCCGTCGCCCACGAAAAGGGTGTGGCGCGACAGGTCATCGTCGAGGCGATGGAAGCGGCGCTGGCGTCCGCGGCCAAGAAACGCTACCCGGACGAAGACGTGACGATGCGCGTGACGATCGATCCGCGCAGCGGCGAGTACGAGACGTTCCGGCGCTGGGAAGTCGTGGCCGACGACGTGGTGATGGAATCCCCGTCGCGCCAGCTTCGTCTGATGGATGCCATCGACGTGCGCCCCGAGGCGCAGGTCGGCGAGTTCATCGAGGAACAGGTCGAAAACGCCGAGTTCGGGCGCATCGCGGCGCAGGCGGCCAAGCAGGTCATCGTGCAGCGCGTGCGCGAAGCCGAGCGCGCGCAGGTGGTCGAAGCCTACGCCGACCGGGTGGGCGAACTCCTCACCGGCGTGGTCAAGCGGGTCGAGCGCGGCAGCGTCTACATCGATCTGGGCGGCAACGCCGAGGCCTACATTTCCCGCGACAAGGCGATCCCGCGCGACACCATGCGCGCCGGCGACCGGGTGCGCGGCTATCTGGCCGAGGTTCGGGCCGAGTCGCGCGGCCCGCAGATCTTCATGTCGCGCACCGCTCCCGAGTTCATGATCGAGCTGTTCAAGCTCGAGGTGCCGGAAGTCGGCCAGGGACTGGTGGAAATCAAGGCCGCCGCGCGCGATCCGGGTGATCGCGCCAAGATCGCGGTGCTCGCCCACGACAGCCGTACCGATCCCATCGGCGCGTGTATCGGCATGCGCGGCTCGCGCGTGCAGGCGGTCTCCAACGAGCTCAACGGCGAACGCATCGACATCGTGCTGTGGGCCGACAATCCTGCGCAGTTCGTGATCAACGCGATGGCACCGGCCGAGGTGCAGTCGATCATCGTGGACGAGGAAAAGCACTCGATGGACATCGCCGTGGCCGAGGACAAGCTCGCCCAGGCGATCGGACGCGGCGGCCAGAACGTGCGTCTGGCCAGCAAGCTCACCGGCTGGCAGCTCAATGTGATGACCCAGGACCAGGTCACCGCCAAGAGCGAGGCCGAGCAGAATGTCGCGCGGCAGGCCTTCATCGACCGCCTCGAAGTGGACCAGGAGATCGCCGGCATCCTCGTGGCCGAGGGATTCTCTTCGGTGGAGGAAGTGGCCTACGTGCCGGCCGCCGAACTGCTGGCGATCGAAGGCTTCGACGAGGATATCGTCGAGGAGCTGCGCGCCCGTGCGCGCGACGCGCTGCTCAACGAGGCGCTGGCCGTCGAGGAAGGGCTGGACGAGAGCCAGCCGGCGGATGACCTGCTGGCGCTCGACGGGATGAGCGATGCGCTCGCCTACGAACTCGCCAGGCGCGGCATCCTCACCCGCGATGATCTGGCCGACATGGCCGTGGACGAGATCCTCGACGTCGAAGGACTCGATGCCGACAGTGCCGCCGCGCTCATCATGGAGGCGCGCAAGCACTGGTTTGAATGACTGGGGGGCACCGTGCCAACCCACGATAATCACGAATCCGCCCGCGTTTCGGGTGGGTCAAAGAGATAGGAAGCCGCATGTCTGACGTCACCGTACGATCCCTTGCCACGTTGGTCGGCACCCCGGTCGACAAGCTGCTGGAGCAGCTGGCGGAGGCCGGCATGAGCTTCAGCGGCCCCGATCAGGTCGTGACGCCGACCGAGAAGATCAAGCTGCTTGGCTTCTTGCGCCGCTCCCACGGTCGCGGCGAAGCCGCTGCGGCCGACGCCGCGCCGCGCCAGATCACGCTCAAACGTCGCAAGATGGAAGAGATCACCGTCGCCGCCGGCAAGGGCAAGGCCACGGTGAACGTCGAGGTGCGGCAGAAGCGCACCTACGTCAAGCGCGCCGAGATCGAGTCGCCGCTGGACGAGGAGCGCGAGGAGGCGCAGCGCAAGCTGGCCGAATCCCAGGCCCGCAACGAAGCCGAGAACGCCGCGCTGGAAGGTGCGGACCAGAAGCGTCGCGATGAGCTTGCACGGCAGCGCGCCGAAGAGGAAGCCGCCGCCGAGCGCGCGCGCCAGGAGGCGGAAGAGGCCGCCCGTCGCGCCGTGGAAGAGGCCACCGCCGCGAGCGACGAGCGCCCGCTCCGGACGCGCGATGCGGACGAGGACCGTGCGCCGGTGACGCGGCGTGAGCCGGCTCCCGCCCCGCGCAGCGACAAGCCTGCGGCCCGCCCTGCGCGCCCCGCGCGCGGCGGACGCGCCGGCGAAGGCCCTGCGGGGCGTTCCGGTCGCGGCGAGCTGCATCTTTCCGATGCCGGCAGCGCGCGGCGCGGTGCGAAGAAGAAGCCGACCCGTCGCGAGGCGGCGCGCGGCGCAAGCTCGGCGCACAGCTTTTCCCGCCCCAGCGCGCCGGTAGTGCGCGAGGTGGCGATCGGTGATTCGATCGTCGTGGCCGATCTCGCCAACAAGCTGGCGCTCAAGGGCGGCGANNCACGGCAAGACCTCGCTGCTCGATTACCTGCGCCGCACCAAGGTCGCCAAGGGCGAGGCCGGTGGCATCACCCAGCACATCGGTGCCTACCACGTCGAAACCCCCAAGGGCGTGATCAGCTTCCTCGATACCCCCGGCCACGCGGCGTTTTCGGCGATGCGCGCACGCGGTGCCAAGCTCACCGACGTGATCGTGCTGGTGGTTGCCGCCGACGACGGCGTGAAGCCGCAGACCGTGGAAGCGATCCAGCACGCGCGCGCCTCGAACGTGCCGCTGGTGGTGGCGATCAACAAGATCGACAAGTCCGATGCCAACCCGGACCGGGTCAGGCAGGAGCTGATCCAGCACGAGGTGCTGGCCGAGGAATTCGGCGGCGATGTGCAGATGGTGCCGATCTCGGCCAAGCAGGGAACCGGCATCGACGAGCTGCTCGACGCCATCCTGCTGCAGGCCGAAGTGCTCGAGCTGACCGCAGTGCGCGATGCGCGCGCCGCCGGCGTCGTGATCGAATCTTCGCTCGACAAGGGTCGCGGCCCGATGGCCACGGTGCTGGTGCAGCGCGGCACCCTGAAGAAGGGTGACTACCTCGTGTGCGGCACGCAGTACGGCCGCGTTCGCGCGCTGTTCGACGAGAGCGGCCAGCAGGTGCAGGAAGCCACCCCGTCGATCCCGGTGGTGGTGCTGGGGCTTTCCGGCGTACCCGATGCCGGTGACGATTTCGTGGTGGTCGAGGACGAGCGTCTGGCCAAGGACGTGGCGCAGCAGCGCGAAGCCAAGCGCCGCGAAACGCGCCTGGTCAAGCAGGCCGGCAACCGCATGGAGGACGTGCTGGCGCAGATGGGCCAGACCGACGGCCAGCCGCAGCAGCTCAACCTGGTCATCAAGGCCGATGTGCAGGGCTCGGTGGAAGCGCTGCGCCAGTCGCTCACCGCGCTGTCGAACGACCTCATCACCATCAACGTCATCACCTCGGGCGTGGGCGGCATCACCGAGTCGGACGCCAATTCCGCGGCAACCGCCAAGGCCACCATCATCGGCTTCAACGTGCGCGCCGATGCCTCGGCCCGCAAGGTGATCGAGGCCAACGGCCTGGATCTTCGCTACTTCTCGATCATCTACGACGTGATCGACCAGGTGAAGCAGGTGGCATCCGGGCTTCTGGGCAAGGAGGTGCGCGAGGAAATCATCGGCGTCGCCGAAGTGCGCGAGGTGTTCCGCTCCTCCAAGTTCGGTGCGGTGGCCGGCTCGATCGTGGTCGAAGGCGTGGTCAAGCGCCACAAGCCGATCCGCGTGCTGCGCGACAACACGGTCGTGTTCGAGGGCGAGCTGGAGTCGCTGCGTCGCTTCAAGGAAACCGTTGACGAAGTGCGCGCCGGCACCGAGTGCGGCATCGCGGTGCGCCAGTACAACGACGTGCAGCCGGGTGACCAGATCGAATGCTTCGAACGCATCGAGGTGGCGAGGACGCTGTGAGGCCGGGGATCGGGAATCGGGAGTGCGGAATCGTGAAAGCGGTTCCCCGTGCGCCCGGAGCCTGAATCCCGGACCCGCCGACGTCCTGCAATCCGATTCTCCATTCTCCATTCCCGATTCCCGGCCCCATGAAACGAAGCTTCAACCGCACCGACCGCGTCTCCGCCCAGCTTCGCCGCGACCTTGGCGAACTGGTGCACGCGGCCGTGCTCAACCATGGGCTGGCCTCGGCCAGCGTGTCCGATGTCGAGGTCACGCGCGATCTCGCGCACGCCAAGGTGTTCGTCACCGTGCTCGAAGCGGCGCGTTCGGCGGAAGTGGTGAAGGCGCTCAACGAGATGGCGCGCGAGCTGCGCTTCGAGCTGGGCCGCCGGGTGCGGCTGCGCACGGTTCCCGAACTGCACTTTCATTACGACGATTCGGTCGATCGCGGCGAGCGCATCGAGGCGCTGCTGCGCGAGGACCAGGATCGCGGGAATGCCTGATCGGGCGTTTCCTGACGCCGCACGATGACGCCTTCCCCTTCGCGCGCTTGGCGTCCGGTTCACGGCATCGTGCTGCTGGACAAGCCACAAGGCCTCAGCTCCAACCAGGCGCTGCAGCGGGTTCGGCGCATTTTCGACGCCGAGAAGGGCGGCCACACCGGCGCGCTCGACCCGCTCGCGACCGGCCTGCTTCCGATCTGCCTGGGCGAGGCGACCAAGATCGCCGGGCTGCTGCTGGAGGGCGACAAGTGCTATCTCGCGCGCGTTGCGCTGGGCGTCGAAACCGATACCGATGATGCGGAAGGTCGCATGCTGCAGCAGCGCCCGGTGCCGGCGCTGGATCACGAGCGGGTGGCGGCGGCGTTGACGCCCTTCATCGGCCGCATCCGCCAGGCCCCGCCGCGCTACAGCGCCCTCAAGCAGGGCGGCGAGCCGCTCTACCGCAAGGCGCGGCGGGGCGAAGAGTTCGAGGTGCCCGAGCGCGAAGTCACCGTGCATGCCATCGCGCTGCGCGACATGGGCGAGGACTGGCTTGATCTGGAGGTCACCTGCGGCAGCGGCACCTATATCCGCAGCCTGGCGCGGGACCTCGGGCGCGCGCTGGGCTGCGGCGGACACATCGCGGCGCTGCGCCGGCGGTGGGTGGAACCGTTTCGCGCGCCGCGCATGTTCACACTGGAGGATCTGGCGGAACGGGCGCAGTCCGGTCCTGCCGGACTCGATGCCGTATTGCTGCCGATCGAGGCCGGCCTGGCGCACTGGCCCCGCATCGTGCTGGATCCGGACCAGGCGCAGCGCCTGCGCCAGGGCCAGCGCTTCGCGGTATCGGCCGCCGACGGGCCGCAGCTGGCGCTGGACGCCGATGGAAAGGCTCTGGGCCTGGTCGACGTGGTGCGGGGCGTGCTGCAGGCGCGTCGCCTGTTCCAACTGCCTGCGGCCTGAGTCGGAACGGAAAGGCCGTGGGCGGCACGGCGGCCTCCTTTCGATGCGTACTGCGCCAGCGGGATGTCCGCAGGCGCATCAGGCGAACCACCGGCCGGGTGACAGGAGCCTCCACCTGTTACAGGAGACCCGGTCATTGGTCGCTTCGCTTTCCGCCTGCCCGCACGCCTGCGGCAGCGACGGTTTCCGCGGCGGCGTCGCGCTATCATCTGAGGCTGTCGAACCAAGCCGGGCGGGGTGCCGTGGGCGACATCACGGAACTTCTCGAAGCCGCCAGATCGGGGCAGGCGCATGAGCTGGACGCGGTGTTCACAGCCGTCTATCCGGCGCTGCGGACCCTCGCCGGGGCGCGCCTGCGCGAGTCCGCTTCCGAGGCGACGCTGAGCCCGACTGCCCTGGTCAACGAGGCCTACCTGAAGCTGATCGGGGCCAGTGCCCTGGATCTGACCGACCGCCGCCACTTCTTCGCCTGCGCGGCGCGCGCGATGCGCCACATCCTGATCGACAGCGCGCGCGCGCGCGCCAGCCTCAAGCGCGGCGGGCCGCTCGCGCAGGTGACGTTGACCGGGGCGGGTGGCGATGCGGAGGCGATCACCGGACCGGACCTCCTGGACATCAACGCCGCGCTCGATCGGCTCGACGAGATCAATCCCGAACTGCGGGAGCTGGTTGAATTGCGCGTCTTCGCCGGCATGACGCTCGAAGAACTTGCCGCGACTCTGGGGCGCTCGCTGCGTTCGATCAGCCGCGACTGGCAGCGCGCCCGCGCCCTGCTTCTGGCCCAGCTGGACTGAGCCGATGGATGCCACCGAGCGCGATCAGTGGCGTGAGGCGGATCGGCTGTTCGATGCGCTGATCGAACTGGCACCCGATGCGCGCAGCCGTCGCGTCGCGACGCTGGACATCTCCGCCGGGGTGCGTGACAAGCTCGAAGCGTTGCTGCGCCGAGCCGGAGAGGCCAGCCCGCTGCTGGATTCGGACGCTGCGCTTGTATCCGTCCTGCCGTTGCCCGATGGCTGCGCCGCAGACCCGCTGCTGGGGCGAAACCTGGGCGACTGGCACCTGCTGGAACTCTTGGGGCGCGGCGGCATGGCCGTGGTCTATCGCGCCGAGCGCGTGGGTGGCGACTACCGGCAGCAGGCCGCCGTGAAGGTACTCAGCCTCGTGCTGCGCAGTCAGGACGATCATGCGCGCTTCCGGCGCGAGCGCCGCATCCTGGCCCAGCTCCAGCACCCGCACATCGCGCGCCTGCTCGACGGCGGCATCGCAGCGGACGGCACGCCCTATCTTGCGATGAGCCTGATCGAAGGCGAGCGCATCGATGCCTGGTGCGAGCACCACCAGCTCGATATTCCAGCGCGCGTACGCCTGTTGCACCAGGTGTGCGGCGCGGTCGCGCATGCCAATCGTCTGCTGGTCGTCCACCGCGACATCAAGCCTGCAAACATCCTCGTGGATGACGACGGCAGCGCCTGTTTGCTCGACTTCGGCATTGCCCGCCTGCTGGATGGCGATACCACCGGGGAAGCGACGCTCACGCGCGCGTTCACGCCCGACTACGCCGCGCCCGAACAGCGGGCTGGCGACGTGCCGCTGAGCACCGCGGTCGACGTCTACGGCCTCGGGGCGGTATTGCACCGACTGCTGACCGGCCAGTCGCCGCGCCTCGACGCGGCCGGAGATCCCGTGCCCGCCTCGCAGGTGGCGGCGGCTGCCGGCAACCCGCTTGCCGCGCACGCGCTGCGAGGCGATCTGGATGCGATCCTGGCCCAGGCCATGGCGCGAGAGCCGCAGGCGCGCTATGCCGGGGCGGATGCGCTGGCAATGGATCTGCATGCCTGGCTGTACCATCGGCCGATCCAGGCGCGCCGCGCCAGCCTTCGGGGCCGCGTGGCCCGACTCGTCCGCCGCAATCCCGGTGCCAGCGCGCTGGCCGCGCTGTGCCTGGTCCTCGGGCTGGGCGGGATCGTCGCCGTGCTGCTGGGCCAGCAGCAGGTCCGAGAGCAGGCGCTCGAGCTGCAGACCGTGGTCGATTTCCAGTCGAGCATGCTGCGTTCGGTCGAACCGGCGCAGGTTGGTGCCCGGATCCACGCGGCGCTGGATGCCGCACTGGCCGACGTCGGACTGGATCCCGAACTTCGCCGTCGCGCCATCGGGCAAATCGACACGGTGGGGCTCGCCATCGACAGCCTCGACGAAGGCATGCTTCGGCGCGCCGTCGACGCTGCGCGCCGGAACCTGGCCGACCAGCCGCGGGTGCAGGCGCGGCTGCTGCAAAGCCTCGCCAGCATCTACATCGACCTCAATCGGTTCGACCAGGCGGCACCGATCCAGCGCGAGGCGCTGGACCTCTTCCACCGTACCGTCGGTCCCGGCGACCCGCTGACCCTCGCCAGCCTGCGCGAACAGGTCGATCTGGGCATGCGCAGCGGTCAGGGCATCGACGAGGCCGCCATCGAGGACATGCTTGCGCGGCACCGTCGACACCTCGGGGACGACAGCTTCGATACCGCGTTGGCGCGCGGCCTGTTCGCGCGCTGGCACATGGATGCCGGCAACCTGCTGCGGGCCGAGGCCGAACTGCGCGCCGCGCTCGCGCGCATGGAGGCACTGCGCGGCAGCGAGGATCCGAATGTCGTCGGCGAGCGCGCCGTGCTCGGGCAGCTCCTGCTGAACGCCGGTCGCAATGACCAGGCCGCGGAGCTGTTGCAGCAGGCACTGGCGGCTGCGCGGCGGATCCATGACGCCCAGTCCGCCAGCGTGCTGTCGATTCTCTCCAACCTGGCGACGGCGCTTGCACGGCAGGGCCGGCTGGACGAGGCGGAGGCGATGCACGCGGAAGTGTTCCAGGCCTATCGCGCCAGCCTGGGCGCCCGCCACCCCCGCACCCTGATCGCACTCAACAACCTCGCCGCCGATGCGCGCAAGCGCGGTGATTACGCGGCTGCGCTGCCGCTGCAGGAGCAGGCCCGCGCCGGCATGATCGAGGTTCTTGGTGCCGAGCACCCGCTCAGCCTGCGCATGCAGATGAGCCTGGGCGAAGTCAGGCTGGGCCTCGGTGAAGCGACCACTGCGGCCGGTTTTCTGACCGAGGCCCTGGCTGCCTGGGAGCGCCTCGCACTGTCCCCGTCGTCGTCGATCGCCCGCGCCCAGCGTCACCTGGGGCAAGCCCTGCAGGCGCAGGGAAGAGTGGAGGATGCCGCTGGCGCAATGCAGGCGTCCTGGGATACGGCAAACGCCATCAAATCACGGGAGGAACAGCGCGCCACGGCAGCCGCCTTCGTCGCCCTGTACGCCTCAGCCCCCGAGAACGCCGAACCTCACGCCCGATGGCTGGCGCGACTGGATGCGCTTGATGCACCGGATGCTGGCGGCACGCCGCCGCCCTGATGCCGGCGTCGATGCGCCCCGCACCACTTCAGCAACGAGCGGTACGAGGACGGTGTCGCAAGGCCGGGCCGCAAGCCACGGCGCGGGAATTGACCGTCTTTCGGTGCCACCCTACAATGCGCGGCTACGCCGGAATAGCTCAGTTGGTAGAGCGGCGCATTCGTAATGCGTAGGTCGTAGGTTCGATTCCTATTTCCGGCACCACACGACGACTCTGGCGGGTTCCGTAACCGCCACGAATCACCACGAAACGCCCGCGCCGCAACGGCTTGCGGGCGTTTTCGTTTTCGCGACCTGCCCGAACCGGCCTCAACCGCAACACCCATTTGCGCACGATTTACGCATAGGATGCGGGCATGGCAAGCATCCGGCGACATGGGAACCGATACCGCGCGCATCTGTGCGTCGGCGGGGCGGGCGGCGACCTCTTCCAAGGCAGCGTCCGCCCGCGCGTGTGGAAGAAGATCGCGTCATCGGGCCTGCGCCCGCGCGAGCCCTGGCGCGAGCGTCGGGTGGTCCTGCGCCACGGAGTCTGGAGTCGCCCATGACCACGCTTTCCGCCGCGATCCTGCTGTTCCTGATCCTCGATCCGCTCGGCAACGTGCCGGTGTTCCTGAGCCTGCTGCGCGACCTGCCGCCGCGGCGGCAGCGCTGGGTGCTGGCGCGCGAACTGCTGATCGCGCTCGGGGTGCTGCTGCTGTTCCTGTTCGCCGGCCGCGCGATCCTGGCGGCCATGCACCTGCGCGAAGAGTCGGTCTCCATCGCCGGGGGCATCGTGCTGTTCCTGATCGGCCTGCGCATGATCTTTCCGCCGCAGGACGGGCTGCTCGGGCACCAGCCGGAAGGCGAGCCCTTCATCGTGCCCATGGCGATTCCGCTGATCGCCGGCCCGTCGGGCATGGCGGCGGTGATCCTGATGGCAAGCAACGATCCGACGCGGCTGGGCGACTGGGTTCTGGCCCTGCTGATGGCCTGGTCCGCTACCGCCGTCATCCTGTTTTCGGCCACCTTCCTCTACAAGGTGCTGGGCCGGCAGGTGCTCACAGCGGTGGAGCGGCTGATGGGCATGCTGCTGGTCGCGCTGTCGGTGCAGATGCTGCTCGACGGTGTGCGCGCCTATCTCGCCGGCTGACGAATCCGCCGCGCGGCAAGGGGATTTCCCGGCAGATCGAGGCTGCGGCGAGCGGTGCGGCGCGCGCTGTCGGTGCCGCGGCGGGCCGACGCGCCGGGTATTGGGCCGGGAAGTAGCAAAACAGTCATAAAGTTCGGTTAAACTGTGGTTAAAGAATCGCCGGATGCACGGGGACTGGCCGATCCGGTGGTGGCAAGACAGAACCAGTTCAACAAGCAGCCCGCAGTCGCGCGAGTGCGCGAATGCGGGCGCAGTACGGGCGGCATGGCCGCACGGTCAGCGGCATCAACGTCAGGCAATCAGGGCAAATCCATGAAAAAACAACTTCGTATCAAGCACCTCGCAGGCGCACTCGCCGTCCTTCTCATGACTGCGCCGGCGTATGCGCAGCAGACCTCGTCCAACATTGCCGGTCGCGTGACCGACAACGAGGGCGCGCCGCTGGCCGGTGCCGAGGTCATGATCGTGCACACGCCCTCGGGCACCACCAGCCGCGCCGTCACCGACGGGCAGGGCCGCTACACAGCGCGCGGCCTGCGCGTGGGTGGTCCGTACACCGTCACGGTCACGCGCGATGGCTTCAAGGGTGAAGCCACCGAGAACGTATTCCTTGCGCTGGGCGAAACCTCGGCCCTGAACGTCGATCTCGACACCGCGGCCACCTCGCTGGAGGCCATCCAGGTCGTGGCTTCGGCGGGTCTCTCGGTGTTCAATCCGGACAACATGGGTACCGGTACGGTCCTTTCTTCCGGCGACATCGCCGCGCTGCCCTCGGCCGGCCGCAACATCCAGGACCTGATCCGCCTGGATCCGCGCATCAGCCAGACCAGCAAGGCCGACGGCCGCATTTCCGCCGCCGGCCAGCACTCGCGCTACAACCTGATCCGCATCGACGGCGTTTCCACCAACGATCCGTTCGGCCTGGAGGCCAACGGCCTGCCGACCGAGCGCCAGCCGGTCTCGGTGGACGCGATCGAAGAGCTGAACATCGCGCTGGCCAACTACGACGTGACCTACGCGGGCGCCACCGGTGCCGTGGTCAACGCGGTCACCCGTTCGGGCACCAACGACTTCCACGGTTCGGTCTACTACGCCTACCGCGACAAGGACTGGGTGCGCGAGGACCTGCAGGGCGTCAAGTTCAACGGCTTCAATGACGAGACCACCTACGGCGGCACCTTCGGTGGCGCGCTGGTGAAGGATCGCCTGTTCTTCTTCGCCAACTACGAGAAGTACGTGCGCTCCGCGCCGGGTTCCAGCTACGCCTCCACGCCTTATGGCCGCGGCCAGATCACCGATGCCGACATCGCCGAGGCCCAGCGCATCGCGCGCGACGTCTGGGGCTTCGACGCCGGTTCGCTCGACCCGGTGAAGGGCGACACCGAGATCGAGGAGTACGCGGTCAAGTTCGACTGGAACATCAACGACGACCACCGCGCCTCGCTGCGCTACAGCAAGCTCGAGCAGAACGTGATCCGCCAGCCCGGCATCGGCTCGAGCAGCATTTCGCTCAGCAGCTACTGGTACAACCAGCCCAAGACCTTCGAGACTTGGGTCGGCCAGCTCTTCAGCAACTGGTCGGACAACTTCTCCACCGAGCTGAAGCTCTCCTACCGCGACTACATCGCCGAGCGCGCGCCGATTTCCAACCTGCCGTCCATCCGCGTCAACCTCGGCAACCAGGGCCTGCTGTTCGGCACCGAGGTCAACACCCACGTCAACGTGGTCGACACCACCGAGAAGAACGTGTTCTTCGCCGGCACCTACTATCTGGGCGACCACGCCCTGAAGTTCGGCATCGACTACGCCGAAAACGACATCATGAACTTCTACGGCCGCGACCTGAACGGCTCGTACACCTTCGCCTCGCTGGCCGACTTCGCCGCCGGCACGCCGAGCCAGTACACGGTGCGCACGCCGCGTCCGGGCCGCGACTACGGCGATATTCCGGCGACCTACGTGTTCGAGAACACCGGGTTCTTCCTGCAGGACAACTGGTCTGCGACCTACAACCTGAGCCTGATGTTCGGCATCCGCGTCGACATCCCGGATTTCGATCGTGAGCCGCTGTACAACGAAACCATCCACCAGATGTACGGCTACGACAACCGGGTCACCATCGACACCAAGCTCTGGCAGCCGCGCTTCGGCTTCAACTACACCTTCGACACCGAGCGCTCCACCCAGCTGCGCGGCGGCGTGGGCCTGTTCCAGGGCACCGCGCCCAACGTCTGGATGGCCGGTGCCTTCCAGAACACGGGCCTGAACTTCGTCGCCTACGACCAGCGCAATCCGGGCGCGATCTTCACCCCGGGCGTCAATCCGCCGTACATCCCCAGCGGCCCGGGTTCCACCCCGCGCCTGCGCGTGGACCTGATGGAGCCGGGCCTGGCGCTGCCGTCGGTGTGGAAGGCCAACCTCGCGTTCGACCACGAGCTGCCCTGGCACGGCATCGTGGCCTCGGCCGAGCTCCTGATGCTCAACACCAAGAACGACATCTACTTCGAGTCGCTTGACCTGGGCGCGCCGACCTTCGCCGGCCAGGACGGCCGCATGATCTACTGGAACGCGGCGGGACTGAATCCGGGCAATGTCGACGGCAGCCGCGGGATTCAGAACGGCCGCAACGGTGCCGGCAACCGCGCCAACCGTCCGAGCAACATCGATCAGGTGATGCTGGCGCGCAACACCAGCAAGGGCGAAAGCAAGGCGCTGACCCTGTCGCTGACCAAGCCGATGCAGGCGGGCGACCACTGGTCCTGGACGGCGGGCTACACCTACACCGACGCCACCCAGGTCAGCCCGATGGCCAGCTCGCAGAACACCTCGAACTGGAACGGCACCACGATCTACCAGGTCAACGAGAACGTGTCGTCCACCTCGCGCTACGCCATCCGCGACCGCTTCACCGGCGTGCTGACCTATACCAACGCGTTCTTCGGCGACAACAACACCACCTTCGGCCTGTTCTACGAGGGCCGCTCGGGCCTGCCGTTCAGCTACATCTACTACAACGACATCAATGGTGATGGTGCCTCCACCAACGACCTGTTCTATGTTCCTGCCGGTCGTGGCGACGTGCTGTTCACCGGCGGTGCGCAGATGGAAAACGACTTCTTCAACTGGCTCGAACAGCACCCGGACCTGGCCCGCTACGCCGGCCAGGTGGTCCCGGCCAACAGCGGACGGGCGAAGTGGGTCAACAACTTCGACCTGCGCATCAGCCAGCAGCTGCCGTCGTTCTTCGAAGGCCACAAGGCCGAGTTCAACTTCGACATCATGAACGTGGGCAACCTGCTCAACAAGAAGTGGGGCCTGATCGAGGACTACGGCTTCTACCAGACGATGCGCGTGGCCAACTACGCGGGTATCGACCCGGCCACCGGCAAGTACGTCTATACCTTCTCGGGGTCGACGGACGAGCCGGGCATCCAGGAAAACAACAACGACAAGGGCAACACCGGCGTGTCGCGCTGGTCGGTCATGGCCACCTTCAAGTACAGCTTCTGATCCATCGAAGCGGTATCGCGTGATCGAGGCGGCCGGGGGAAACCCCGGCCGCCTTGCTTTTCGCGCAGGAAGCGATGCGGTTGTGGACGCTGCCGGGCACGGCCGGTATCATTTCCGCTCGCCCCAAACCCCCTCGTCCCACCTGTGGCCGCCCTTGCGGCAGCCGATGCGGACGTGACCGCGTGCCGCAAATCAGGCGCGCGGGGTTTCCTCCCTCCACAAGGCGAAACCCGTGCCCCATCCCGCAATTCTTGCCCTCGCCGACGGCACCGTCTTCCACGGAACCTCGTTCGGCGCTTCCGGGCTGCGCGCCGGCGAAGTGGTGTTCAACACCGCCATGACCGGCTATCAGGAAATCCTCACCGATCCGTCCTACGCCCGGCAGATCGTCACGCTGACCTAGCCCCACGTCGGCAACACCGGCTGCAATCCGCAGGACGACGAGGCGCGCGCCATGCACCTCGGCGGCCTGGTGGTGCGCGAGCGCCCGACCCCCGCGAGCAGCTGGCGCAGCACCGCCAATCTCGAAGACTGGCTGGTGGCGCGTGACGTGGTGGCCGTGGCGGGGATCGACACCCGCGCCCTGACCCGCATCCTGCGCGAGCGCGGCGCGCAGGGTGGCTGCCTGATGGCGGGGCCGGATGCCGATGCCGACGCCGCCGTGGCCGCCGCGCGCGCCTTCCCGGGCCTGGACGGAATGGATCTGGCGAAAGAGGTCACCACCGCCACGCGCTATGCGTGGAGCGAGGGTTCGTTCGATCTCGACGCCAACCGGTTCGCCGCGCCGCCGTCGCGTTTCCACGTGGTGGCCTATGACTTCGGCGTCAAGCTCAACATCCTGCGCCTGCTGGTGGACGCCGGCTGCCGCGTCACCGTGGTGCCGGCGCAGACGCCCGCCAGCGAGGCGCTGGCGCTGAATCCCGACGGCATCTTCCTCTCCAACGGCCCGGGCGACCCCCAGGCCTGCGACTACGCGATCGAGGCGATCCGCGAGATCATCGCCGCGC
>JRYL01001481.1_pt1 | contig 18391 bp, 16 predicted proteins | sample 235391 | NCBI WGS metagenome assembly JRYL01 (sample SAMN03074223, study PRJNA261481) | activated sludge metagenome | biome: Wastewater Treatment Plant; feature: Wastewater; material: Activated sludge; isolation source: activated biomass of a wastewater treatment plant treating wastewater from... ...
CCCGAGCTTTCCGGCAGCATCCTGGAAGGCATCACCCGCCTCTCGGTGATCCAGCTGCTCAAGGATCGCGGCGTCTCCATCGTCGAGCGCAGGATCGACGTGCAGGAATGGATCGACGGCGTCGCCTCGGGCGACATCGTGGAAACCTTCGCCTGCGGAACCGCCGCCAGCATCTCGCCCATCGGCCAGCTCAAGGGCGTGGATTTTTCCGTGGGCAACATCGACGCGCCCGCCGGCGAGCTGACGATGTCGATCCGCAAGGAGCTGACCGACATCCAGTACGGCCGTGCCCCGGATCGCCACGGCTGGTTGACTCGCCTGGCGTGATGGTGGCCCGGGCGAGCGGCCCCGGCGGTGCCGCCGCCGACTTGACCCCCATCAATCCTTCCAGCGCCATTTCTGCGATGCTTTTCGTCCAGATCCTCCGGAAGTTAACGCATGGCGATCAGATCCTTCCACCGCCGGCTCCTCCCGTTCGTCGTCCTCGGGCTGCTCGCCCTGGCATGGTGGGGCTGGCAGCAGCTGGCCGATGACGGGCCGGGTGAAGGGTTCATCAGCGGCAACGGGCGGATCGAGGCGACCGAGATCGACGTGGCGACGCGGCTGCCGGGGCGGGTCGAGGACATCCTCGTGCGCGAGGGCGATTTCGTCAGCGCCGGGCAGGTTTTGGCGAAGATGCAGATCGACACGCTCGCGGCGCAGCGCGCGGAGGCCGAGGCCGGCCGCCAGCAGGTGATTCAGGCCGTCGCCGCCGCGCAGGCGCAGGTTGCGCTGCGTGAGGCCGACGTGGTGGCGATGCGCGCCCAGATCGCGCAGCGCGAAGCGGAGCTGGAGGCGCAGCGGCGGCGGCTGACGCGCACCGAAACCCTGTCGAAGGAAGGCGCGCTTTCGCTGCAGCAGCTCGACGACGATCGCGCGAACTGGCGCAGCGCCCAGGCGGCTCTGGCCGCGACGCGCGCGCAGGTGGCGGCGGCGCAGGCGGCGGTGGACGCGGCGAAGGCGCAGGTCGAGGGAGCGCAATCCTCGGTGATTGCGGCCGAGGCCACCATCGCGCGGATCGATGCCGATCTGCGCGACAGCGACCTCAAGGCCCCGCGCGACGGCCGCGTGCAGGTGCGCGTGGCGCAGGCGGGCGAGGTGATCGGCGCGGGTGGTCGCGTGCTGAACCTGCTCGATCTGTCCGATGTCTACATGACATTCTTCGTGCCAGAGACCGTCGCCGGCCGCATCGCCATCGGCAGCGAGGCGAGGCTGGTGCTGGACGTCGCGCCCGATATCGTCATTCCGGCGCGCGTCTCCTTCGTCGCCAGCCAGGCGCAGTTCACGCCCAGGACCGTGGAAACCGCGAGCGAGCGGCAGAAGCTGATGTTCCGGGTGCGCGCGCAGATCGCGCCGGAGCTGCTGCGCCGGCACCTGGACCAGGTGAAGACCGGCGTTCCCGGCGTGGCCTGGCTGAAGCTCGATCCGCAGGCGGCGTGGCCCGAATCCCTGGCCGTGTCCGAGTCGCTGCGCACCCGGGCTGAGTGATGTCGAGTCCGCCGCCGGTGGTGCGCGTGGCCGGCGTGCACCTGCGCTACGGCAAAGTGGCGGCGCTGGCCGGGGTCGATCTGGCGTTTCCGGCGGGGTGCGTGGTCGGCCTGATCGGTCCCGATGGCGTGGGCAAGTCCAGCCTGCTCTCGCTGATCGCCGGCGCGCGCGCCCTGCAGGCGGGCGACATCGAAACCCTCGGTGGCAGCATGCGCAGCCGCAGCCATCGCAATCGCGTCTGCCCGCGCATCGCCTACATGCCGCAGGGGCTGGGGCGCAATCTTTATCCAACCCTGAGCGTGGAGGAAAACCTGCAGTTTTTTGCGCGCCTGTTCGGACACGATGCCGGCGAACGCCGCCGCCGCATCGACGAGCTGACCCGCGCCACCGGCCTTTATCCCTTCCTCGCGCGTCCGGTCGGCAAGCTTTCCGGTGGCATGAAGCAGAAGCTCGGGCTGTGCTGCGCGCTGATCCACGATCCGGACCTCCTGATCCTCGACGAACCAACCACCGGCGTCGATCCGCTGGCGCGCGCGCAGTTCTGGGATCTGATCGGCCGCATCCGCAGCGAGCGCCGGGGCATGAGCGTGATCGTCGCCACGGCCTACATGGACGAGGCGCAGGGTTTCGACTGGCTGGTGGCGATGGACGTGGGCACCGTGCTGGCCACGGGCACGCCGCAGGAATTGCTCGAACGCACCGGAACCGACTCGCTGGAGGCGGCCTTCGTTCGCCTCCTGCCGGAAGAAAAGACCCGCGACCACGTGCCGGTGGCGATTCCGCCGCTGGACGCGAGCGAACACGGGATCGCGATCGAAGCCAGGGACCTCACCATGCGTTTCGGCGATTTCGTCGCGGTGGATCGCGTCAGCTTCCGCATCCGTCGCGGCGAGATCTTCGGCTTCGTGGGTTCCAACGGCTGCGGCAAGACCACCACGATGAAGATGCTGACCGGCCTCTTGCCGGCGAGCGAAGGCAAGGCCTGGCTGTTCGGTCGCGAAGTGGATCCGGAGGACATGGATACGCGAAGGCGCGTGGGCTACATGTCGCAATCCTTTTCGCTCTATGGCGAGCTCACCGTGCGGCAGAACCTGGAGCTGCACGCGCGCCTGTTCCAGGTGCCCGCGGCGGACATCGCCGCGCGCGTGGCCGGGATGCAGCGTCGCTTCGGGCTGGAGGATATGGGCGACAGTCTGCCCGGCAGCCTGCCGCTGGGCATGCGCCAGCGCCTCTCGCTGGCGGTGGCGATGGTGCACGCGCCGGAGCTGCTGATCCTGGATGAACCCACCTCGGGCGTGGACCCGGTGGCGCGCGATGGATTCTGGCGGCTGCTGGTGGAGCTGTCGCGGCGCGACAGGGTGACGATCTTCATCTCCACCCATTTCATGAACGAAGCCGCGCGTTGCGACCGCATGTCGATGATGCACGCCGGCCGCGTGCTCGACAGCGATGCGCCGGCGGCGCTGGTGCAAAAGCGCGGCGCAAAGGATCTGGAAGACGCCTTCATCGGCTATCTGCTGGAAGCCGACGGTGAAGCTGCCAAGCGTGCCGCCCCGGGAAAATCCTCCGACGCCAACACGGGTTGGGGTGAGGCAAGGAACCCCAACACCACCGCCACGCCAGCGTCGGGATTCGCAAGCCCCCAACCTGTGGATGCCGCGCTCTCGCATCCCCCGCCGCGCCACGTCCGCTTCAGCTTCCGCCGCCTGTTNNTCGAGCGCCCGCCGATCACCGATCATGCCGATCTGGACCGACGCATGCGCAGCGGCGAACTGAGCCTGGCGCTGGAGATCCCGTCGGGCTTCATGCGCGACGTGCTGCGCGGGAATTCCGTGCAGATCGGCGCATGGATCGACGGTGCGATGCCGCCGCGCGCCGAAACCGTGGCCGGCTATGTGCAGGGCATCCACCTGCACTGGCTGGCCGAGCAGATGGCGCAGCGCGGCGTCGCGCCCGCTGGAGTCGCCGGCATCGAAACCCGCTTCCGCTACAACCCGGACGTGAAGAGCCTGCCGGCGATGGTGCCCGCGGTCATGCCGCTGCTGCTGCTGATGCTGCCGGCCATGCTCACCGCGCTGGCGGTGGTGCGAGAAAAGGAAACCGGCTCGATCATCAACCTCTACGTCACCCCGGTCACGCGCAGCGAGTTCCTGCTCGGCAAGCAGATTCCCTATGTGGTGCTGGCCATGCTGAACTTCGCGCTGATGACCCTCATGTCGGTGACCTTGTTCGACGTGCCGATCACCGGCAGCTTCGCCGTACTGGCACTGGCCGCACTGCTCTACAGCCTCTGCGCCACCGGCATGGGCCTGCTGGCATCGAGCGTGACGAAAAGCCAGATCGCGGCGATGTTCTGCGCGATGATCGGCACGATGATCCCGGCGGCGCAATTCTCCGGATTGATCGACCCGGTGTCGTCGCTGCAGGGCGGTGCGCGCTGGCTGGGCGGGATCTATCCGGCCACGCACATGATCGACATCAGCCGCGGCGTGTTCAACAAGGCGCTGGGATTTTCCGACCTGCACGCGTCGCTGCGGGCGATGGCGCTGGCTGTGCCGGTGATCGTGGGTGCGGGGATTCTCCTGGTGCGCAAGCAGGAGCGCTGAGCGATGCAATCGGCCTCCCGAATCCGCATGTTCACGGCCAACACCTGGCGGCTTGGCATCAAGGAGCTGTGGAGCCTGTGGCGCGACCCGGCGATGCTCGCGCTGATCGTCTACGTGTTCACCGCGGGCGTGTATACCGCCGCCACCGCCATGCCCGAGACGCTCAGCAACGCGCCCATCGCCATCGTCGACGAGGACCGCTCGCCGCTTTCCGGGCGCATCGCCTCGGCCCTGTATCCGCCGCATTTCACCCCGCCGCGGATGATCGACTGGGCGCAGATGGATCCCGGCATGGACGCGGGTCACTACACCTTCGTGCTGGTGATTCCGCACGGTTTCCAGCGCGACGTGCTGGCCGGCCGCGCACCGGACCTCCAGCTCAACGTCGATGCCACCCGCATGAGCCAGGCCTTCGTCGGCAGCGGCTACGTACAGCAGATCGTGATGGGCGAGATCGACGAATTCGCGCGGCACGAGCGCGCCGCCGCCGTGCTGCCGGTGGAGCTGGCGCTGCGCGCGCGCTTCAACCCGGCGCTGGAACCGTCGTGGTTCGGCAGTCTCGTGGAGGTGATCAACCATATCGCGATGCTCTCGATCATCCTCGCCGGCGCGGCGCTGGTCCGCGAGCGCGAGCGCGGCACCGTGGAGCACCTGCTGGTGATGCCGGTGACGCCGGCACAAATCATGCTCGCCAAAGCCTGGTCGACGAGTCTGGTAGTGCTGCTGGCCGCGTGGATATCCCTGACCTTCATCGTGCAGGGCGTGCTGCGCGTGCCGGTGGCCGGCTCGCTGCCGCTGTTCTTCGCCGGTGCGACGCTGTGCCTGTTCGCCACCAGCGCGATGGGCATCTTCCTGGCTACCGTGGCGCGCAACATGCCCCAGTTCGCGATGCTGATGATGCTGACCATCGTGCCGCTGGAGATGCTTTCCGGCGGCGGCACCCCGCGCGAATCCATGCCCGATATCGTGCAGACCCTGATGCTGGCTGCGCCTACCACGCATTTCGTCGAACTCGGACAGGCGATCCTGTTCCGCGGTGCCGGGCTGGACGTGGTGTGGCGGCCGTTTGCCTGGCTCGCCGTCATCGGTACGGTACTGTTCGCGCTGTCGCTGCACCGCTTCCGCCGTACCATTGGCCGGATGGCGTGAAAGCCCGCCAAGCCATGCGCCACGCATGACACACACCGCTGAAAGGACACCCGCATGATCGCCCCGGCCCCCGATGATCTTGCCGTGCTGCGCAACCGGACCTTCGACGAGCTGCGCATCGGCGATACCGCCAGCGTCGAGCGCGCGCTGGCGCGCGAGGACATCCAGCTGTTCGCCGCGATGTCGGGCGATGCGAGCCCGCGGTATCTGGATTCCGTCGATGACGGCGCGGGCGGCCAGGACGTGATCGCGCACGGCATGTGGGGCGGGGCGCTGATTTCCTCGCTGCTCGGCACCCGTCTGCCGGGGCCGGGCACGATCTACCTCGGCCAGAGCCTGCGCTTCCTGGCACCGGTACGCAGCGGCGACCGGCTGCGCGTCAGTGCCACCGTCAGCGCGCTCGATCCGGCCACGCGCGGCGTCACCCTGGCCTGCGCCTGCGTCAACCAGGACGGCGTCGCGGTGATCGAGGGCGAAGCGCGGGTGATCGCGCCGAGCGAGCGCATCGAGCGCCCGCGTGCCAGCCTGCCGGGCATCCGCAACCACGGTACCGGCCGCGACGGGCTGCAGCGCCTGCTGGCGCACGTGCGCGCGCTCGAGCCGGTGTGCGTGGCGGTGGTGCATCCCTGCGATGCGTTGAGTCTGGCCGGGGCACTGGATGCGCGCGACGAGGGCCTGATCGTGCCGGTGCTGGTGGCACCGCGCGCCCGTCTCGAAGCGGTCGCCGCGGAGACCGGGCTGAGCCTTGCGGGCATCGAGATCGAGGATGTTCCGCACAGCCACGCCGCCGCCGCGCGCGCGGCCGAACTGGCGCGCTGCAGCCGGGTGGAGGCGCTGATGAAGGGCAGCCTCCACACCGACGAACTGATGGCCGCGATCGTGGCGCGCGAGGCCGGTCTGCGCACCAAGCGCCGGGTCAGCCACTGCTTCGTGCTGCAGACCCCGCACTACCCGCGCCCCTTCATCGTGACCGATGCGGCGGTGAACCTCGCGCCCGACCTGCTGCAGAAGGCCGACATCGTCAGCAACGCGATCGACCTGGCGCACGCCATCGGCGTACCCGAACCGAAAGTGGCGATCCTGGCGGCGGTGGAAACGGTGATGCCTTCGATGCAGGCGACCCTGGATGCCGCCGCGCTGTGCAAGATGGCCGAGCGCGGCCAGATCACCGGCGGCCTGCTCGATGGCCCCCTGGCCTTCGACAATGCCGTTTCCCCGGCCGCCGCGCACGCCAAGGGCATCGTCTCGAAAGTGGCCGGGCAGGCCGACATTCTGGTGGTGCCGGATCTGGAAAGCGGCAACATGCTCGCCAAGCAGCTCATGTACCTGGGCGAGGCCGCCAGCGCCGGCATCGTGATGGGCGCGAAGGTGCCCGTGGTGCTCACCAGCCGCGCCGACGCGCGCGCCTCGCGCATGGCCTCCTGCGCCATCGCCCTGCTGCTCGCGCACCGCTACCGCCAGACGCCGCCGTGAGCCCCGCGATGGAGGGCCTGATTCTTGTCCTCAACTGCGGTTCGTCGAGCATCAAGTTCGCGCTGTTCGACGCCGCCGCCGAACCGCTGCCGCGCGCGCCGCTGTGGAACGGCAAGGTGCAGGGCATCGGTGGGCCGAGTCCGGATTTCGGTGAAACCGGCGTCGCGCCGCACGCGGTCGCGCTGGATGCCGGGCATCCGCATACCGCTGCGCTGGCGCTGATCCTGGCGCGGGTCGAAGCGCGCCTCGCCGGGAGGCCGCTCGCGGGCGTCGCGCATCGCGTGGTGCACGGCGGCGGAAGGTACCACGCGCCGACGCGCGTGGACGCCGCGCTGATCGCGGACCTGCGCGCCTTGATTCCGCTGGCACCGCTGCACCAGCCGTTTCCGCTCAAGGCCATGAGCCTGCTGATCGAACGCGACCCGCAGGTACCGCAGGTGGCCTGCTTCGATACCGGTTTCCACCACGACCTGCCCGAGGTGGAAAAGATGCTGCCGCTGCCGCGCGAACTGGGCCGGGATCGCGGCCTGCGCCGCTACGGCTTCCATGGGCTGTCCTACGACTACATGAGCCACGCGCTGCCCGAGCGCCACGGTGCCCTGGCGCGCGGGCGGACGATCGTCGCGCACCTGGGCAGCGGTGCCAGCCTGTGCGCCATGCGCGAACTGAAAAGCGTGGCCACCACCATGGGCTTTTCCGCGCTGGATGGCCTGATGATGGGCACCCGCACCGGCTCCATCGACCCCGGCGCGATCCTCTATCTGATGGAAATCGAAAGGCTCTCGCTGGAAGAGGTCGGCCGGCTGCTGTATCACCGCTCCGGCCTGCTGGGCGTCTCCGGCATTTCCGCCGAACCGCGCGTCGTGGTGCGCCACGAGGACGATCCGGGCGAGCGCGGCGAACGCGCGCGCCAGGCGCTGGCGCTCTACGTGCGCCGCATCGTGCGCGAGATCGGCGCGCTCGTCGCCGTGCTCGGCGGGCTGGACCTGCTGGTGTTCACCGCCGGCGTGGGCGAACACAACGCCTTCATCCGCGAGCGCGTCTGCCGCGCGGGCTGCTTTCTGTCGGAGCGGGCTTGCCCGCGATCCAGCGGTTGGGGATTCCTCCACACGCATCCCGCGCCACCCGCCGCAGACCGGCAGGCTTTTCCAGACTCAGCGCCGGGCCTCCAGTTCCCGGCCAAGGCGCGGCGGTGCCGGGGTAAACTCCCGGTTGTCCATATCCGGCAGCTTCATCCGCCCGGCGGCCCAGTCGGCGCGGGCCTGTTCGATGCGCTCCTTCGACGAGGACACGAAGTTCCAGTCGATGTAGCGCGGTCCGAGCGGCTCGCCGCCCAGCGCCATGACCACGGCATCGCTGTGCGCAGCGAGGGTGACGGCCTTGCCGGGTGCCAGCACCGCCATGCTGCCCGGCGCGATGCGCTGGCCGTCGACGTCCACTTCGCCACTGGCGACATAGGCGGCGCGTTCGGAATATTCGGGTGGCAGCGAGACCTTTGAACCCGCCTGCAGACGCCAGTGCACATAGAACTGCGGCGAGTCGACCCGGACCGGAGACTCGATCCCGGCCAGCCGTCCGGCGATCAGGCGGCCGCGCGCGCCGCCCTCGTGAAATTCCGGCAGCGCATCGCTGCGGTAGTGCCAGAACCCCGGATCGCGCTCCTCGCGCTCCTCCGGCAGCGCGACCCATGCCTGTACGCCGTCGAGTGGACCGCCCTGCGCGCGCAGGCGCTCGAAGCGCTCCGAATGGGTGATGCCGCGCCCCGCGGTCATCCAGTTCACTTCGCCGGGGCGGATCGGCTGCTCGAAGCCCAGGCTGTCGCGATGCGTCATCTCGCCATCGAACAGGTACGTGATCGTCGACAGCCCGATATGCGGATGCGGCCGGATATCGGCCTCGCGCGGCAGCCCGGCCGCGATGTCCTTGGGACCCATGCGGTCGAAGAAGATGTACGGCCCGACCATGCGCCGCTGCGCAAACGGCAGCACCCGCCCGACCATGAACGCCCCCAGATCGCGCTGGCGCTGGGTGATGACGAGCTCGATCACGGCAACCTCCCGGAGAATGCATGCACGAACGGCACAACTATGGCACCGATTGCGCGCGGCGGAGCAGCGGCCCCGCGGCACGCCCCGCAGCCGGCTTGCCTCGCCCGGCACCCGGCCTGAGGCATCGCAACGCCGTTACACTGTCGCCTGTCGCAAGCGGGTGATTTCAATGGTGCAATCGGTTGTGGGCAACGCCGTCGTTTCCGGCGCATCCGGGATGGAAAAAGTCGAGACAACATCGGCTTATGACGAGTGGTGCCTGAGCGTTGCGCCGATGATGGACTGGACGGACCGGGTGTGCCGCGCCTTCCACCGCACGCTGGCACCCGGGGCGCGGCTCTACACCGAGATGGTGCACGCGCAGGCGGTGATCCACGGCGACCGCGAGCGGCTGCTCGGGTTTGATCCGATGGAGCATCCCGTTGCCCTGCAGCTGGGCGGCAGCGAGCCGGCTGCGCTGGCGCAGGCGGCGCGGATCGGGGCGGATTGGGGCTATGACGAGATCAACCTCAACGTCGGCTGCCCGTCGGATCGGGTGCAGGCCGGGCGATTCGGTGCCTGCCTGATGCGCGAGCCGGCGCTGGTGGCCGAGTGCGTGGCGGCGATGCGCGCGGTGGTTTCGATTCCCGTCACGGTGAAGTGCCGGCTGGGCGTGGATGAGCAGGAGGAATACGGGACCCTTCTGGAATTCATCGACACCGTCGCGGCCGGCGGCTGCGACACCTTCGTGGTGCATGCGCGCAAGGCCTGGCTCAAGGGACTGAGTCCGAAGGAGAACCGCGAGGTGCCGCCGCTGCGCTACGGGCACGTGTACCGGCTCAAGCAGGAGCGGCCGGCGCTGCGCATCCTGATCAACGGCGGCATCACCACGGTGGATGCGGCGCGGGCGCATCTGGCGCAGGTCGACGGGGTGATGCTGGGGCGGGCGGCCTACCACGATCCCCATGTGCTGCATCGGCTCGACGCGGCGCTGGCCGGGACGGCGGAACAGCCGCGCGAGGCGCTGCTGCGTGCCTTCCTGCCCTGGGCGGAGGCGCAGTTGGCGCGGGGGCTGGCGCTGCGCCACGTCACCCGCCACATCCTCGGGCTGTTCCACGGCCAGCCGGGCGGGCGCGCGTTTCGCCAGATCCTGAGCGAAGGTGCGTCGCGCCCGGGCACCGGCATCGAGCTGATCGAGCGCGCCCTGCGCGCCACGCAGGACCTTTCCCGCGCCGCATGACCATGACGGACCTTCCCGAAATCACCGCGCCCACCTGCGCCCGCGCCGCCTTCCTGGTGGCACCCGAGGGCTTTTCCCTGGCCGCGCAGTCGGCCAGCGACAACGCCTACATGGACCTCTCGCTCGCGGTGGATCCCGAGCGCGCGCTGGCCCAGCACCGCGAGCTGCACCGCACGCTGGCGCGCTACCTCCCCGTGATCGCGTTTGCAGGCGATCCGGCCACGCCCGACGCGGTGTTTCCCAACAACGTCTTCGGCACCGTGCGCGGCCGCCTCATCCTCGGGCACATGTGCCACCCGGTGCGTCAGGCCGAGGCCGAGCGCCGCGACATCCGCGGTTTCTTCACCGGCGTGCTGGGCTATGAGGAGGTCGACCTGCGCCGCCAGCCGGGCGTGTGCGAGCTGACCGGCTCGATGGTGATCGATCGCGGCCGCAGCATCGGCTACTGCGGGCTGTCGGAGCGCTGCGATGCCGTGGGTGCCGCCGCGATGCAGGCGGCGTTCGGCCTGGACGCGATGGTGGGCTACGCGCTGGCATCGGGCGAATACCACGGCAACGTGGTGATGAGCGTGCTGGCCTCGCGCGCCGTGGTGCTGTGCCCGGAAGGCTTCGCCGATCCGGACGCGGGCCGGGCGATCGCGGCGGCCTACGGCGAAGGGGCCATCCTGATCTCGCCCGAGGAAAAGGACGCCTTCGTCGCCAACTGCATCGCCCTCGCGCCCGGACACGTCTTCATGAGCCGGCGTGCGGCGGACGCGCTGCGTCCGGCCACGCGCCGGGCGTTGGACCGCTGCGGCTTCGAGGTGGTGGCGGTGGCGCTGGACGAGATCGAGAAGGCCGGCGGCTCGCTGCGCTGCTGCGTGGGCGAGATTTTTTGAGGCGTTCAGCCCCGCGTCGGCATCGTGCGCCCGTGGGGCGGCTTTTGTGATGAAATTGTTAAGAAAGTTCAGATGGGATTCACCGCCCTCGCACCAGACTGCCCCCACCGCAGGAAGCGGGCACCGTTGCCTTTCCTGTTCCGCTTGGAGACTCGCGTTTTCATGTCGACCCACGCTTTCCTCATTACCGTTGCGATTGCCTGCGTGAGCTGGGGACCCGAGGTCTGCGCCAGCAGCGAAGACAGCGGCCTGCCGGCCTCGGTCAATCGCGTCGAGCGCGAAACCGGCGGCCGCGTGCTGTCGGCCGAGCGGCGCAACCGCGGCGGCCACGAGGTCAACCGGATCAAGGTCTACACCCCCGAAGGCCGCGTGCGGGTGATGTGGGATGACCCGCGCCGCGAATCCGCCCGGCCAGCCCAGGGGCCGCAGCATTCGGCACCGCGCGAGCTGCCGCCGCGCGAGTCCCGCGGCCAGCGCCCGCGCGACGACCATCGCTGAACTGCGGCCGACGCCGGGCCGCGCTGCCCGCATCCTTGGTGTTCTTCCCGGCAGGCGGCGGTTACACTCGCGCCGGTGAGGCCGCCTCTGCGGCATGTGCAAAGCCCTGAAAGGAGATCCCATGCGCATTCTTCTGGTCGAGGACGAGGCGCCGCTGCGCGAGACGCTCGCCGCACGGCTCAAGCGCGAAGGCTACGCCGTGGATGCGGCCAGCGATGGCGAGGAAGGCATCTACCTCGGGCGCGAAGTGCCCTTCGATGTCGGCATCATCGATCTGGGCCTGCCCAGGATGTCCGGCATGGACCTGGTGCGGCTGCTGCGCAGCGAGGGCAAGAAGTTCCCGATCCTGATCCTGACCGCGCGTTCGAGCTGGCAGGACAAGGTCGAGGGCCTCAAGTCCGGCGCCGACGACTACCTGGTCAAGCCCTTCCACGTCGANNATCTACCAGCAGGACTTCGACCGCGACTCCAACGTGCTGGAGGTGTTCATCGGCCGGCTGCGCAAGAAGCTCGATCCGGAAGGCACGCTCAAGCCGATCGAGACGGTGCGCGGGCGCGGCTATCGCTTCGCGATTCCGCGCAACGAGTAAGCAGCGGCGGCCATGGCCGGCCGGACGCTCTCCCTCCAGGCGCGCCAGCTGCTGGCCGCCAGCCTCGGACTGGTCGCCTTCCTCGGCTTGACCGGCTATGCGCTGGATCAGGCCTTCGTGGAGGTGGCCGGCAATACCATGCGCCAGCGCCTGCAGAACTACGCCTGGGCCTACATGCGCGGCACCGAGCTTTTGCGCAACGGCGACATCATTCCGCCCGAGAATCCGCCCGATGCGCGCCTGGCCAGCGTCGGCAGTGGCCTGTATGCCGCGATCCTGGCCGACGATTTCCGCTGGGAATCCGAATCGGCGCTGGGGCGCGAGCTGCCGTTCGACGAGGCGCTCAAGCCCGGTGAGGATCGCTACGAGGGTCCGATCGTGACCTCGGCCGGCACCATGTATCGCCAAAGCATGGGCATGGCCTGGGAGGTCAGCGACATCAAGGCCGTGAACGTCACCGTCCATGTCGCCGAGACCACCGCCTCGATGGATCGGCAGGTTTCGGCCTTCCGGCGCGCGCTGTGGGCCTACCTCGGCGCGGCCGGCGCGCTGATGCTTGCCCTGCAGACGCTGGTGCTGCGCTGGAGCCTGGCGCCGCTGCGGCGCGTGGTGGGCGAGATGGAGAAGGTGACCGCCGGCGAGGCCGAGCGCCTCAGCGGCACCTACCCGCAGGAGGTGAGCCTGCTCACCGACAGCCTCAATGCCCTGATCGACGTGGGGCGCGAGCAGATCGCCCGCAACCGCAACATCCTGGGAGACCTGGCGCACAGCCTCAAGACGCCGCTGGCGGTGGTGCGCAACGAGCTGGATTCCGGGCGATCCCAGGACGACATCCGGGGCGTGGTGGAAGAGCAGATCGCGCGCATGAACCAGATCGTGGCCTACCAGCTCTCCCGTGCCGCCGCCACCGGCCACCAGACCTTCGCCGCGCCGCTGCAGATCCGGCCCTGCGCCGAAGAAATCGTCCAGAGCCTGGAAAAGGTCTACGCCGCAAAAAACATCCTGTGTGAATTCGAGGTCGATGAAAACGCCAGCTTCTACGGCGAGCGTGGCGATCTGATGGAGCTGCTCGGGAACCTGCTGGAAAACGCCTTCAAGTGGGCCAGGCACCGGGTGCTGCTGACGGTGCGGACCCTGACGATCGCGCCGCAGCGCCGCGCCGCGATACTGATCACGGTGGAAGACGATGGCCCCGGCATCGCGCCCGAGGACGTCGAGCATCTGCTGCAGCGCGGGGTGCGCGGCGACGAGCGCGTGCACGGCCACGGCATCGGCCTTGCGATCGTGCAGGATCTGGTCAGAGCCTATCGCGGCGAGCTGACGGTCGAGCGTTCCAACGAGCTCGGCGGGGCCTGCTTCGTGGTGCGCTTCGCGCCGGTGGTGTGAGGCGCGGGGCCGTACTCAGCTCGGGTGGTAGAACCGCGCCAGGTGCGCGGCAACCTCCGGCATCGCGTGGGCGAGCAGGTCGGGATCGGTGAAGTGGTATTCGGAGGCGACCGCGAAGAACTCGTCCGGTGCCTCGCAGGCATAGGGGTCGATCAGGGTTTCGCGCCCGGCGTCCACCTCGCGCCGCAGCGCGTCGAACGCGCGCTGGAAGTCGGCGATCCAGCGGCGACGCCAGGCGGCATCGTCGAGCGGGGGCGTGCCATCGAGACTGCCGTCCAGCAGGTCGAGCTTGTGGGCGATCTCGTGCACCACGACGTGATACCCGGATTCGGGCGCATCGACGGCCTGGATCGCGTCTTCCAGCGACAGGATCACCGGCCCCTGCTCCCAGCACTCGCCGGCCAGCTCGTCGTCCCATTCGTGCAGCACGCCGCTGTCTTCATCCACATGCTGGCGGCGAACGCCGAAACCGCCTGGATACACGATGACCTGGTGCCAGCCGCGCAGCCAGCCGTAGCCCAGATCGAGGACAGGCTCGCAGCACAGCATCGCGATCAGTACGCGATCGGACTCGGACAGCGCGCAGTCGGCCGCGGGCGTGATCGCCTTGTCGGCCAGAAAGCGCGCTGTCAGATCGCGCCACCGCAGCATGCGCGCGGAAGAAGGCACCTCGGCTCCGTCGAACCGCGTCAGCAGGGCCTGCCAGAGCGCGGGATCGATCGGAGCCGGAGGCGGGCTGCCCAGCCAGCGGGTCAGCCATTTCATCGCAAAGCCCTGGAGAGAGCCGGAATGAACGGCCGGATGCGGCGGAGTGATGGGGAGTTCCGCATCCGGCCGATTCGCGCCGGCAGGAACTTGGACTGCGCGCAGTGGGCGTGGTTCGCCGCACTGGCCGCGCGGGTTGTGTGCCGTTCAGCGCGGCCGAAAGCCCACTGGGACCAATCCCTGCCGCGCAGTCTCCCGGGCAAGGCGCGGCTTACTTCATCATGCCGGGCAGGAACGAGTGCCAGCGCAGCCCCGGACGCGGCAGCGACGCGTTGTTGCTGCGCGGTGCAGGTGCCGCATCCGGCAGCGGCGCTGCGGCGGGCGCGGCGGCATCGACTGGGGCACCGGGAGCCGCGGACGGCGCGTCAGCGGCCGCGGACGGGCAGGGGCCGCCGGAGTCGCCGCTGGAACTGCGGATGGTGTCGATCGCGGCATGCGCGTCGAAGGCCAGGCTCAGGATGAAGCTGATCAGCAGCAGGCGGAAGATCATGGCGATGGCCCGATGGGGTTGCGTCGGTTCGACAGCATCCGGAGGTGCCTGGTGACACCGTCCGGGCGAATGTCCGAGTCTAGCGCGTTTTCGTTTGGCGTTCCTGTGATCGCTTTCCGCGATTACCATGGCGCGTTTCGAGCGGACGCACGCGTGGATCAGACCTTTCCCCTGCTGGATGCGCAGCGCATCGGCGCGGCACTGCCCGCAGGCTGGCGCGAGCGGCTGCACGTGCGTGGCGAGGTGGGCTCGACCCAGGCCGAGCTTCTTGCTGCGGCGGCGCGCTGGCCGGACCGCAGCGTCGTGGTGAGTGATCGACAGCAGGGCGGGCGCGGGCGGCGCGGGCGCGGATGGCATTCGCCGCCGGGCCAGTCGCTGGCCTTGTCCCTTTTCGTACGCAGTCGGACGGGAGCACGCTGGCCCTCCAGTCTGACCCTCGCGCTGGGCGTGGCGGCGGCCGAAGCGCTGCATCGCGCCGGTGCCTGCGGCATAGGCCTCAAGTGGCCCAACGACCTGGTGCACGATGGTGCAAAGCTCGGCGGCATCCTGGTGGAAAGCTGTGCCGAGGGCGTGGTCGCCGGGATCGGCATCAACCTGAGCCTGAACCAGAGCGCACGGGCCGCCATCGGGCAGCCCTGCACCGACCTTGCGGCCGCGGGCTGTCGGATTGAGCGCGAAACCCTGGCGGCAGCTCTGATCCTGGCCTGGAATGCCGCGTTCGACGAGGTCCTCGCCGGACGCGTCGAGGCGCCGCTCGCCGCCTGGGCGGGGCTGGATGCGCTGGCCGGCCGCCGGGTCCGCGTGGAGTCCGGTGGTACGCCGCTGGAGGGCATCGCGCGAGGCATCGACGCACACGGCCGCCTGCTTCTGGATGTCGCCGGCGAATGTCGCGCCTTCACCAGCGCGGATGTCTCGGTGCGGCCGGCATGAGGCTGCTCGCGGATCTGGGAAACACCCGGCTCAAGTGCGCCCTGGCCGATGGGCGGAAGCTGGTCGCCACCTGGGCCGGGTCGCACGCGCAGGCCGGATTTCTCGACGATCTGCAGGGCTGGCTTGCGGGCGAGGCGGCGATGATCGGGGAAACCTGGCTGGCCTCGGTTGCGCGCGAGGAGGTGACCGCGGCGGTAGCGGCGCGTTTGGAATCCATCGGCCCGTCGCCACGGCGGGCTCGCGTGTCGGCGCAGGCGCTGGGAGTGACGGTCGGCTACGAGCGCGTCGACGAGCTGGGCGTGGATCGCTGGCTGGCCCTGCTGGCGGCCCGCGCGCGCGGTTTGGGCCCGTGCATCGTTGCCAGCGTGGGCTCCGCGCTCACCATCGACGCGCTGCTGGCCGACGGGCGGCACCTCGGCGGCCTGATCGCGCCGACCCCGGACGCCATGCGCGAGGCGCTGTACGCCCGCGCGCCCGCGCTGCCGCGCGCGCGTGGCGAAATCGCCGCGTTCGCCACCGGCACTGCCAGCGGAATCGAAAGCGGCTGCCTGCTGGCGTCGATCGCGCTGATCGAGCGCAGCGCCGCACGGCTCGCCGATCATGCCGGGGCGCGCGTGGCGCGGGTCCTGTCCGGCGGCGGCGCGCAGCCGCTGCGCCCGTGGCTGGACGAACACCGGTTCCTGCCCGATCTCGTGCTCGAAGGACTCGCCCTGTGGGCGCAGGCTACCCTGATGCCGGGCGATTAGAATGCGCCTGACTTTCCGGAACCGGTGCCGATGCTGACGCGTTCGCTGATCGCCATCCTGCTCGTGATGAATCTCGTCGTTGCGGCGTGGCTCTGGCTGCGGCCGGTGCCGCTGCAGGTTCAGGCCGAGCCGCAGGCACCTGCGTCGAACGCGCCGACGCTGGTGCTGTTGAGCGAGGAGGAGGACCCCGCGCCTGCCGGTGACCTCAGGCTGGCCGAACCCGACGGCCCACCCGAGCCTACGCCGGGCCTGGATCGCCTGGCGTGCCTGGAGATCGGCCCCTTTCTGACCCAGGCCGACCTGCGGCGGGCGATGAACGCCTTCACCCCGTCGGCCGAGCGCCTGCAGTTTCGCGAAACCCGCGCGCTGGCCAGCCGTGGCTACTGGGTCTACCTGCCCGCGCAAGGCTCACGCGACGCGGCGCTGGCGACCGCGCGCGAGCTCTCGGCCAAAGGCTTGCGCGACTATTACGTCGTGGCCGCCGGCGAGCGCGAGAACACCATTTCGCTGGGTCTGTTCCGCGAGATGAACAACGCCCGCCAGCGCCACGAGCAGGTGCGCGCACTGGGCTTCGATGCGCAGCTGCAGACGCGTTCCGACGAGATTCCGAACTATTGGATCGACCTCATGGTCGACAAGGAATTCGACTGGCAGTCGCGCGTCGCCGGCTACCCGGGCGTCACTGCCGCCACCGTGGCCTGTCGATGAAGGCGTCTCGCAGATGTGCCACGATTCCGGCGAGGTTGGGGTAGAATCGCCGCCCCGCTGCCGCCGGACTCCAGCTGCGCCGCAGCCATCCCGCGTACCCATGCCGCTTTAGCTCAGTTGGTAGAGCAACTGATTTGTAATCAGTAGGTCCACAGTTCGAGTCTGTGAAGCGGCACCAGCACAGCAGCGATGACGCCGCCGTCGGCGACGACTGCGGCGTCATTGTTCCGGTCATCGGCATCGGTGCGGATGACCGCAGCGTTCAGCGCTTGCCGAACAGTCCGCCCAGGGTCTGGGCGGACTTGAGCACGCCGCCGATGTCCATCTTGCCGTCGCCATCGCTGTCGAGCACGGCACCCAGCATGCTGTCGAGCGCCGAGGGCGGAGCCTGCGCGATGCGCTGGCTTTCACCGCCCAGGAGGCCGCTGAGCGCGCCGGCGTTGAGCTGGCCGCCCTGGGTCATTTTGCCCAGCGCAGCCATCACCATCGGGGCGAGCATGGCCAGCAGTCTGGTCGAGCCGGCGCTGTCGAGTCCCTGCACCTTGGGAACCTGTGCCGCGCCGCTGCCCTGGCCACCGCCGAAGACGTGCCCGAGGATCGCCATGCCGCCGGCGAGGCCGCTGTTCCGTGCCGGCTGCGCCTGACCGCCGCCGAGCGAGCCGAGCAGCCCGCCCAGCAGGCCGTCGATGTCGATGCCGGTGTGGTCGCGCTGCACCGCGCCAAGCAGTGCGTTTGCGCCATCCGGCTGCGACGCGTTCTTCGCCATCTGGCCGAGCAGCATCGGCAGGGCGGCCTGGATGGCACCCGCGGTCTGCTGCGGATCGAGGCCAAGCTGTCTGGACATCGACTGCACGCTGCGTGCATCGAGCGAGGAAAGAAGGGTGTCTGCGAGATCTGCCATGTCCGTATCCTCAAGGAACGCGGCCCCGTGGCGTGCCGCAGGGTGACGTTAACACCGTGCGCCGGGAAGGCGTCGTTTCCGGTCATTTTTGCCGCTAGGCTTTCATCCCCCTTGTGTCCGTCCAGCGCCGTGTCCGACCTCGACCAGATCCATCGCGACTACCGCCGCTCCCTGCCGCACAAGCGCGATGCGCTGCGGCGTGCCTGGGAGGCGCTTTGTGCGGAAAATGTGTCACTCGAGCAGGTTGCGCAGATGCAGCTGTTGCTGCACCGCCTGGCAGGTTCGGCCGGCACCTATGGCCACGAGCGCATCGCGGCGCTGGCGCGGTCGCTGGAGCAGGACTGGGTGGCGTGGAAGGCGGTGGCCGAAGGAGCGCGACCACCGCCATACCAGGTGTGTGCGCGGCAGGCGGGAACGATGGCCGAATTGCTGGCGGCGATTCTGGAATCATCGGACACCAGCGCGTGAGCGCGTGAG
>JRYL01001619.1_pt1 | contig 18368 bp, 13 predicted proteins | sample 235391 | NCBI WGS metagenome assembly JRYL01 (sample SAMN03074223, study PRJNA261481) | activated sludge metagenome | biome: Wastewater Treatment Plant; feature: Wastewater; material: Activated sludge; isolation source: activated biomass of a wastewater treatment plant treating wastewater from... ...
AGCACGCCTGGCTCAAGGACACCGGCCGCGCCGAGTACGTGGGCGCCACCGACGCCGAGGCGCTGGCGGCCTTTCACCACCTGTGCCGGGCCGAAGGCATCATCCCCGCGCTCGAATCCAGCCACGCCATGGCCTACGCGATGAAACTGGCGCCGACGATGCGCCCCGACCAGTCCATCCTGGTCTGCCTGTCGGGCCGTGGCGACAAGGACATCGGCACTGTGGCCGACCTGGACGGCGTCGATTTCTACGACCGCCCCTCGATGCGCGGCCACGTGGTGAAGGGAGTCAAGGCATGAACCGCATCGCCACCACCTTCGCCGCCCTCGCCGAGCAGAAGCGCAAGGCGCTGATTCCGTACGTCACCGCCGGTTTTCCCTACGCCGACATCACCCCCGCGCTGATGCACGGCATGGTCACCGCCGGCGCCGATGTGATCGAACTCGGCGTGCCCTTTTCCGACCCCAGCGCTGATGGCGCCGTGATCCAGAAAGCCGGCGACCGCGCGCTGGCGCTGGGCATCGGCCTGGCGCAGGTGCTGGGGTATGTGAAGACCTTCCGCGAGAAGGACCCCAAGACGCCCGTGGTGCTGATGGGCTACGCCAACCCGGTGGAACGCTACGACCAGAAGCACGGTGACGACGCCTTCATCCGCGATGCCGCCGCGGCCGGCGTGGATGGCCTGCTGATCGTCGACTACCCGCCCGAGGAATGCACCGACTTTGCCGCCAGGCTGCGTGCGCACGGCATGGACCTGATTTTTTTGCTGGCGCCCACCAGTACCGAGCAGCGCATGCAGCAGGTGGCCGCGGTCGCCAGCGGCTACGTGTATTACGTGTCGCTCAAGGGCGTCACCGGCTCGGGCGCGCTCAACACGGCCGAGGTCGAAGCCATGCTGCCGCGCATCCGCCAGCATGTGCACATCCCCGTGGGCGTGGGCTTCGGCATCCGCGATGCCGAAACCGCCCGGGCCATCGGCAAGGTGGCCGATGCCGTGGTCATCGGCAGCCGCCTGATCCAGGTGATCGAAGTGCAGCCGCACGAACGCGTGGTCGCTGCCGCGATGGACTTCCTGCGCCCGGTGCGCGCGGCGCTGGATGCATAATCGCCGCTATCACTCAAGGAGCATTACATGAGCAGCTGGCTTGAAAAACTCCTGCCGCCCAAGATTCAGAAATCCGAAGCCTCCGAGCGCCGGCAGATGCCGGAGGGGCTGTGGATCAAGTGCCCCGATTGCGACGCGGTGCTGTACAAGACCGATCTGGACCAGAACCAGAACGTCTGCCCGCAGTGCGGCTACCACCACCGCATCGGTGCGCGCGAGCGGCTCAACGTGTTCCTCGACGCCGAGGGCCGCTACGAGATCGGGCAGGAGGTGCTGCCTGTCGACGCGCTCAAGTTCAAGGACAGCCGCAAGTACCCCGAGCGCCTGAAGGAAGCGCTGGAGAACTCCGGCGAGACCGATGCGCTGGTGGTGATGGGCGGCGCCGTGCACTCCATCAGCGTGGTGGCGGCGGCGTTCGAGTTCGACTTCATGGGCGGCAGCATGGGCAGCGTGGTGGGCGAGCGCTTCGTGCGCGGTGTCGAGACCGCCATCGAGCAGAAAGTGCCCTTCATCTGCTTCACCGCCACCGGCGGCGCGCGCATGCAGGAAGGGCTGCTGAGCCTGATGCAGATGGCCAAGACCAACGCCGCGCTCACGCGCCTGGCCAAGAAGGGCCTGCCCTACATCAGCGTGCTGACCGACCCGACCATGGGCGGCGTATCGGCCGGCTTCGCCTTCGTCGGCGACGTGGTGATCGCCGAGCCCAAAGCGCTGATCGGCTTTGCCGGCCCACGCGTGATCGAGAACACGGTGCGCGTGAAGCTGCCCGACGGCTTTCAGCGCGCCGAGTTCCTGCAGACCAAGGGCGCGGTCGACTTCATCTGCGACCGGCGCGAACTGCGCGAGAAGATCGCCAAGGTGCTGGCCATGCTGCAGCGCCAGCCGGCGGATGCGGTGCAGTGAAGCCCATCAACAGTAGCGATTGACTCGATAAAGTCAGCTGCTCGCGCCCGCCCCGCAAGGATTTCAGTCCATTTCCTCTTGAATTCGACTTCCATCCTGAGCAGGCAGCTATCATTTTTGCTTGATTATCAAGAAATTTCAGATCACGCGCGGACCGCATCCGCGGTGTGGCAGCGGGCTTGCCCGCGATGCGGCGCCTCGTCGCAACCAGTGCTTGATCGCGGGCAAGCCCGCTCCCACAACGCTGTCTGATTCCAATTCCAGATCAAAGCTGCAACATCTCGTCATTCCGGCGCAAGCCGGAATCCAGACAGCGTGTGCCGAGAAACATGGATCCCGGCCTTCGCCGGGATGACGGTGATGGACGCATTGAATTGGAAATGGAATGAGACTTGTTGCTCATCAAGCATTTTTTGCCTGTCCACCCCACGCGGCGGGCGCCCTGACCGCGCTTCGGCGCGTGTGCCTCAAGCCCCGTTGGGCAGCACGCCCGCGCCAAACAGGCCGCCCTGCAGCGAGCCCAGCACGATGCCGAGCACCTGCAGGCCGATGATCAGCACCAGCGGCGACAGGTCGACCCCGCCCACCAGCGGCAGCAGCTTGCGGATCGGCGCCAGCAGCGGCGCGCTGAGCCGCTCGAACACGTCGTAGACCGGCGTGCGGTTGCCCGTCCACGACAGCACAGCGGCCACGATGATCACCGCCGTGGCCACCGACACCGCCAGCTTAGCCACGCCCAGCAAGGCCAGCAGCGGCAGCACGCTCCAGCGCGCCAGGCCCAGCAGGCCCATCAGCGCCGCGTACTGCACGAGCTTCAGCAGCCAGGCCGCCAGCAGACTGGCCACGTCCAGTTGCGCACCCTGCCCCACGATGCGCTGCAGCGGCAGCACCAGCCAGTCCGACAACGCCTGCACGAAGCGCCCCACGGGATTGCCCATCGACATGCGGCGCCAGCGCATGTAAAGCCGCAGCAGGCAGGCGCCGCCGATCAGCGTGACGGCGACTTCGATCAGGAAGGTGAGAACTTGATAAAGCATGCCCAGGCAAAGCGGAACTTGTTCACGCCCCCAGCGGCGCAAGCAATTCCAAAGTGTTCATGCGTGCGATGATAGCGAGCACTGGTGTTCACATTCGCCGCGGTTGCGACGGGCGTGCTGTTGGATGGCCCGGACGATGACCGAAGAACTGCTGACCCTCACCTCCCTGCCCCTGTTCCCGCTCGGCACCGTGCTGTTTCCGGGCGGCGTGCTGCCGCTGCGGGTGTTCGAGGTGCGCTATCTCGACATGATCGGCAAGTGCCACCGCGCCGGCGCCCCGTTCGGCGTCGTCGCGCTGACGCAGGGCCACGAGGTGCGCGCCGCCGGTGCACCGCCCGAGCAACTGGCCACCATCGGCACGCTGGCGCACATCACCACGCTGGAGCAACCGCAGGCCGGCCTGCTGCTGGTGCAATGCCGCGGCGAGCAGCGCTTTCGCATCGATCGGCCCAGCCAGCTCAAGCATGGCCTGTGGGTGGCCGACGTGAGCCTGCTGCCACCCGACCGCGCGCTGGCCGTGCCCGACGATCTGCAGCACGTGGCGCGCGCGCTGCGGCAGGTGTATGCCGGCCTGCGCGTGCAGTCGCCCGGCGCACCGCTGCCCGCCGTGGGCAGCGAGCAATACGACGACTGCGCCTGGGTGTCGAACCGCTGGTGCGAACTGCTGCCGCTGCCCGCCGCCACGCGACAGCAGCTGATGAGCCTGGACAACCCGCTGCTGCGGCTGGAACTGGTGGCCGACCTGCTGGGCAAGACGGGGATCGGCGCACCGAACAGTTGACGACGCTCGCCAACAGTAATAACGATAGCTGCCTGCGCCGAATCCAAGCTGGTCTGAGCGCGATTCAACTCGGAATCTGCGCTCGCAAACAGTCCTTCTTGACTATCAAGAAGTCTCAGACCGTGTTGTAGGAGCGGGCTTGCCCGCGATGAGGCGCCTCGTCCCCACCAACGCTTGATCGCGGGCAAGCCCGCTCCAACACAGCGGATGAGTTCAGCGCGTCATCTGAGACTTCTTGATAATCAAGCAGTCCTTACACATCGCATATCGGCAGCCCGATCCACGCGACCAGCCATGACGATCGAAAACATGAAGCAGGAAAAACTGGCGGTGTTGATCGACGCAGACAACACGTCGTCATCCGTCGCCCAGGGCTTGTTCGAGGAAATCGCCAAGTACGGCGTCGCCAGCGTCAAGCGCATTTATGGGGACTGGAGCAGCAACACCCTCAGCGGCTGGCGCGCCATCCTGCTCAAGCACGCCCTCACGCCCGTGCAGCAGTTTGCCTACACCAAGGGCAAGGATGCGACGGACATGGGCTTGATCATCGACGCGATGGATCTGCTGTACAGCGGCAACTTCAGCGGCTTCTGCCTCGTGTCGAGCGACAGTGATTTCACGCCGCTGGCTTCGCGCATCCGCGCTTCCGGCCTGGTGGTCTATGGCTTCGGCCGGGAGAAGACCCCCGAAGCATTCCGGCAAGCCTGCGACCGATTCTTCTATGTCGAGAACCTGGGAGAAGTGGAAAAAGCGGAACGACAAGCGAGTGCCCCGACACCAACCGCCTCGGTATCCGGCAATAACGGGACAGCGCGACCGACCCCCGCCACGCCCGCCGTGGCCAGACAGATGGATGCTGGAACGCGCGCGTTGCTCTACAAGGCCATCAAGGATTCGACCGACGAAGCCACTGGCTGGGCCTTCGTGGGCAAAATAGGCAGCTACATCAATCAGACGCACCCGGACTTCGACTCGCGCAGCTACGGCTACGCCAAATTGTCGGGCATGCTGCGCGATCTTCGCGGGCTGCAGTTCCGCACGGATGAAGCCAGCCGCATGTTCTGCCGCAAGATTCCGTTTCTCGAACTCGTCAAGCTGCTGGATGAATCCTTCAACAAGTTCAAGAGCGCCAAAGGCTGGGCCCATATCGAGGCCGTGGGCAAATACGTGAAGCCGCGCTGGAACTGGCAGGAGTGGGGATTCGAGTCCTTCCCCGAGTTGCTGGCCAAGGTGGATCACGTCGAGCTTGCAGACGACAGCATGCGCATGAGGCCTGCGACGGAGAAAAGCCAAGCGGTTTGAAGTCGTTGCTCTCCAAGCAACCGCCCATTCAGAACCGCACCGGCTGCGCCCGGTATTCCGGCACGCGCTGGTGCAGCCAGTCGCGGATGGCCGCCGCCTCGGGCGCGGCACCGGCAGCGGCCAGCCACGCCTCGGTCGCCTGCACCACATCCCCATCGGCCGCCGCCACCTTGGCCACGCGCAGCTTGGGGTGCGGCGTGGGCTCGGTGGTTTCGTCGTCGGCCAGCAGTTCCTCGTACAGCTTCTCGCCCGGGCGCAGGCCGGTGAAGGCGATGGGCACCTCGGCCTCGCTCTTGCCCGACAGGCGGATCAAGAGGCGCGCCAGGTCGACGATCTTCACCGGCTCGCCCATGTCGAGCACGAAGATCTGGCCCGCCTGGCCCATCAGCCCGGCCTGCAGCACCAGCTGCGCGGCCTCGGGGATGGTCATGAAGTAGCGCACGATATCGGGGTGTGTCACCGTCACCGGGCCGCCCAGCTCGATCTGCGCCGTGAACAGCGGCACCACCGAGCCGCTGGAGCCCAGCACGTTGCCGAAGCGCACCGACACGTACTGTGTGCCCGCGAATTCGGCCGCCACCGCCTGCACCACCTGCTCGGCCAGGCGCTTGGTGGCGCCCATCACGTTGGTCGGGTTCACGGCCTTGTCGGTCGACACGAGCACGAAGCGCGCCGCCCCCACCTCGCCCGCCACGCGCGCGGCGTGCAGCGTGCCCAGCACGTTGGTGCGCAGCGCCTCGATCTCGTTGTGCGCCTCCATCAGCGGCACGTGCTTGTAGGCGGCGGCGTGCAGCACCACGCTGGGGCGGTGTTCGAGCGCGATGGCACGCAGGCGCTCCGCCTCGCGCACGTTGGCGGTGTAGTACACGCCTTCCATGACAGGGAAGGCCTGGCGCAGTTCCTGCTCCAGCCGGTAGGTGGCGTATTCCGACACGTCCACGCACACCAAGCGCGCCACGCCCAGGCGCGCCACCTGCCGACACATCTCGGCGCCGATGGAGCCGCCCGCGCCCGTGACCAGCACCGTGGCGCCGCTGATCAGGCCGGCCAGGCCGGCGGCATCCAGCTGCACCGGCGTGCGGCCCAGCAAATCCTCCAGCCGCACCTGGCGCAACCGGGCCGCCGCGCCGGGGCGCAGCAGTTCGTCAGCGGTGGGCAGCGTCAGCAGGTTCAGCCCGCTGCCCGACCAGCGCATCAGCACCTCGCGCCGCGTCGGCTCGCCCGGCGCGCTGGCCAGCAGCACGGTGGCCGTCTGCTGCGCGCGCGCCAGTTCATCCAGTGCGCCCACGCTGCCCAGCACGCGCACGCCCTGCACGGTGCGGCCGGCATCCTGCGCGCGCGGCGAGGCGATGCCCACCACGTGCCAGCCTTCCACGCCCTTGAGCGTGCGCAGCGCCTGGTCGGCCTCGTCGATGGTGCCGACGATCAGCAGGGGTTGCTGCGCCGCTGCGCCGGGCCGTGCGTGGGCCTGCGTGTATTCCGTCAGCGAGCGCCACGCCGCGCGCGCCCCGGCCAGCAGTAGCAGTGTGAGCAAGGCACCGATCAGGAACACCGAGCGCGGAAAGCCGTCGATGCGCCAGCCCAGCACCGCCGCCGCCGTCATCAGCGCGCCCAACGCTACGCCGCCGGACAGATGGCGCAGATCGGCCAGGCTGACATAGCGCCAGGATTGCCGCGGCACGCGCAGCAGCAGCAGGCCCAGCGCCATGCACACCAGCGCGACGGGCGTGGTGCGCAGCGCCTGGTCGAAATACGGCTGGGGCAGGCTGAGGTTGAAGCGCAGCCAGAACGCCGCCCACCAGGCCAGCACGATCAGCGGCCCGTCGACCAGCCAGCTCTTGCTGCGCAGGCTGCGCCCCAGGTCGTTCAGCACGGCTGCTCCACGGCGCCCCGGATCACGCCGATAGCCTGCTGGCGCCACAGGCCACGGCTTGAAAGTCGGCGCTGCTGTGGGAGCGGCCGTGGCCGCGATGGGGCGCCGCCGCGCTGGCCGCGCACCGCATCGCGGGCAAGCCCGCTCCCACACCGGGGGCACGCACGTGCGTGTGGCCATGACAGGTCAGGTTCATTGCTTTCATATTCATAGCTTCTGGCGCTTGTCTGGCGGGCGCTGAAGGCCTGTTTGGCATGAACTCCAGATCATCGCAGCAGCGCCCGCACGGTGTCGAACAGGATGCGCAGGTCACCGATCAGGGTGCGCTGCGCCACGTAGTCGAGGTAATAGCGCTGCTTGACCGGCATGACGCGCTCGACGTAGACGCGTTCAAGATCGGCCGCCTCGGCCAGCAACGCGGCTTCGTCCCGGAACTCGATGGCCGCCCGGTCGGTGATGCCTGGGCGCACGCTCAGAATCCGCCGGCGCACGTCGTCGGCGTACAGCGCCATGTAGCGCGGCACTTCCGGCCGCGGGCCGACCAGGCTCATGTCGCCTTTCAGCACGTCGATGAGCTGCGGCAGCTCATCCAGCTTGGTGGCGCGCAGCCAGCGGCCGGCGCGGGTGACGCGCGCATCATGCTGGGCCGTGATCAGCGGCCCGGCGCCATCGTGCACGTACATGGTGCGGAACTTGTGGATGCGAAACAGCGCGCCGCCGCGTCCGACGCGCTGCTGCCTGAACAGCGCCGGGCCGGGCGAATCCAGCCGCACCCACAGCGCGATGACCGCCATCAACGGCAGCGCCAGCGGCAGCGCGGCCAGCGTCAACGCCAGATCCATCGCCCGCTTGGCGGTGGCGCCGCGGATGCTCACGCGCCCCGACCTCTCATGTTTTGATAGCTGCCCGCGCTTGCCTGACGGGCGCTGCAGGCCAAAAACGCTTGAAAAAACCATGCACTCATCGCACGCAGGCTTTCAGCGCGGCGATCACGCGCGCCTGCTCGTCGTCGCTCATGGCGGTGAACAGCGGAATGCTCAGCATGCGCTGATAGGCCTGCTCGGCCACGGGGAACTGCTCAGGCGTCAGGCCGTAGCGGTCGCGCCAATAGGGCTGGCGGTGCAGCGGCACGTAATGCACGCTGGTGCCGATGCCGGCGTCGCTCAGGGCCTGGATCACCTCGTCGCGCGTGGCCCGCGCATCGTCATTCAGGCGGATCACGAACAGGTGCCAGGCGTGCGTGTCGCCCTGCGGTGCGTCGGCGGGCAGGATCAAGGGCAGGTCTTGCAACTCGTGCAGGTAGCGCGCCGCCAACTGCTGCCGGCGCTGCACGAAAGCCGGCAGGCGCTGCAGCTGCACGCGGCCCAGCGCGCCGGCCATGTCGGTCATGTTGTATTTGAAGCCGGGCGCGACGATTTCGTAATACCAGGCGGGCGTCTTGCTGCTGAAGCGGTCGAACGCGTCGCGGCTGATGCCGTGCAGGCGCATCACGCGCATGCGTGCCGCCAGCGCCTCGTCCTTGGTGACCACCATGCCGCCCTCGCCCGTCGTCATGGTCTTGTTGGCGTAGAAACTGAACACGGCGGCGGCGCTGGGCAGCTGGCCGACCAGCGCTCCTTTTGTTGTAGTGGGCAGCGCGTGTGCCGCATCTTCCACCACCTGCAGCCGGTGGCGCTGCGCGATGTCGAAGATGGCTGCCATGTCGCAAGCCAGGCCGCCGTAGTGCACGGGCAGGATCGCCTTGGTTCGCGGGGTGATGGCGGCTTCGATCTGCGCCGGATCGATGTTCAACGTGGTTGGATCCACGTCCACCAGCTTCGCGTCCGCGCCCAGATAGCGCGCCACCTCCACCGTGGCGGTGAAGGTGAGCGTGGGCGCGATCACCTCGTCGCCCGGGCCGATGCCCATCGCCTCCAGCGCCAGGTGCAGCCCGGCGGTGGCCGAGTTGACGGCCACCGCCTGCACGCCGCCACCCAGATACGCGGCGAATTCGCTCTCGAACGCCTTGGTCTCCGGCCCCGTCGTCACCCAGCCCGAACGCATGGCGCGCGCCACGGCGTCGATCTCGGCCTCGGTGATGTCGGGGCGGGCGAAGGGCAAAAACGATTCAGGTTTCATAAAGAAATAGGCTTCTGGCGCATATCAGGCCAGCGCGGGCAGCTATCTTTTCCAGAGTATCGGTGCCCGCCAGCCTGTAGGAGCGGCCTTGCCCGCGATCGGGCGCGTGCGCCACACGAAGCGCCATCGCGGCCAAGGCCGCTCCCACAGAAACATGACCAAATCGGGCTGCAACGACCATCAGGCAATCGCAAGCAGCTATTATTTTCATTGCAATGGCCAGCCGCCCGAGGCATCCACGGCGCTGTCCAGCTCGGCTTGAATCACCAGCGTGCGCGCCAGCGCGGCCACCACGTTCTGGTAGTGCGTGATGTCGTCGTAGGTCAGCAGCCTGCCCTTGCGGTCTTTCAGCCACTTTTCGGCCACGCGATAGCCGCCGATGTGCATGTCCCACACCGCTTGCGGCACGGCGTCGAAATATTGCGCGTCGTTGATCCAGACCTTGCCCGCGTGGGCGCCAGCCTCGATGCCAAAGCGCACCTTCACCACCTCGCCCGTGCCGGCCACGGGATAGCCGGTGATGCGCGGCGGCACGGTTTGCAGCGTGTGCAGGCCAATCAGTTCATGGCCCAGCTCGACCAGACGGGCAAACAGCTTGGGGTTGGACGTGAGCGGCACGCGCGGAAAGTCGCGCCGCAGAAAGTCGGCATAGCGCGCGCGGTAGCCGGGCGTGTAGAGCACGGCGTAGAGGTAGGCGAGCGTGTCTTCGGGGGTGACTTCGCGGCCTTGGGCTTCGGTCAGAGCGGCGACGAAGCCGTCGGAAAGATTCTCCCGTCTCGCCCCTTCGGTAGTACCAAACAAATCTGACTTCTGCCGCTCATATACATACAGCGGCGCAACCGCCATAACTCCTTTACTACTGAACTGACACCGATTATCAGCAATATTTTTGACGACAACCACGTGGCTGAACCCATCATCCGTAGAAACCTGCCGCATAACCGACAACCCGAGATTCGACACGTTGAGGAAATGATCAAAAGCACGTTCCCTGCGATGTACAGCTACGTTTCTATCGTAAACCGTCCACCGCAAATCAAATGGCCTATAAAGTATCGGTACGACCTTCTCGCGCCATTGATTGTCGGCCAGTTCGCGCTTCGCCCGTTTGTACTGCCATTGATCCTGCGAACACAGGCGGAACAAACCGCGGGCCTCTGCTTCGGTTTCCGTCGCCAGAAAGCGATCGACTTTTTCAATGGCTTCGTCGCGGCTCCACGAAATGGCAAACTCGTCGTGCGTGGTGACAATTCCCGGCGCGGGGTCGCCATTGGGTGAAAATATTTCTCGAATCGACCACCCGCATTCATATTCATCGAGCAGCTCGTTGTTCTGAGAGACAAACAGCCAACTGGGCGCCTGCGGTGCCAGTTGCTCCCACCGTGTACTGTCGATGTTGTTAGCGTCAAGCTGCGCGTATTTATCGCTTCGCCGGCCGTATATGTTTGCGAGATACACTGTTGCTGGGCGCGATGGCACTGTCTGCGGAGGCTGCTTGCGTACCATGATCGCAATAGCTACGCCTTGCTGAATATCAAACACATTTTCATCCTTGCTGCCGTCAGGCGCAGTTTCCTTCTTCTTGCTGTTGCCGTGCAGATCCAGCAGATAAATATCGTCAAACGTGCGCATCAGGCTGCGGCGCATGTCCATGAAGGTCGGATTGTCCAGATAGCTGTGATTGGTGACGAAAGCCAGGATGCCGTAGCCCGTCTGTTCAATGCGCGACTGTGAGAATCGAATGAATTTCACATAATCGTCGGACAGCCACTTGGCCTGTGCTGGCTTCTTGAGTGCGGGGCTCTGCTTGTAATCGACCATCAATGCCTCGATCCACTCGCCCTTGTTCTGCGAATGCCCTGAATACGGCGGGTTGCCCAGCACCACCATCACCGGCGCCTGGCGCTTGACCTCGGACGCGGCCAACGATTCGTCGGCCAACCATTGGGTGAACAGCGGCAGGTTGTCGAAGTCGTGCGCTTCTTCGAGCGAATTGGTCAGGTACACGCCTAGGCGCTGATCTGACGCGAAGTCGTAACCGGTGGCCTCGAGCGTCAGGCCGAGCTTCATGTGCGCGACGGCGTAGGGCGCCATGAGCAGCTCGAAACCGAACAGGCGCGGCAGCAGGTGTTCGGCCACGTAGCCGGGCCAGGCGCCGTCGTTGCCGACAAAGTGCTGGCGAATCTGCTGGATGACGGCGTGCAAAAAGGTGCCTGTGCCGGTGGCGGGGTCAAGAATCTGCAGGCGGTGCGTTTCGTGGTCGACGTAGCCGGGCTTGCCTTTTTTGGCCACGTCGGGCGGCGGCGGTACCTTGATGGTGGTCTTGCCGGCGTGGGCCAGGCCTTCGGGCATGGCGAAGTGCTTCTTGAGCAGCGCATCGACGCTGCGAACGATGTAGCCCACCACCGGCTCGGGCGTGTAGTAGACGCCGCGCGCCTCGCGCATGGCGGGGTCGTAGGCGGCCAGGAAGGTTTCGTAGAAATGCACCACCGGGTCTTCTTGCCGGGTGGCGCGGCCAAAGGTTTCCAGAATGGCGGCCATGTCGGCGCGCGCCAGCAGCTCGGCCAGCTGGTCAACCGCCCATGAGATGCGGTCGTCCAGGTCGGGCCCGGCGATCTGGTGGAACAGCTTGCGCAGGAAGGGGTTGGTCTTGGGCAGCTGGTGCGCCGCGCTCTGGCGCGTGAAGCCGCTGCCGGCGGGCAGGGTGCAGCGCGCAGCAAACAGGCCGTAGCACAGCGTTTGCGCATACATGTCGGCAAACTGCGCTTCGGTGAGGGTGTCGCCCATCAGCACGTCGCGGAACGCCTTGAGCTGGGAATGCAGCTCGCCCCGCGCGCCTTCGGCCTTGAAGGTTTCGTTGATGAGGTCGCGGATCAGCCGCCCCAGGCCCGCCATGCGCGTGGCCAGATCGTGCGGCGTGGCCTTGATGGGCAGGTCGGCCTGGATGAACTGGGCCAGCAGTTGCGCCACTTCGCTAGCGGCGGCCTCGTTCCAGCGGACTTTGCCGTCCTTGCCCGGCCGCGGCAGGCTGGCAGTGAGCTTGCATTCGCCATCGACAAACCAGCGGAAGTCGATGTAGTCGGTGAGGATGAGGTTGGGCAGCGATTCGCGGTAGCGGCGCAACTGGTCGGACGCGGCGGTTTTGTCCAAGCTCACCCCCACGTCCTTGGCCTCGACATAGCCCAGCGGCAGCAGGCCGCGCGTGACGATGAAGTCAGGCGCGCCGCAGGCGATGCGCTGCGGCTCGTTGGTGGCGCTGATCGGACCATGCGACTGGTCGCCTCCGGCTTGCGCGCCGATGGCTTCAAGCAAGGTTTTGAGCGCCGGGCGATGGGTGTGTTCGGTGGCGTTGCCGACTTTGAGGGCGTCGGTCACCGAAGCGAGATAGGCCTTGAGAGCAATTGTTGTCGTCATGATTAAAAAATGGCGCTAGCGCCCGCCAGTCAAGCGCCAGCAGCTATCAATTTATCAGCGCGTCAATCGGCTCCAGTGCTGCCCCGCATTGCGTCGCAGCAGCAAATCGAGCAGACCGCGCCAGGTGCCGACGCCATAGCCCAGATGATAGGCGGCGATCACCAAGGGCAGGCGCGCGAGCAGGCCCCACTCGCCCGCCTGCCGCGCCGCGGCCAGCGAGGCGCCAACCAGGTACAGCACGTAGCTGCCCAGCAAGGCCACCAGCGGCCAGGGCCACCATGGCGCCAGCAGCGCGCCCCCCGCCAGCGCCAGCACGAACAGCGCCGGCACCAGTTGCCTCAGCGATCCGGGCTGGCCGTGTTTGCGCATCACGAACGGGCGCCAGTAGCCGTACTGCTGCTGCTGGCGGAACAGGTCGCCCAAGCGGCTGCGCGGCTGGTAGACCGAGCGGATGCGCGCGCTCTGCCACAGGCGCGCACCGCCCAGGCGCAGACGCAGGTTGTGCTCGTCGTCCTGGTTGCGCACCAGCTGTTCGTCGAAGCCGCCGAAGCGCTCGAACACGGCGCGCGGCCAGCAACCCAGGTAGAGGGTGTCGGCCTCGCCCTCGTAGGCACGGTCGCGCGAGCGCGCGCCGCCCACCACCCAGCGGCACTGGAAGGCCGCCGCAATCGCGCGCCCGGTGGCGCCCTGCCCGCGCGCCACCCACGCGCCGCCCACGTTGTCGGCGCCGGTGCGCGCCAGCGCGGCCAGGCATTCGGCCAGGTAGTCGGGCGCAAATTCGGTGTGGATGTCGAAGCGCGCGATGACGGCGCCGCGCGCGGCGGCCAGCGCCGCGTTCAGGCCGGTGGAGACGATGCGGCCCGGGTTGTCGATGAGCTTCAGGCGCGCATCCTGCGCGGCGCGCTCGGCCAGCCGCTCGCGCGTGCCGTCGTCGCTGCGACCGTCAGCCACCAGCACTTCGAGCTGCCAGCCAAACGGCAGCTGCTGCGCCAGGGCGCTTTCGCAGAAGGCGTCGATGGCGGCGCGCTCGTTGCGGCAGGGGGCGATCACGCTGATGAGTTGGGGCGCGGATAGCGCCACCGAATGCAGGGGCGAGTTCATGGGCTGGCCCTTCGCGGCATCGCCGCGCCCTCACCCCTGCCCTCTCCCGCAAGCGGGAGAGGGAGAAAAGCGAGCGCTGCCGTCGTCCTGCTCATGTAGCCAAGGCCTGGGCTGGCAGGCAGCACGTCGCGTTGCCCGACTTCGCCCGGTTGTTGCCCCCTCTCCCGCACGCGGCAGAGGGCTGGGGTGAGGGTATGGCGCATCACGGCGCACGCCCTTTCCACTCGTCCAGCAGGCGCCTGTACATCGCATCCACCGCATCCATCTGCACGCGGCGATCACCATCGCGGGCGATGCGCTCGGCGTTGCGCGCGCCGGCCTCGCGGGCCTGTGCCTCCTGGTCGATCAAGTGGCCCCACACGCGGGCCAGCGCGGGCGCGTCGCCGGCGGGCACCAGCAAGCGCTCGTCGAGCCAGTCGCGGTTGGCCGGCAGGTCGCTGCCGATCACGGCCAGACCGCAGGCCATGCTTTCGAGCACCGAGACGGAAGTCGCATCGCTGTGCGGCACGCTGATGGACAGTTTGCAGCGCGCCAAGACGGCGGCCATGCCGGCATCATTCAGGCGGCCATGCACCTGCACGGCGTCGGTCAGCCCGAGTTGGGCGATCTGCGCGCGCAGCGCCGCCTCCTGCGAGCCGCCGCCCAGCAGGTGCAGCCGCGCTCGCGGGTGGGTCGAATGCACTCGCGCGAAGGCTTCCAGAATGGTCCCGATGGCGTAATTCGGCTCCCAGCTGCGCAGGCTGACGGCCTCGAAGCCCGGCTTGCCGTCCCAGGGCGCGGGGGCGAAGCGGGCGCGTTCCACGCCCCAGTGAATCAGCTCGGTGCGCACACCGGGCGCCAGCACGCGTGCGGCGGCCAGCAGATCGGGCGAGTCGCCGGTCACGCCATCAGCCTGGCGCAGCGTCCAGGCCGTCAGGTGGCGCTTGAGGGCGCTTTCCTTCGGCGTGACCAGCAGGTCGCTGCCCCAGGCGGTCATCACCAGCGGGTGACGGCCGGCGCGCGCGGCCAGGTAGCCATACGAGGTAACGTAATGCGCGTGCACCAGATCGGGCGCCAGCGCCGCCACCGCGCGCCGCGCCGCACCCACGCGCCACAGCCAGTCGGTGGCGCGGCGCACGGGCGGCAGCACGATTTGCTGTACGCCCTCGATGGCTTGTGGCCGCGCCGTGACCAGCGACAGGCGCCAGCCGCGCGCCAGCATCTCGCGCGCCCAGCGCTGCACGTGCACGCTGTTGGCGTCGCCGAGCAGGCAGATGTGGTGGGCAGTCATGGTTGCCGGGCGCTGTGAGTCGCTTCTCTATTCATAGCTGCTCGCGCATGTCCATCAAGCGCTGAGGTCCGATTTGGCTTGAAATTTTTGGCCCCTGCCATCATGCCCCACCCTCGCCGGCGTGCAGCGCCAGCCAGCGCTGGTAATCGGCCTGCAGCGCGGGGTGGGCCTGCAGCCAGCGCGCATCCGCCTCTCGCGTGTCGCCCACCACCCCCGCCGGGCTGCCGGCCAGCACGGCGAAGTCGGCAAACTGCCCGCGCACGCGGCTGTGCGATGCCACCAGCGTGCCATGACCGAGCACCGTGCCAGCCTCGATGGTGCTGTGCGGGCCGACGAAGCAGCGCTCGCCGATGGCGATGGGCGCGCGGATCACCGCGTCTTCCAGCGCTGCGCCCGACAGCCCCGCCGCCACGCGCACCGCCCGGTGCGTGCTGTGGCTGACGATGCTGACGAAGTTGGTGACCTGCGTGCCACGGCCGATGCGCACGCCGGCGCTGGCTTCGATGTAGTTGAAGTGGCCGATGAACACGTCGTCGGCCAGGTGCAGTCGGTCTTCATGCTCGATGACGGTGGATGGCGAAATGCGCGTGCCGGGCAGGTCAACGCCCGCGCTGCGCTCACCGAACAGGATGCGGAAGAACACCGCGTGCCACAGCCGACGGCGCCAGCGGTTGGCGAACGTGCGCAAGCCCACGCTCATGCCCCGCCCTCGGCCGCCGCCACGGCCCGCGCCGGAATCGACGGCCAGTTCGCCAGCCGCCAGAAGTAATAGCCGAAATAAAGCACCATGCCCGCCGATACCGCCCACGCTCCTCGCAGCAACCCGCCCGTCCACAACCCCCAGGCCAGGCACAGCAGAAATACCGCCTGCCCCACCAGCGCCAGCCGGAAGGCCCAGCGCTGGCTCTGCCAGGCCATCGTCACCACCGCCAGCGGCGCGGCGACGAAGTGCGCGGCAATGTAGGGCGCCAGCGCACGCGCCAACTCGCCGGCGTCGCGCCACTGGGCGCCGAACACGGTGGCGAACAGCCACGGACCCACCAGCAGCAATACCAGCATCAGCACCAGCGCCAGTGCGCCCAGCAGCGCCATCACCTGCCGCACCGCGCGCTGCGCCTCGGCCGGGGTCGATTGTGTCAGCCGTGGATACAGCGCCTGCGACACGGCGGTGCCCACCAGCGTGGCGGGCGCCTTCAGGTAGCGCAGCGCGAGGCCCCAGAAGCCAGCCGCCGCTTCACCCGACCAGGCGATCAGCAGCGCCACCGCCAGCGCGTCCTGCAGCGTGCCCAAAAAGGCGTGTGGCGTGTTCAGCAGCGGAAAGTCGCGGTAGCGCCGCGCCACGCTGCGCATGGCATGGCCCGGCACGCGCCACAGGGCGCTCCAGCCACCAGCGGGCGCCGTCCGCGCCAGCAACGGCGCAGCCAGCGCCACGGCGATGACCGGCCCCAGCACCAGTGCCCAGGCTGCATCCGCCCCCGCTGCGCTGCCACGCCACAGCCACCAGCCCAAGGCCACTTGCAGCAGCGCGGCGCCCGCGTATTGCACGAAGCGGCTGGCGGCCAGCGCGCCGTAGGCCTCGGCGCGGTTGCTCCACATCATCAGCAGTTGCAGCAGGCCCGTGGCCGCCACCGACAGCGGCAGTGCCCAGGCCACTGGCAGGCGCCCCGCCGCGTGCAGCCCCCACGCCAATGGCAGGCTGAACGCCGCCACGCCCACCCAGATGCGCAACGCCAGCGCCAGCAGCGCGGCGGCCTCGGCCTCGTCGCGTGCCATGGGCAAGGCGTATTCGTAACGCGCGCAGGCCACCACCGCGATGGCGGCGGCGATGGTGGCAAAGGCAGTGAACAGGCCGAACGCCTCGGGGCTGAACAGCCGCGCCAGCACCGGCCCCAGCAGCAGCGGCACCAGTTGCGCCAGCGCGCCGCCGGTCAGCAGGGTGAAGGTGGCGCGCAGCATGGGTGGTGAAAACCGACAGGCGGGTTGAACAAGAAGCGTGGTGGTCGACGGCTCGGGATATGTGGGCGCGGGCTTGCCCGCGATCAGCCTCCGCGCCGCACGGAACGCGCCATCGCGGCCAAGGCCGCTCCCACAAGAGACAAACCGGCAAGCCGCCTAAAATCGAGGGTTTCGCGTGAGCGTGCCGATTATCGGCGACCGGGCTCGCGCGATGTTTCTTTCAGCCACCTGCGATTCACCGTGACCCAGACCCCGCCCACCGACGACCTGCCCCAAGACGAAAACAAGCTGATCGCCGAGCGGCGCGACAAGCTCAAGGCCATCCGCGAAGGCGCCGGCGTGGCCTTCCCCAACGACTTCAAGCCGAAGGACCGCGCCGACCAGTTGCACCAGGCGCACGGCGCTGCCACCAAGGAAGCGCTGGAAGCTGGCGAGAAGATTCCCGCCAGCATCGCCGGCCGCATGATGCTGAAAAGGGTGATGGGCAAGGCCAGCTTCGCCACCGTGCAGGATGCCACCGGCCGCATCCAGGCCTACATCACCAAGGACGTGGGCGAGGACGTCTACGAAGCCTTCAAGCACTGGGACCTGGGCGACATCATCGCCGTCGAAGGCCACATGTTCCGCACCGGCAAGGGCGAGCTGTCGATCCACGCCACGTCGATCCGCCTGCTGACAAAAAGCCTGCGCCCGCTGCCCGACAAGTTCCACGGCATGCAGGACCAGGAGCTGAAGTACCGCCAGCGCTACGTCGACCTGATCATGGACGAGGCCGCGCGCACGCGCTTTGCCGCGCGCAGCAAGACGCTGTCGGCCATGCGCCACTTCATGACCGACAACGGCTTCATGGAAGTCGAGACGCCCATGCTGCACCCCATTCCCGGCGGCGNNGATGATGGAGTTCTACGCCGCGTACTGGAACTACCAGGATCTGATGGACTTCACCGAACAGCTGCTGCGCGCCACGGCGCAACAGGCCGTGGGCACGCTGCAGCTGCAGTACCAGGGCCGCGAGGTCGATCTGAGCCAGCCCTTCGCGCGCATGACCATCCGCGAGGCGCTGCACGCCCACACCGACATCGGCGCGCACGTCGACGATGCGGCCGAACTGATCAGCCGCCTGAAGAAATTGGGTCTGAGCGAGGAGAAGGACAAGCTGAGCACGCGCAGCCTGGCCAGCCTGCAAGTGCTGTACTTCGAGGAAGAGGTGGAGCAGCACCTGTGGGCGCCCACCTTCATCATGGAGCACCCGACCGAGATCAGCCCGCTGGCGCGCGCCAACGATGCCCGGCCCGAGGTGACCGAGCGCTTCGAGCTCTACATCACCGGCCGCGAGATGGCCAACGGTTTCAGCGAGCTGAACGACGCCGAAGACCAGGCCGCGCGNNGATCCTGTTCCCGGCGCTGCGGCACGAGGCTTGATGGCGCCGCGCCTTGGACGCTGCATCCAAGGCTGGCTTTTCAACCGTTTAGGGCTAAAACGCTTATCCAGCAAGCGCGAGCAGCTA
>JRYL01002606.1_pt1 | contig 18274 bp, 19 predicted proteins | sample 235391 | NCBI WGS metagenome assembly JRYL01 (sample SAMN03074223, study PRJNA261481) | activated sludge metagenome | biome: Wastewater Treatment Plant; feature: Wastewater; material: Activated sludge; isolation source: activated biomass of a wastewater treatment plant treating wastewater from... ...
GGAGTGCAAAGATACACTCAATAAATCTGATAATACAAATAAATCAAAAAGATTTTTTAAACTATTTTCAAAAGGACTGAAAACCCGAATTTTAGAACTCGCCCAAATCGATTTTAACCGAAATAATGTTTGAATAAAGTGCAATATTCTGATCTCCGAAGTTGGTCAGCGCATAGTCAATCGATATGCCTCTGTACTTAAATCCGACACCTGCATTGGGCTGAAAAGTGAGATTCTTTTTGTCCTCAAATGTCCTTTCAAACTGGAAATTGTTGACACCGCCTCTCAAAAAGACCATATCGTCATAACCGATTTCAAAACCGACAGAAGGTGTCAGACTGAGGAAGCTTGTCGAGATCAGATCATTGGTCTGTGCAAATCTGAAATTCAAATCCACCTCACCCAATACATTGAATTTATCGCTGAGTTTGAAATTTTTCGCAACACCCGCCTGAATCTTTGGCAAAGTAAGTTCTATATTCTCATCAGGCATCTCGTTTACCGTCTGCTGATTTCCAGTGCCCGGTTCGGTAACCGTGATCTTGTTCAGTTCCTTTTCATTGATCGACCATACATTAAAGGTGGTGGTGATGTCTCTCGCCATTATACCAAAAAAGAATTCGTCCTGGGTCCTGTACTGAATTCCCAAATCCAAACCAAAACCAAAAGATTTTGCAAACTTGCCGATATGACGATAAACCAGCTTTGCATTGGCTCCAATCGCCAAATCAGGATTTCCGAGGAAGTTGCCCGCATAACTCATGCTCAATGCATAGTCTGCAGTCGAGAATTTGCTAATTCTGTCATAATCGATGTTTCCCTGAGAATCGATCAGTTCGGTGGTATTCAAAATGTCATCCACGCCAAAACGGTAAAGCGAAAGACCGACCGTCGCATTGTTCTGAAGCGGTATGGCGACAGCAGCATAATCGTATTTTGCAATCGACTGAAAATATTCGGCATGCATGGCTGAAACTGCCCAATTGTCCCAAACTTCGGTCAGACCGGCGGGATTCCAATAGGCAGCGTTCACATCACCGATATTGGCCACCACCGCATTACCCATTGCAAATGCACGCGCATCCACACCGATATTCAGGAACTCGTTTGAATATTTACGGGTCGCCTGGCCATAGGTCATGATACCGGCTAAACAAATAATTATGGTCAGATTGAATTTCAAAATTTATTTTTTGTTTCAGGTTTTTTTGTTTCAGGTTTCAAGTTTCAGGTTTCAAGTTTCAGGTTTCAAGTTTCAAGTTTCAGGTTCCAAGTTTTAAAAATTAATGCCTGGATCTGCAAAATTTAACCGTCAACATTTCACAACATGCAAAAATGAGATGTTTTCTTTAAAACAAAAAATATAGTTTTTTATTGCGTTTGATTTCTTGCTATCTTCGCATTGAAAAGTTTCATTCGAGACCGGGTCCGATTCAATCTGCCCGATACCTATATAATAGTATATGAATATCAAATTGTTTACGATACCTAATTTTCTGACACTTGGAAATTTGTTTTGCGGGTGTTTGGCAGTTTTGGTGTTAACAACTGAAATCGGAGTGAAATGCAGTTATGTCCCTGTGGTTTTACTTGTACTTTTAATGCTCAGTTTGTTGTTTGATTTATTGGACGGAATGGTGGCTCGTGCTATGAAAATCAATTCTGAAATCGGAGTGCAATTAGATTCTTTGGCCGATATGGTTACTTTCGGGTTTTTTCCCGGAATTTTAATGTTTAAACTCATCAATATGGTGGCAGTTAAAGAAACTGCGATTCCATTTGCGTGGGTTGCGGGATTGCTTATCGTACTTTTTTCTGCCTTACGTTTGGCCAAATTTAATGTTGATACCGAACAATCCACTTACTTTAAAGGTCTGGCAACACCTGCCAATACAATTTTGATTTTTTCATTTTATTGGATTTTTCAATACAATCACGTAATAATCAATCCTAATTTTGATCAAATATTTCTTGTAATTATTTCAATCGTCTTGTCAATATTGCTGATTGCAAACATTCCTTTGTTTTCGTTTAAATTCAAAGGATTTGCCTGGAACGACAATCATTACAAATATGTATTCCTGATCATCAGCATCATTCTTTTGATTTTGTTTCAAATGAATTCGGTGCCGTTCATCATACTGTTGTACATCATTATTTCAATTATATTCAGAAAAAAAATTATTCATGCTTAAACTACACAAACCGATTTGCTTTTTTGATTTGGAAACCACCGGACTGAATGTCGGAAAGGACAGAATCGTCGAAATCTCGGTGCTGAAGGTTTTTCCAAACGGAAACAAAGAGAGCAAAACGCTCAGAGTCAATCCCGAAATTCCGATTTCAAGAGAAGCACAGGCAGTTCACGGGATTTCAAATGAAGATGTGGCGGATGAACCTACTTTCAAAGAGATTGCACCACAGATTTGGGAAATGATGAAGGATTCAGATCTGGCGGGCTACAATTCAAATCGTTTTGATGTGCCGTTGCTGGCTGAAGAGTTTATGAGATCGGGTTTTGAATTTGACATCGACCGTCACCGGCTGGTGGATGTACAGGTAATTTTTTACAAAAAAGAGCCGAGAGATCTGACTTCTGCATTTAAATATTATTGCGACAAAGATTTGAAAGATGCACACTCTGCCGCTGCAGATGTGGAAGCGACTTATGAGGTGCTCAAAGCTCAGATTGAAAAATATGAAGATTTGGAAAATGACATCCGGTTTTTGAGTGAATTTACCACACAGAAACAAACTGCAGATTTGGCGGGATTTATCGGTTACAATGATAAAGGTGATGAAATCTTCAGTTTTGGAAAACACAAAGGAAAAAAAGTAACCGAAGTTTTTGATACCGATCCGGGTTATTACGGCTGGATTCAGAATGCTGATTTTCCATTGTACACAAAAAAAGTTTTGACAAAAATCAAATTACAAAACGGCAAATTATTTTAAACCAATTCAAAAATGACTTCAACAGTATTATACAAAGGCGGACTGAGATGTGAACTGAAACATCTGCAATCCGGAACGATCATCGAAAATGATGCGCCGACCGACAACCACGGATTGGGCGCCCGATTTTCACCCACCGATATGGTGGCGACCGCACTGGCGAGCTGTATGCTGACCACGATGGGGATCATCGGAAATGACAAAGGAATCACAATTGACGGAAGTGAAGCAGAGGTTACCAAAATCATGACTTCAAATCCGAGGATGATCGGTGAAATTCAGATCAAACTGATTATGAGAGGTCCGAATTCGTTTACTGACAAAGAAAAAGCGATTATCGAAAATATTGCTGTCACCTGCCCGGTGTACAGAAGTCTTCATCCGGATGTGAAGAAAACGCTTGAGATTGTTTGGGCTTAAAAATCAATCTGCATCAATCAGTTTGTGCAGAAATGCAAGCCGAATCAGATCGGCTGTGTTTTTTGCATCGAGTTTAAACAGCAGACTCTTTCTGTAAGTATCCACCGTATTGACACTCAAATTCAGTTTATCGGCAATTTCAGGATTTGTAAATCCAACCTTCAGCAGATTTAAAACTTCCATTTCTCTTCTGCCCAGAATGATTTTATCGGCTGACTGTTTAGCCAGATGAAGCGTTTTTGCCACTTCAAACGGCATATATTCCTTTCCGATCGATGCCATTCGTATTGCTTCCACCAATTCTTTTTGAGTCGTATTTTTCAAAATATATCCCAAAGCGCCGTTGTCAATCATCTCCTTGATATAACTCGCCTGATTGAAAGTGCTGATGCCAAGAATCGCCATTTTCGGATATTTTTCTTTCAGTTCTTTGCAAAGTTCGGTTCCGGTTCCGTCGGGCAGACTGATGTCAAGCAACAGCACATCGGGCTGTCGGGATTGAAGAAAAGCCCTACAGGACGCCGCATTGGATGCGTAGCCGATCAGCTCGATATCATCCCGGCCGCCGAGCATTGCCCTGATTCCCTCCACCACCATAAAATGGTCATCGGTTATAAATACTTTGATCATGTCAGATTGAATTCAAGATTGATAGAAGCTCCTTTTTCGGGTGCTGACTGTACATCTGCCCTTCCGTTTAAGAGTTCGATTCTGGAACGGATATTTTTCCAACCCATTCCGCCGTTATTGCCGGTTTGGTCAATGTCAAAACCCTTTCCGTTGTCTTCCACATTGACCACCAGTTTGCTGTTTTCGCTCAAAAGCTGAACCAGTACACGACTGGCGCCGGAATGTTTGATCACATTGTTGAGCAGTTCCTGAATGATCCGATAAATCGCAATTGAAACCGACTGTTCGATCTTTCGGTTTTCCATACCCATCGACTGATAAATCACTTCGACCATACCGGTTTTGTTGATTTCAACCGTATAATCTTTCAACGCTGCATCCAGACCGTAACGCACCAGTGCTTCGGGCATGATGTTGTGCGCGACCCTTCTCATTTCATGGATCGAACTGTCGAGCCTATCCATGCTTCGATCCAAATCCTGACGACTTTCAGCATTCAGATTTGAATTTTCTTTCAGATGCTGCAGAGAATATTTGATCCCCGAAAGCATACCGCTCAGACTGTCGTGAATGTCCTTTGCCAGTCTTGCCCTCTCCTGATGCTCGCCTTTCAGAACCGACTGAACCGCATTCAGTTTCTGTTCGGCTTCCAATTCGGCGATCCGCTGTTTTTGAATTTTTTGTTTTTGTGAATGATTCCGGTAAAGCAGCCATAAAATAGCCGCCAAAACCAGAATTCCGCCCCCAAAAATATAGTTGAGCACCCTTCTGCTTTTCAGTTTTGACTGCTGAACAAGTATGGTTGCTTCCTTTTTTTCGGTTTCATACTTTTTCTCCAGTTCCTGAATATTCTTCTGCAATTCGGCATTTGTAATTCGGATTTGAACGCTATCCGATTTGGCTGCAAAAAGGTTTGCTTTTTTAAAATCATTTTTTGCAAAATAAAGACTTGACAGATCACCGTATATTTTCCAAATCTGAACCGGAATATCAAGCTCTTTTGCCATTTGAAGCGATTGATTGAAATAATTTTCTGATTCCGGAAAATTTCCTTTGTTCAAATGATAAATTCCCAATGCTTTTAAAGCGATAATCCGATCTTCTCCGGTATTGATCTGATCGCTGATTTCCAATATCCGATCTGCTTTTGGCGGAATTTCATCCAATTGAAAAGAGGATAAATCCAAATTGATCAGATTGAGCAGTGAAATGCTTTCCAGCATCAGATTTTGACTGTTTACAGAACGATCAAGCGCTTCATTGAAATAATTTTCGGCTTTTTCAAAATCGGATTTTCCGTTGTAATTCAATCCCAGATTGATGATGGCTGTTATCAGCTGATTCTCGTCATCGGTTTGTTTCATCAGAGAAACTGCTTTTTTGCCGTATTCAATTCCTTTATCATACTGATTGAGTTTAAAATACAGCATCTGAAGATGATCATAGATGATTCCTTCATAAAGCGGATTGTCGGTATTTTCAAAATAGGGTTTTCCCATTTCATAATATCGGGCGGCATTTTCATAATCGCCTTTTCCGTTGTATGCACCGCCCGTATTGATCAGAGATTTCCCCAAATACTCACGGTCATTGATTTTTTTTGCAAGATCAACCGCCTGAAGATTCAGCAAAATTGAAGAATCATATTTTCCTTCCATATTGAGCAGAAAGGTATAATTGGCGATGTATTTCAGGATTCCGCGCTGATAATTGATCTTCTCACTCAGCTCGTTGGCATCCCGATAATATTTTTTTGACAGATCTGGTCTTTCATTTTCATATTCCTGGCCGATTTGAATCAATAAAAGCACTCTTGAACTGTCTTCTTTTGAATTCATCAATTCCTTCAGCAGACTTTTTAAATCCGAATTGCTCTGTGCCGACAGACTGATTCCGCACAGAAAAAAAAGGAATATGAGAAAGAATTTGGGCATGTTTTGAGTTTTCGGATTTGGTCAATGACAAATTACTACTAAAATACGCAATTTTTCATTCACCTTTTTGGGGGATAATCTTTTTTATTTTTCACCCGATCAGGTGATTATAAATGAATTATAAGATTCGAACTTTGTGTTAAAGAATTTTAAACAGTTGAATTCAAAACTTAAAACTCACTCTGAAAAAATTAATTATCATGAAAACTCTTATTATCACAGCATTGATATTGCTCTCTGCAGTTTCCTGCGGACAGGAAGGCATTTCTGTGGTTTCGCAATCCAAAATGACCGGAATCAGTCTGCCCGAAAACAGTGTACTGGATCAGAAACCATTGGATATGGCGGCAGCGCGTATGCTGCTCGAACTTGGGAGCGGAGACATCAAAATCGGAGATGTGAAAGTTCTCGGAATTGTAAAAAGTTTTACGATCAATCATCTCAAAACCGAGCTGAACAGCAAAGGATGGCAGATCACGCCGGTTGACAATGAATACATGTGGCTCAAAAAAGCGGATCAGACCCTGTTTGCATATTTTTCGGAAGGCGGCCAGGCGATGGAATTCTATATCGGAAAAACAAAAAGTTCACCTGCTCAAAACGGAAATGTAACAATGCAAAATCATACCGGAAACAATCAAGCAAACAATCCGCCCAAAGGAAAATTTCATTTTGTCACCACAAATTNNGCTGGGTGGCACAGGATTTTGGAGACAAAGTGGTGGTGACCAAAGGAGCAGTGAAGGTTTACATCTATCCGCCGCTCAAGCATGATGAGGTTTCCCGCCGGGCAGGAAGAGATTATTATTGGGATAATTATATTTCAAAACAATTTCAGATTCAAACCAAACAATATCGGGATCCTGCACCTTCTGACCCGGTGAAACCTGACTATATTGAAGGCAGGGCGATCGATCCGGCGACCGGCAAAAATTGTTTCCTCGGGTTTTATGTACAGTCTGTGTCCGGTGTGATGTATCCGATACTTGCAGTTGCTCCGGATGAGAAAACCTTTTGGTCCTATTTTCCGCGAGCAAACAGGCCAACAACTCGGATTTGGCTATGATGAGCGGTTACAACAAATTTGCGGTCAGTCACTCGGATCTGATCGGAACCTGGTCGGGCGGCGCATCGGGTGCAGCAAATTATTTCGATGCATATACCGGAAGTTATCAGGGAATGGGCGCTGCGGTTAAAGGAGATGTTTTTACCTTTGATTCTAACGGAAGTTACAAAAGCAAACATTCGGGCGCAACCGGAATGGTTGGAAATATGAACACCTATCAGGTGGAATACAGCGGAAAAGCAAGCGTCTCGGATTGGGAAATCATACTTACGAACAGGCACGACGGAAAAACCTCTGTTTATGATGCTAATTTTGAAGTCGTGAGCGGCGGAAGAATTTTGCATTTGCAGGACAAACAATATACCGGCATGACTTATACGCTGGTTAAAAAATAAATAATTACAAAAACATCAAATCATGAAAAAAACTAACTCTCTGCATCGTTTGCAGCCTGTTCTTTCTCAACACTGCACAGGCCCAAATTTTGAAAAACATCACCGATAAGGTGAGTCGAAAAGTGGAAAACAAAGTCAACCAGAAAATTGACAAAGCGGTTGACAATACGGTTGACGGTGTGATGAATCCCGGTTCATCAAAATCAAAAAAGAAATCATCAAAAAAAGAAAACGGAACAGTATCAGAGAGCCAAAATCAGAACCGTGAAACCCAATCAAACATTCAACCCGCCCAAAGTCAGCCGCAAAAAAACGGACTTGTTTTTAAGATTGATGACCGATTTGACGGCCCGAACTGCAAAAAAGCGGAAATCTCAAAGCTGCCCGGGAAATGGAGAGAGAATCAGATGGGGTCAACCATGGATGTTCCTCAAAAATATGTGACAAAAGAGAGAGAAGTGATCTCAAAAATCCGTCAGATGATCATGAAAAACTATCAGCCAACGGGGCTGGTTGTGTCCAATTCTGATGTGACCGGTCTGGATCGAAGACATTATGACGAACAGGATGCGAAGAACTGGCCGGCGCTGCCTTACAGTTTTAGTGCTTTCTTTCTTGAATTTTATTGTGACAACAATACCGACAAACCGGTAACCGACGGCAGTCGTCAGGAAACCACCACCCGGCTGGCAATCTCGGCCAACACCATGTATCCGGCTTTCAGTCTGGAACCGCATATCGTAAATACTTCAAAATCGCTGCTCGATCCCTGGGTAGTTACGCCTTATATAGAGTATGAAGAGGACGGCTACATCAGATGGGATATGGACCCGTTAAAAGTTGATCCCACTCTGTTTGAAGAAATGTGGATCATCACCAACGACGGAAAAAAACCATACAGTTTTGTGACCGAAAAAGAATATTTGGAACGGTTGAAGGTCATTTTAAAAGATCAGCTGGATCAGAATGAAAAGACTGCCCGGACAATGAGCCCGATCAGATCAAAAGCAGAACAGGATGCGGACAAAAAAAGTTCGATTGAAAGATGGCGAAAAAGCGGTGAGAGCGAAGGCAAAATCAATCTTTGGATCAATGAGTGGAAGACCGATGAGGAAAAACTGGCGGCTCAGTTAAAAAAGGTGAATGAGAGCTACGATAAAAACATCAGAAATATTAACAATTATCTGAAAAATGCAAACGCTGCCGATCTCAACCGTCCGGCCAGCCCGCTCGGAAATGATGCAGGAAGCGAGTTCTCCGGTTTCGGTTCGGGACCGGGTTCGGTTAGGGTTTTGAAATTCAATGAAGGTTATTACAACCGCAAACTTCCGCTGTCGGCAACTCAGTTTATTACGGTTTATATCAAAAATTACGAACAGGACAATCCGGTTTATTACCAGGCAATTGAGGAAATCAGAAAAGCAGTTGATGTGAAGTTTTTGAAGAGTCTGTTGGAAAAGTGAAGATTTTAAGTGATTAGCAATTGGTGATGAGTGAGTTTTTTTTATAAATCGTATTGGCAAGATTTGTGAAAAATTCTGTGAGAAATTCTTTTACCCCGGATTGAACTTGGTTTATCCGGGGTTATTTGTACTCAAGAGTAACAACTTTAAAAATTAAGGGGTTTTGAATTAATAAAAATCAGTAAATATGTGAAGAACGATTATCGACAATTGTTACAATATAAATTACTTCACCCTTAATAAAATATATTAATGAATTGATTTTGTCGATCAGACACTTTCTTAATTCAAAAACTCTGGACTCAGGGCAAATCAGAGGGTTTTCAATTATTCTTGATATAAGATTCGAGACATCTCTTTCAAACTTTTCAACTTCACGAACAGACCATTTCAAAAAGAGATAATCTATGACATTTTTGAAATTCCTTTTTGCTGAATAAGACCAGTATACCTTCACCCTTTTTTCGTTTGAATATATTGTCTCATTTCTTCCATCACCTTTTCGTGACTGATAACCCGCCCTTCTTCAATATCCTTCAGACCTTCTTCAATGGCCTGCTTTTCTTCGGGAGTCAATAAGTCATACCAGTCTTTTTGATTTCTGTAAACCAGGAAATCAACAAAATCAGAAATTTCCTGAATCATATTTTCAGGCAGATCCTTTATTTTTTCTTTGAGTCTTTTAATCGCTATAGCTTCCATAAAAACAAAGTTAGTCAATTTTATTTTAGATTAATTGTAATCAAATTTCGGTGAAATAATTTTATTGATAAAATGCCAAAGTCACGGAAACCAGAAAGACTAAATTAATTTTGAACCATCAATAAAAGGATATTTAAAATTTCACACAGTCTGAAATAACTATACAGCTTCCATATTATTCGTATATTTGCAGCCTGATGAAAACAGTAGTAGTAGGATTATCGGGCGGAGTCGATTCAAGCGTTGCGGCCTATCTGTTAAAAGAACAGGGCTACAATGTGATCGGGATTTTTATGCGGAACTGGAATGATGCTTCAGTTACGCTGGAAGACGAATGTCCGTGGGTAGAAGACAGTGCGGATGCGCTGATGGTGGCTGAGAAATTGGGAATCCCTTATCAGGTGATCGATCTGAGCGAAATTTATAAAGAAAGAATCGTCGATTATATGTTTGCCGAATATGAAAAAGGCAGAACCCCCAATCCGGATGTTCTTTGCAACCGGGAAATCAAATTTGATATTTTTCTGAAAACCGCAATGAATTTGGGTGCCGACTATGTGGCAACCGGTCATTATGCAAGGAAAGAAGTAATTGAAATCGACGGAAAGAAAGTCTATCGACTTTTGGCAGGAAAAGACAAAAACAAAGATCAGTCTTATTTTCTGTGTCAGCTGAGTCAGGAACAGTTGAGCAAATCTCTGTTTCCGATCGGTGATCTTGAAAAATCCGAAGTCAGAAGGATTGCTCACGAACAGGATTTGGTAACCGCCGACAAAAAGGATTCTCAGGGTCTGTGTTTTATCGGAAAGGTCAGCCTGCCCGATTTTCTGCAACAGCAGCTGAAACCAAAAGCAGGAGATATCATCGAAATTTCAAAAGACAGTCCGGTTTATGACAGAGAAATTCCAGAATTTCATTCAAAATGGGAAGAACTCGAATATGAATCTGAAGGGATTTCGTATGAAAAATCTTCAGGTAAAATCGTAGGTCATCACGACGGTGCACATTATTTCACCAAAGGTCAGCGAAAAGGACTCAGGGTCGGCGGAACACCCGAACCTCTTTTTGTGCTGGATACGGATGTGGTGGAAAATATCATTTATACCGGTCAGGGCGAGGATCATCCCGGGCTTTTGAAAAAAGCATTGTTTATTGACGAAGATGAAATCCATTGGGTCAGACAGGATATGAAACTGAATCCCGGCGAAAGTCTGGAAGCAATGGTCAGAATCAGATATCGTCAGCCACTGCAGAAAGCTGTTCTGTACAAAGCTGATTCGGGTTTGTATATTGAATTTGATCAGCCACAAAAAGCGATTACGGAAGGTCAGTTTGCCGCCTGGTATTTGGGTGATGAACTGGTTGGTTCGGGAGTGATCGGTTGATTTATTTTAGATTTTGAATTTTAAATTTTAGATGAAGTTCCTATTCTAAAAAAATAAAATTTCTTTTAAAGGAAAACGCCAATTGGATTCAGGTTGCTGAATTTTCAAGATGGGCTTATTGATAAAAAAAATCCGAAGCGAACTTCGGATTTTGATTTCTATTCAGATTATTTTGCAAGCGGCGGAAACTTCGCCATGATCTCATCAATTGCTTTTGGAATATCATCCGCTTTGGTGTTCAGATTTGAAACATTCAGACCGCTTCCGGCGCCCTGCCAAACAAGTATGTTCTTTTGGTTGTCGATCACATCGATGATGATGGTCCCCGATGTGTACTGATAAACCCTTGACGGACCGCCCCAATAAGGACCCCAAAATCCGCCGTAATAACCGTTGTCAATATTCACTTTTTCTTTTGAACTTGCCAGCACATTGATGTACAAATCCGGATTGTCTGATTTTGTAAATCCTTTTGATGCCAGATTTGCTTCGATCGCAGAAAGTATTCTTCGTTTGTCCAAATCGTTCAGTTCAAGTTTGTCAATTCCTTTCTGATGGAAATTGTAAGTCTTAAACGTATTGAAATCTGCCGAGTGGTCAAAATCGTAGGTCACAGAAACAGTTTTGCACGAAGCAAGAAAAAATCCGAACAGGGCAAGGAAAAATAAATAATTGAATTTCATTTTGATTGAATTTAAAATTGAAAACGCAAAATTAGTCTATTTTTTCGGCTGAAAATCAATCAGTCAAAATTCTTTCTCATCGCCATGATGTAGCCGATATGCAGTCCTTCGTGAACATTGTTGAAACGGATCGCATCTTCAATGGTGTCGAGTCTGACGCCAAAACTGGTCTGATAGCTCTGATAGTTCGACAGTCTTTCACCAAAATAATCCATTCGGGTCTGACTGACGGTCGAGTCGAGCAGTTCGATCAGTTTTCCGACTTCATCTTCGCTGACATTTTGTTCGCCAAAGGTTCCTTTTTTAAACCGGAGCACCCAATCGTTGTCGATCAGCATCTCGTTCCCCGACAGATGATAGGTCAGCAACTGCTGTGTGACCAGTGCATGTGCGCAATTCCAAAAAATATGATTCTTAAATCCCATCGGGATATGGGTGAGATGTTTGAGATCGTAATTCTCCAGAAAATTTATAAAATGCTGTCTGATAACGACTAAATCTTCAAAATGTTTTTTCATTTTTGTCAACTTTGACTACAAAGTTAGCAAAGGCTTTGCTGAAAAGACAGTTGTTGTTCTAAAGTTTTCCAAATAATTAGACTTTAGACGTGAGACATTAGACTTTAGACGTGAGACATTAGACTTTGAGACTTTTTACCTGTAAAATTGAATAATGCTTATTATATTTTGTTTCAGGTTCCAAGTTTCAGGTTGTTAAAGCCTGAATAAATTTGACTGCTTTTAACGAACTTTTCCGAAGTTTGAAACTTTGGAAAAAGTTAAATCAACCAAATTCATTTTAATTATTTTAATTACTCTCACTCGCCTTTAGACGAGGTGAAGGTGAAATTCGATCTTCGGGCAGGGAATATATCTTTCGATTTCCTCTTTTTGCTGTCTGAAGACAGTCTTTCGCTGCTTCCTGCGTCTGAAGACGCGGAAGAGCATTCTTTTTTATGATTTCTTAAAATTTAATCAAAAATTGTGAAACATACCGGATTAGAATTGGTTAATTTTGGATATGTCAATCATTGAAATACGTTGACCGCTTATTTAGCTGAACATCCCTGATTGGTGTTGACCGGTTTTGCTTCCATCCTCCATCTTCCAGCTTCCGATAAGAGACGTGAGACATTAGACTTTGAGACATTACACTTTTTACTGTATAATGTATGATTGTATATTGTAATTTGTTTCTTCTAACTTCTGATTTCTAACTTCTAACTTTAGAAAACCATCTTCCATCCTCCATCATCCTACGCCCAACACCCAACATCTGACAAAACCCAAGTCTGATTCGCCTTCTGCTGCCGCTCAATTCAGCCACATAATTAAAATCATTCTAAATAATTTTAATTATGCACCATAAATCCCTAAATTTGAACCTATTTTTGTAAAAATGAGTGATTTAAAAAATAAAGCGATAAATATTCTCGAAGAACTCGGCTTAGAGAAATGGATGAAAAACATACAGATTATGGGTGATGAGGTGATGCTCGAAGTGGTATCCCACTCACCGACGATGCATGAAAGAAAGAAATTGGAAAATGCATTGAAAACTACATTTGCCCAAAGGATGCCCGAGGCAAAACTGAATTTGAGAATCTCGATCGATGTGCCTCAAAAACCAATTGAAATCAAAGGAAAACCGATTGACGGTGTAAAAAATATCATTGCAATCGCATCCGGAAAAGGAGGTGTCGGTAAATCAACCGTGACTGCCAATCTGGCAATCAGTCTTCAGAAAATGGGATTCAAAGTAGGTCTGCTCGATGCCGATATCTACGGACCTTCCATGCCGACCATGTTTGACCTGGAGGGTGAAAAACCCTATTCGGTAACCGTTGACGGAGTCAACAAAATGGGACCGGTTGAAAATTACGGTGTCAAAATGCTTTCGATCGGATTTTTTATCAGCGGCAACGATCAGGCGGTGGTCTGGAGAGGTCCGATGGCTTCAAAAGCGCTCAAGCAGATGCTTTGGGATGCACACTGGGGCGAGCTTGATTTTCTTCTGATCGACCTACCTCCGGGAACAGGCGATATTCACCTTTCGATTGTTCAGCAGGTTCCTGTGACCGGCGCAATCATCGTCAGCACACCTCAGAATGTGGCTTTGGCTGACGTGAGAAAAGGAGTAGCCATGTTCAATATGGAATCGATCAATGTGCCGGTACTCGGTGTGATTGAAAACATGTCTTATTTTACACCGGCAGAACTGCCAGACAACAAATATTATATCTTTGGAAAAGACGGGGCGAGAGATATGGCAGAAAAACTTCATATACCGTTTCTTGGCGAAATTCCGCTGATTCAGAGCATCAGGGAGGCATCTGACGTTGGCCGTCCGGCGGCGCTTCAGGACCATACGCCGGTGTCTGAAATTTATGAAAAGATAACTCAAAATATGGTGGAAAGCCTGGTGGAAAGAAACGAAAATCTGCCGCCGACAGAAGCGGTGAGAATCACGACCATGGCAGGCTGCTCGACACCAAGAAAATTTTAAATTTGGAATTATGGACAAACAGGATTTGAACAAAAGGATAGAGTTGGCGCTGGAGGAGATTCGTCCGTATCTGAACAATGACGGTGGCGATATCGAGCTGATTTCGATTGAAGGCGATGTACTCAATGTGAGATTTCTGGGCAACTGCACCAGCTGTATGATCAACAAACTGACTTTGAAGTCAGGTGTAGAAATGATGGTGAAAAAACATGCACCCGAGATTTCAAAGGTTGTCAATGTTCCCTAAGATGCAGATGTACTCTGCTGAGATTCAGTAAATTGAGTTTTGGCAAAGTGTTTGCACCTTTCCGAGAAAAAAATTATGAAGTACAGTCTCGCGTTTTTATTTCTGATTTTTCTTTCAACCTCCTTCACAACGGGAGGACGCAATAATTTCCAGACGGGTGAATTTCTGCAGTACAGGATTCACTACGGTCTGCTGAATGCGGGTTTTGCAAGTCTTGAAATTGAAAACTCAAACTACGACGGCAGACCGCATTTTCACATGATCGGAAAAGGTTCTTCATCGGGTGCGGTCAGAGCGTTTTATAAAGTGGATGACCGTTATGACACTTATGTGGATGCTTCGACCGGACTGCCTACAAAATTTATCAGAAATATTGACGAAGGCGGTTACAAAAGATATCAGGTGATGACCTTTGACCACCGTTCAAAAATTGCAAAGGTTGATGACCGATTGAAAAATACAGTCACCTACTTCAATTTTGAACAAAATGTGCAGGATCTGATTTCTGCTTTTTATTATTTGAGAAATTACAATACCGACAAACTGAAAACCAATGATTTTATGGAAATCGATGTGCTGATGGCGGACGGTGTCTATAAATTCAAACTCAAAATCCTCGGTCGCGAAACTTTCAAAACCAAATACGGAAACATCAAATGTCTGAAAGTCAGACCTTATGTTCAGTCGGGAAGGGTTTTTAAAGAATCCGAAAGTGTGACCATGTGGGTGACCGATGACAACAACCATGTGCCGGTGCATATCAAAGCCGAACTGGCAGTGGGTTCGCTCAAAGCGGATTTGAACAGTTATAAGAATTTGAAATATCCGCTGAATTTTACAAAATAAATTATTATTCCGCCGCCGGATAATAAACCAGCCGGTCACGATAGTCCTGAAATTCGGTTTCTGATCTCAATCCGACTGCAGATTTGGATTTTTTGATCAGCATTTCAAGCAGTTCCTGTTTTGACTTTTTTCCTGATTTGTGAGCTTTCAGAAAAAGATTTCTGCCGACTTTATTGTTGTGCAGATCCATCAGACGGTTGTATTCGTCGTTTGGAAAAAGCTCTTCGTGAAGATTTGTAATTTTTTCAGTCCATTTCAATGATTTTTCGACCGATGAAATTTTTGAACAGTACAAGGCGGTCAGCACATTCCAGACCGCATGCCGATAAGCATTTGCCAGACCGTTTCCGCCCGGATTGTCGCCAAAATTCATTTCGGACAATTGAATCGATTCAATGGTTGCCCAAACCGTCGGGAATGCAAACAGCGGATGGCTGACAAAAGTTTTCACCGCCTTCCATTTCAGATTTCGGATCAGGTCGCTCAGAATCTGAATTCCTCTTTTCATTTTTTAAAGTTTGCTGCAGATCAGACTCAGTCTTCTATGGGTTTCGTCCCTTCCGATCAGCTCCATAATCACAGGCACATCCGGTCCGTGAAGACCGCCGACCAGCGCAAGACGAACCGGCATCATCAGCCGTCCGAAACCGATTGATTTCTTTTCTACAAATTCTTCGGCCAGCTTATGAATCTGCTGCTGATTGAATTTTGGCAGTGCAATCAGTTCATTTGAAAATTCGGACAACAGGATTGAAGTATCTTCTTTCCATGCTTTTTTGACCGCTTTTTCATCATAATTTTCAGGTGCGTGATAGAAAAAATCACCCTGTGTATAGATATCCGAAATAAAGTTTGCTCTCTCCTTCAGCAGTTCGATCACTTTCAGATTGAATTCATCATTTGATTTGATATTTCTTTCTTCCAGCATTTTGCGATAGATGGTAAGTATATCCAGATCATTCATTTTCTGAATGTACTGATGATTGAACCAGATGGTTTTTTCAGGATTGAATCTCGCACCAGATTTGCTCACTTTCTCAAGCGAGAACAGTTTGATCAGTTCCTTTTTTGTGAAAATTTCCTGTTCTGTTCCCGGATTCCAGCCGAGCAGAGCCAGCATATTGACCAGTGCATCGGGCAGATAGCCTTCTTCTCTGTAGCCCATTGCAGATTCATCCGCTTTTTTCCATTCAATCGGAAAAACCGGAAAACCGTGTTTGTCGCCGTCTCTTTTGCTCAATTTTCCTTTTCCTTCGGGTTTCAAAATCAGCGGCAGATGCGCAAATCTTGGCGCCTTCCAGCCAAAAGCTCTGTACAGCAGTTCGTGCAGCGCCATCGACGGAAGCCATTCCTCACCGCGAATCACATGACTGATCTTCATCAGATGGTCGTCAACGATATTCGCCAGATGATAGGTCGGCATACCGTCAGATTTGAACAGGATTTTATCGTCAAGCGTATTGGTGTTAATTTCAATTTCACCTCTGATCAAATCATTCAAATGAACGGTTTCATTTTCGGGAATTTTAAAACGAATCACAAAATGTTCGCCCGAATCAATTTTTGATTTTACTTCTTCTTCAGAAAGGTTCAAAGAATTGTTCAGCTGCATCCTGCTTTGCGGATTGTATATAAAGGTCTCACCTTTCTGATCTGAAATTCTTCTCAGCTCCTCAAGTTCTTCGGGCGTGTCAAATGCATAATATGCCCAGCCTGATTCAACCAATTGAAAGACATACTGTTTGTAAATTTCTTTTCGGTCCGACTGACGATAAGGACCGAGATCACCGCCAAAACCAACCCCTTCATCGGGTGTCAGTCCAAGCCATTTCAGTGATTCAATGATATAATCTTCAGCACCGTCCACATAACGGTTCCGGTCTGTATCTTCAATTCTCAGCAAAAATTTTCCGCCATGGTGTTTGGCAAAAAGATAGTTGTACAAGGCAGTACGCACGCCGCCGATATGGAGCGGTCCGGTCGGACTGGGTGCAAAACGAACTCTAACTTCTGACATTCCAAAAATTTTTGCAAAGCTACGGAAAAGCTGTCAGCTGTGTCGGATATGAATATCCAATTTTGATTATCCCGGCTGATTTCAAATTCAATTGAAGGATTTGGCTGAGTTTTTGAGGCAGCAGTTCCGTTTAAAAATCAAAATCAATCATGAAAAATATATTTTTTGGCCTTTTGGCTGTATTCTTTTTTTCAAATCTCTCCGCTCAAAAAATGCCCGAAAACGACAAAACCGAATTCAGCGCCGAAGCTCTGAATCAGAAAATTCAGGATATCGACGGAAAGATAACCACTGTCGGCGAAATCTTTGGCGCGCACAGAGGAAAAGTAATTCTGCTTGACATTTGGGCAACCTGGTGCCCCGACTGCATCACAGGTTTTCCCGAACTGAAAAAAATTCAGAAAAAATATCCGGATGCGGTTTATCTGTTTTTCTCGCTTGACAGAATCGGAAAAGAAGAAGTCTGGAAAAACGGAATCGAGAAATATGAACTCAACGGCGAACACTATTGGTTCAATACAGAATGGAAAAATGATTTTGATAATTTTATCGATTTGAATTGGATTCCAAGATATATGGTGATCGATCAGACAGGAAATATTGCACATTATTATTCAATCCATGCGGACGATCCGAGAATGATACAGGTGCTTGAAAAAACTTTGAAAAATTAAATTTATCAAAACTCAAAGCACTAAAATTCATTCGGTCTTTCTCTGTTATTCAGCGATTCTGCCGTAAATTTGCAGCGCTTTAAGATGATTAACAGAATTTCAATCGGCGAATTTTTTGAAAATTTCAAAGGAATTCCTCTGCTCGATACGCGCACGCCTGCTGAATTCGAAAAAGGACATATTCCGGGTGCTTTCAATCTTCCTCTTTTTTCAAACGAGGAAAGAGTGCTGGTGGGTACAACCTACAAACAAAAAGGAAGAGAAGATGCGATACTGCTCGGTTTTGATCTGACCGGAAACAAATGGAGCGGATTTATCAAAAAAGCACTTGAAATTTCTCCCGACAAAAAAG
>JRYL01003873.1_pt1 | contig 18222 bp, 20 predicted proteins | sample 235391 | NCBI WGS metagenome assembly JRYL01 (sample SAMN03074223, study PRJNA261481) | activated sludge metagenome | biome: Wastewater Treatment Plant; feature: Wastewater; material: Activated sludge; isolation source: activated biomass of a wastewater treatment plant treating wastewater from... ...
TTTTCAAAGGTTCTTTGTCCTGCAGTTCTCTCAGATTCGGTGTGTTTGGACTGCTGACGTTGACAGTAAAATAATCGACAAAATCAAACAATTCGTCAAAACAGATTTCGTAATCGCTGATTGCATCTTCATTGGTTGTCAGTTTGTTTTTTCCGATGTTTCCGCCGATCAGCACCGATTTATTTTTTCTCAATCTGTCGGCTGCAGCTTTGACACCTTCGTTGTTAAATCCCATCCGGTTGATGATTCCGCCGTCTTCAATCAGTCTGAACAGCCGTTTTTTTGGATTTCCCGGCTGTGGTTTTGGAGTCAGCGTTCCGATTTCAATAAATCCGAAACCAAAAGAAGACAATTCATTAAAAAGTTTTGCATCCTTGTCAAATCCGGCTGCCAAACCGATCGGGTTTTTAAATTTCAGACCAAAGACCTCTGTTTCCAGTCGGGGATCTTCGATTGTGAATGATTTTCTTAAAATGGCAGGAACAAATGGAATTTTGTGAACAAATTTTAGCAGTCCAAAGGTGAAATGATGTACTTTTTCGGGATCGAATTTAAACAGCAGCGGTCTGATTACGGATTTATACATCATTGAAAAAACTGTTGCAAAATTAGCATAAAAAATTGACCTCGGATTAAAATCGGATCAATGAAAAGATTCGAATTTGAAATCACAGACCAGAAAAGGATCTCTTTCGTCAAACAGTTCTTTCAATGCTCTTTTGACCTGATTTCGATTGCAAACCGCCTGCCAGCTGCCTTTTTTTTCGGGTTCCGGAATTTCGACCAGCCACATAAATCGGTTGAATTTTGAAATCTGAATGATCACATCACGATCGGTAACCAGTCCGAAGGAACTGCCGTCATCTTCGGGCAACTGTTCAAACACATCCAATGCCTGTTCGTATGCCGCTTCGAGCGGCTGTTTCACCGAAATACTGTCCGACTGACTGATATTTTCAAAAAACAATTTCATCAGCGTAAAATTATAAAAACAATCGGATTATTTTAAAGCTTTCAATTTTTTAAATGAATCAAATTATTTTGAATGATTTGGCATCGAAAAATCAGAAATATACAGTTTAAATGACCCGAAATTTTCAGTTATCATTAAAGATTTATTTTTGCTGACTTATCAAAAAATAAGATATACTTTTGGACTGCGAATTTCGTTAGTATCCAAGCCGAATTAATTTTTCTTATGAGTTTGAAACAGTTGAGATTTCTTGTGTTTGTTCTGATTTTCGGATTGTTCACTTCCTGTGCGACAAGTCCGAAATCTTCAAGAAAACATGTCAAAAAAAAGCCGAATACCACACAGGTCCAGCAAAAAACCCAAACCCGTGACAAAATCCGTGATCAGGTTGGAAAGGTTCAGGCGGGCGTTCCGGTAAAAAAAGATGAACCCAAAACAGTTGAAAAACCGGTTGTAAAAGCCGAGCCTGAAGCCGAACCCGAAGTCAGAGTAGAATTGCCTGAAGTGAACAGGGAATTCAGAGGTGCCTGGATTGCATCGGTTGCAAATATCAACTGGCCTTCAAAACGAGGTCTTCCGGTGGAACAGCAAAAAGAGGAAGCCATCCGGATACTCGATCAGCTGAAAGAAAATAATTTCAATGCGGTCATTCTTCAGGTCAGACCTTCGGCTGATGCGCTTTATGACAGCCAACTTGAACCCTGGTCGATCTTTCTGTCCGGCGAAACCGGAACTGCGCCAAAACCCTATTACGATCCGCTTCAATTTTGGATCGAGGAGGCGCACAAAAGAGGTCTTGAACTTCATGCATGGCTCAATCCTTATCGTGCGCATCACACCAACGGCGGAAGAGTGAATTCATATTCGATGGTCAATAAAATGCCAAAACAGATCGTCAGACTGAGCAACGGAATGTACTGGTTTGATCCGGCACAAAAGGAAACTCAGGATCATGTGAGTGCGGTGGTGATGGACATTGTCAAACGTTACGATGTGGACGGAATTCATTTTGACGATTATTTTTATCCTTATTCATCTTACAACAACGGAGCTGATTTTCCGGACAAAGATTCTTACAATGCCTACAAAAATTCTGGCGGCACGCTTTCAAAAGCAGATTGGAGAAGAGAAAATGTAAACAATTTTATACAGCGGATTTATATTGAAATTAAAACCGAAAAGAATTGGGTGAAATTTGGAATCAGTCCGTTTGGAATCTGGAAATCGGGTTATCCGAACGGTGTGGTCGGATTGTCACAGTACGACGAACTTTATGCGGATGCCAAACTCTGGCTGAACAAAGGCTGGATCGATTATTTCACACCTCAACTGTACTGGCCGATTGATGCGCCCAGACAGAGTTTTGTGAGTCTGCTGAAATGGTGGGAATCTGAAAATACATTCAAAAGACATCTCTGGCCGGGACTGAATACGGTTGAAATCAAAGTGAGCGACAAACCTGCTGAAATCATCCGTCAGATCGAATCAACCCGACTGCAGATTCCCGAAGATGCCGGCGTGGTGCATTGGAGTATGGCTGGATTGAATCAGAATATGCTCAATTCGCTCAAAAACGGTCCTTATCGTGAAAAAGCACTGGTTCCTCAATCTTCATGGCTGAAACCAATTATTTCCGACAGACCCAATCTAAAACTGACAAAAGAAAACGATGCAGTCAGAGCCGACTGGTCATTTCACAAAAAGGACGAAGTCAAACATTGGGTGGTTTATCTGTTGTATGACGATGATTTGGTAACTGAAATTCTGGATTCTGATGTCAATTTCAAAAAATTCCCAAAAACAAAAAATGACAAAAAGCTCAAGCTGATTGCTGTGAAAGCGGTTGACAGAGTGGGGAATGAGAGCGATTATATTGCGAGAAAAGTCGATTAAACGCCAGTCAACTCTTTGTTTCAAAATAAATTACAAACCAGTATAAAGATTCGGTTTTGAGGTTGAAATAATTTTTGGAATTATAAATTCTTACATTCGCAAAAAATTCAATATGCCGCTCAAAGCAGTTCTTTTTGACATGGATGGTGTGATTGTCGATACCGAGCCGATTCACAAAAAAGCGTATTTCAAAATGTTTGAAAGTTTTGGTGCCGATGTTGACGAAGAACTCTATTCGACCTTTGCCGGCGCGTCCACCCGAAAGGTCTGCAATACAGTGATCGACAGATTTGGTCTGACCGCGGCGGTTGAAAATCTTGAAGAAGTCAAACGGACTTTTTTTAAGGAATATTTTTACAATGATTCCGAATTTGATATGGTTCCGGGTGTCAGGGAACTGATTGCACATTATTACGAAAACAACATCAAAATGGTTTTGGCGACCTCGGCTTCGCATGCGACCATAAATATGGTTTTTGAACGATTTGATCTGAAACGGTTTTTCAATGATGTGATCAGCGGAACCGATCTGAAAGAATCAAAACCAAATCCCGAAATCTTTTTAAAAGCAGCCGAACTCTCGGGTGAATCTGCAAAAGAATGTATGGTGATCGAGGATTCGACCAACGGAATTACAGCTGCACATCGAGCCGGAATTTTTTGCGCCGGATACAACGGCGGAAAAACCAAATTACAGGATTATTCGCTTGCGGATATTGTGGTCAGTGATTTTCGGGAACTTGAACTTCAGAAGCTGAAACCTTATTTTTAAACAAACCGATCCAATATAGCAGTATGCCCAAAGCGGTGACACACCAAGCAAAAATTGCGATGTACACAAAGATTTCGGGTATCGAATTCAAAAATCCGATGCCGGTTGCTTCAGCCAGCCGATAGGTGCAAACGGTGTACATGCCGAGCGGAAAGACCATTCCCCAGGCTGAAGACTTGTAAATGATTTTTGTTTTTTGAAATACAAATCGCCAGACACCGAGCATGATCAGCAGCGGAATCCACCAGCTTCCGGTGGTCCAAAACAGCAAAGTAAAACCGTTGAGAAAACCTGTAATTGATTCAAGAAAATCCCATTCACCTGCATTTCTGACCAAAGCGGTTCCTGCCAATGTGATGATTGCGACTGCACCCATATTGATCCAATAGGCAGGCGCCAGATCTGCTGCTCTCACCCTGAAAAAGGCCAGCCGATAAAAAATCAGCGTAATCAGTATGATGTACAGCATACAGCCGACCAGAAAAACAGCAAGCGATATAAAAAGTGTGATTTCTTTTGGGAATGAAATATAGCCCGCAAGCTCGGTTCCGAGCACACTGAACGATTCGGTTGCAACCACGATCAGCAGCCAGATTCCGTTGATGCCGCGGTTCAGCGGATCTTTCTCCCGTTTGATGATGATGATCGTAAAAAGCGAATAAATCAAAACACACCAAAGCAGTACGCCGGAGATAAACAGGGCCGAAGCCGCTGCGAGATTGTCGTCAAAAAGCAAAAACTGATAACCGACCACATTGATGCCGGCAACAATGGTCAGAAATCCCGGACTGATCGATCCGGTGACAAAATCTTTTTTGAATTCGGGATAATAAAATAAGATCCTCAGCAAAAACAGCAGCGCCAATCCCCAAAAGGCAATCAGATTGAAATCGAAAAGAAGTCTTGCAAATCCGTCAAAACCGGACATTTTTGCTGCGACTGAAACGATTCCGGTTGCCATCGGCAGTGCAAAATAAGCAGGCGAAAGACCTGCAGTTTCGGTTTGTATGTTTTTGATAATATGATTGAGAGACGGCAAAACGATTGACTTTTTCGAAGTCAAAAGTACATAAAATTAACAATTATTTCTTCAGAACGGTTGGTCAATCAAAAATGGTTTTCTGAAATTAATCTCTGTATTTAAAACCGGCTTCCCAGGCTGTGATTGCCATTTTTCGGGTATTTCCCCACATATATCCGCCAAAATTTCCGCCGGACTGAATCACCCGGTGACAGGGAACGATGTATGCGATCGGGTTTCTGCCGATTGCGGTTCCGATGGCGCGGGAAGCAGTAGGCATATTCAAATCGTCTGCAATCATGTGATAACTGACCAGTTTTCCGATCGGAATTTTGAGCAGCTGATTCCAAACCAACAGCTGAAATTCGGTTCCTTTCATATGAAGTTTAATTGGTTTTGAATTTTTCAAATCAAAAATCGATATCGCAGCAATTTGAAATTCAGTTTTCTTCTGAACAAATTTAGAATTGTAAGATCTGCTTTTCATATTTCTGAGCGCCTGCTCATGATTCTCGTAAAACGCCATATAGCAGACACCTTTTGAAGTCGAGGCGACAATCATTTCGCCAAAAGGACTGTCATAAAATTCATAATCAATTTTCAGATTTGAACCTTTATCGCCGTATTCTTCATCGGTCATCGGTATGATTTGGGTAAATTCAGAAGCTGCTTTTCCGTAATTATCGGTTGCTACATCAAAAAGTGAAGTCTGTGAATCACGGTTCAAAAGGCTGAAATTATGTTTTGGATTGATTGAATTAAAAAATTGTGAAAGCGAAAGACCGGACCAGTTTTTGACCAATTTTTCAAAATCATTCCGGCTGATGTCAGCATTCTCAAACGTCTTTTCAAAATTTGGATTTTTGGGCTGATTTTTAATGATTTCTATAAAATTTGAAATTTTTTGATAATCTGAATTCATCTCAATCGTTTTTCCAGGTTTTGTACGGATGATCGATCAGATAAGCATTGTAATAACGTTCATCGCCCGAAACTTCTTTGCCGATCCAATCCGGTTTTTCAAATTCCTGACTTTCAAATTCCAATTCTATTTCGGCTACTATCAGCCCTTCATTGTCGCCCAAAAATTCATCCACATCCCATTCTTTTCCGCCGATGACGGGTTTGTATCTGTTTTTTGAAATTTCTTTTTTACAAAACCGATCCAGAATTTCTTTTGCATCCGCAACCGGGATTTCATATTCGTATTCGGCACGGCTGATATAGTCTGTAGAACTTTTGATGGTCAAAAAAGCCGTATCCGGGGTCAGTCTGACCCGAACCGTTTTTTCAATTTCATTGATCAGATAGGCCTGTCGGTAATGTTGTCCGGCAGGTTTGCTGAATTGTGCCCATTTGTCTTTATCGACCAGAAATTTCCTTTCGATTTCTTTTCCCATGACGAATTTTTCAGTTTGATTTTTTGACTTCACAAGTTACAAACTGCAAAACGAAATTTCAACAAAAACCAATATTGAATATGATTAAATTTTAATTTCATTTTGGAATTTGAATCCCAATTCGGTTTGTAGGATATGATTTTGGTCAATATGTCGAAATTCAAAAACAATGAGTCTCTCTGCAATTCACTGCCGGATTGAGTTTGACAAAATTATATAACCAGTCGAAAAAGTTCCGATATATGACCGACTTTCACTCATTGTCTTCTTTGTTCAAATTTGCTATATTTGTTAAAGACACAAAAGTCAGACTCAAAATTAATTGTTATGAAACATATACTTGTACCAACCGATTTTTCAAAGACATCTGAAATTGCAATTGATTTTGCAATTCATGCAGCAGAACTGTTGAAGGCAAAAATTACTTTGCTGAATTCTTTTGAAGTCGCAGAGGGAAGCTACACCGATCTGATGGGTGTAAACCGAGAGTTTACAAATGATCTGATCAATGAGGCAAAAATCAAATTGAATGATTTGAGGATTGGTTTTATGAAGAAATCAGAGGTTGATATTCAAACCGCTATCTCTGTCAAACCGCTTGCAGACGCAATCAATGAAGTTTCTGAAGAAGGAAAAGTAGATTTGGTCATCATGGGAACTTTGGGTGCAACCGGTCTGAAAACCAAGCTGTGGGGAAGTCATACTTCTGATGTAATCGGAAAAACCAAAATTCCGGTGATGGCGATTCCGTCCGATTACAAATGGAAAAAACCTCAAAATATACTGCTGGCAACCAGACAGTTTGAGAGAAATGATGAGATTTTGGATTATTTGTTTGAAATGACTTTTCTGTTCTCTGCAAGCGTTAAAACCGCAGTTTTTACGGGAAATGACCAGACCGCAGAAGTCTATGTGAAACATCAGCAGGAACTTCAGAATTATGCTGAATTTCTGAAAAATGAATACCGTGACGATACTTTGAGCTCGGTTCATCTGATCGGCGACAGCTTTGAGGAAACACTTGAAGATTATATTTCAAAAAATCAGGTTGACCTGCTGACGATGATTACCTATCAGGAAGGATTCTGGAAAAGTCTTTTCAATCCGAGTCTTACAAAACAGATGAGTTTTCACACCCGGATTCCGCTGTTGGTGATTCCCGCAAACTTCAGCAAATAAGTCAAATCAAAAATAAAGCGCCTGAAAATGGCGCTTTTTTGTTGTATTAAATTTTGAAAAATTCAGTCCGAATATTCGTCTTCGTCAAAATTGTCAAACTGTTCCATATAATATGAAAAGCTGAAGCCATTAATCTCGTTTTCGGCATCTTCAAGCGTTTCGAGCAGGTCTTCAAAATCCTCAATCTGTTCAAGATTCAAGTTGATCAGCCTCAGATGACAGGGAAGTTTCAGATTGCCGCCGATAAAATCATAAAGCGCATCCAGATTGTTGCCAAACCATTCCGGAAGATCGAACTTTCGTTTCAGCATCGAATAAAATTCATCATAATCACTGATAAAATCAAAATCCAAAGTAACTTCATTTTCCATATTGATTATTGTTTTTGGAAGGTTTTGTAATGGTCTTTTGTGGTGAAAATCAATCCGTCGCTGCTGTATATCAGTCTGTCGGAACCTCGTCTTCCGCAGTGGTAATTGATATCTGCTTCAAAATATTTTCTTGATTTGGTTTTTGGAAGTCTGTTTTCACGGTTTCCAAAATGGTCGCCGCCGATTGCTTTTCCGGGCAAAACTTCGCAAAGATTTCCGGTTTCCGGTTTCCAGCCGAGTTTTCTCGCCTGATTTTTTGTGATGTAATAATCCGGAAGCCGGTTATTTTGTCTGACGTAATTTACAACGGTTTCCTCATCGGTAAGCGCAGCAATATCAGCAGGTTGCTGTATCGGATTTTCGGTTTTAAAAATATCGGGCGGGAGATTTTCTTTTTTTTGATTCTGATCGCTTTTACCAAACAGGACAAAGCCAAATATCAGCAATAGTACAAGCACGGCGATTACACCTGTATTTTTGAATTTCATCGGTCAGAGAGCATTAAATTTTTCCTAACCGTAAATTTAAAGAATTAAACGATAGCTTTCAAATAAATGTCAACAGAACCGCAAAGATTGAATGGATGGCTGAAGAATTTTAAAATTATTCGGAATCAAAATTGTCTGTGTGCCGTACTGTAGGAAGCTGTTGGAATTGATCCGAAAAATAAAAACAGAAAATTTATTCAAATGCTTTTTGGATTTTGGAAAATAGGACTATATTTGCACTCGATTTGTGAAAAGCAGAAAATAATACGAGATGAAAAGAACATTTCAACCCAGCAACAGAAGAAGAAGAAACAAACATGGCTTCCTTGAAAGAATGTCCACAGTAAACGGACGCAAGGTATTGGCAGCCAGAAGAAAAAAGGGCAGAAAGCAATTGACGGTTAGCGAAGTCAGAGCTAAACGATAATCGCTAATATTATATTAAAAAGACCAGGCCCGAAAGTTTCTTTCGGGCTTTTTTATATATTTGCTTTCGTAAAAACAGAAATATGTCAGACAGCGTTATCAAATTGGAGAGAGCTTTCATCTACCAGCGAAATTATCTGGTACTGAGCAATGTTGATTTTGAANNGTAAAACCGGAAGCGGAAAAAGCAGTCTGCTCAAGGTTTTGTACGGTGCTCTGCCGCTGACCGAAGGTTTTGGAAAAGTGGTCGGAGTGGAACTGAACGGTATGAAAACCGGCAAAATTCCGGATCTGAGAAGACATCTCGGAATTGTCTTTCAGGATTTCCAATTGCTGCTCGACCGAAATGTCGAAAAAAATCTTGCTTTTGTACTGAGAGCAACCGGATGGAGCGACAAAAAACTGATCAACGACCGTATCGACGAAGTGCTCGAAAGCGTGGGTATGATTTCAAAAAAGAAAATGATGCCTTTCCGTCTGTCGGGCGGTGAACAGCAGAGGATTTCAATTGCACGCGCACTGCTCAACGATCCGAAACTGATTTTGGCAGACGAGCCGACCGGAAATCTGGATCCCGAAACTTCAATCGAAATTATGAGTCTGATTCACGATCTGTCAAAGGAAAAAAATGTGGCGGTGCTGATGGCAACACATGATTACGACATGATCAGAAAATTTCCGTGTGCCACACTGAAATGTGAAGACGGCAAGGTGCAGTTCACCGAAACCGAATCTCTTTTTCAGGCCTGATCCGAAGTTTTAAAGACAGAAAAAATCTTTTCGAGTTTCTTTTCTTCATTTGACCAATTGAAGACCAGTGCTGCTTTTTTCAGATTTTCGGAATAAATTTCTTTTCCTTCGGCAAGCATCTCGTTTGCCATTTTTGCAATATGTTCGGGTGTATGATCCGAAACCGTCCGACCGATTTTGTAATTGTCAATCGTCCTTTTGATATCCGGCAGATCGGTGCCCAAAACCGGAACGCCGGCATGCATATAATCAAAAATCTTGTTGGGCAGCGCATATCTGTAACTGATGCCCAAATCTTCCTCCAGACTGAACCCGAGATCTGCCTTTGGCGTAATCAGTTTGAGCTGATCCGGCGGTACTGCACCGATAAAAATGACTTTTGAATCCAAACCTTTTTCTGAGGTCAGTTTCTGATATTCCTCTTTTTTTGGCCCGTTTCCAATGATCCAAAGCTGTGCATTTTCAATCAGTTCCATAGCGAGTATCATTTTGTCGATTCCTCGGCTGATGTTGACTGCGCCCTGATAAATCATTATTTTTTGATTTTCTTTTGTTTTGGGTAATTCAATCTGTAACTGATTGTGGTTTTCGGTTTGAATTTCCGGAACGTTCATAATGATTTCAGGCCGGTTTCCGTATTCTTTTTCAAACCAGTCGGCATAACCTTCGCTCACCGTATAAAAATGTTTCATCTTCGGAACCAGCGACGATTCGAGCATTTTCCAGATTCTCTTTTTGAATTTCCGGCCTGTCAGCGACGGCAGTTCAGAAAAGATTTCGTGGCTGTCAAAAACGATCTGAACTTTTTTGATTTTGCTGACCAGATAATTGGGCAAAAGCGAATCCACATCGTTTGCCAAAAGAATATCGCCCTTTTTGACTGTTTTCATCAGCCGGCCAAAAAGTTTCCGGTTGAATTCAAGATACATCCGCATTCCGTCCTGATTAGAAAGCCGGATGATTTGCACCGGATAATCAAAATCGAGTTTTGGATTTCCTCTCAGATTGGTTGCAATCACTTCGGTTTTAAATCCGAATTTTCCAAGCGACCGGATTTGTTTCTGAACCCGCTGATCGCCCTGATAATTATTGATGACCGATGAGATGATTCTGCGCTCAGCCATTTGCGTTTTGTTTGTCTTTGTGCAACAGATAATACAGCTGGATAAAAACCACCATCGCGTTTGGAATCACCACCGGCCAGGCTTTGAAATAAATTCCGTAAATCACAAAACAGATACAGCCCAGCATATTGATGATTCGAATGATTCTGAGCTGATTGATGACAAAAGAAAGAACGATAAATATCGATGCAGAATATCCGATCCACTCAAAAACAGCAGCATTCATTTGATTGTGATTTAGATTGTAAAAATAGAGAAATTCTAACGATTGCCCAGATAGGAAATAAACGAATCGCAATTCAAAACCTGAATTTCTGAAAAATAAAAATCGGCGGTGTCTTCGGTGACGATCATTTCACAGCCAGATTCGATGGCTGAATAATATTCCAGACCGTCTTCAAAATCATTGATTTTCGGATTTTCTGAAGTCATTCTGACCGTTTTTTTATTGGTATTTGTAATTTCGAGCTGCTGTGAAAGAATTTTAATTTTTTCTTTTGCCCTTTGGGTTCCGCTTTTCTTTTCGGCAAAATAAAATGCAATCGCAAGACAGATCGGAGAAGTGTAAATCCTGAATTTTTTGGATTGATTCAGACTCAGAATCCTCGCTGCCGACGGAAACAGCGGATATTCACTGTTCAGAACGGTGACCAGTATATTTGCATCGACAAAGATTTTCACTTTTTGGATTTGTAAAATTCAGATTTCAGTTTTTTACGCGATTTGTGGATTCCGTACTCGGGGCGTTCTTCTGCAACCGAATTGACCCAATCGGCGATCGGAAGTTCGTCTATGGTTTTGTAATTTTGAGAGGTCATTTGGGCGAATATAAATTCGGTCAGCCTTGAAAGACTGATGCCGTTTTGGGCGGCAAATTCTTTGGCTTTGGTGATGACTTCTGCGTCAAATGACAAAGTGATTTTAGCGTCCATGATTTTGTTTTTTAATTTACACGACAAAGATATTAATTCTACACGTATAATTTACAAATCTTACGACAATTTTTTAATTTTTATACGGCAAAGTTAAAATGATAATTTCGGTTTGTTTTAAATTTTAAAATTTCAGTTCGAATATGCTGCTTATAATTGTAAGTTTGTGCTCATCGATTTTAAATTATGAATTTCAGACACCTTATATTTATACTCGTCTTTTTACCGTTTTTGTGCAATGCACAAATTCAATTTAATTCGGACAAATTAACCGAAATCACTTATGAAGCTTCATACAACGGTCAAAAGTCGGAAAACCAAAATCCGATTCAGGTTTTGACTGACGGTACAAATTTTCTGATCGGTTCAAGAGATGTGCTGAATCGGAAATCGGATTTTCCGTTCGAAGTCAGTTTTGTGAATACTTCCGCAAAATCATATACACAGCTTGCATTTTTAAATCCGAATGAAACGGTTTCCATGCAGGATTTGAAGTCGATCTCCGAACAGGAGTTTGAATTTTTGGATGAAACAAAAAAGATTTTGGGCTACAACTGCAAAAAAGCAAAAACGATCATCAACTCAAATACCGTTGAAATCTGGTATGTGAACGATAAAAAATTAAAAGCTTCACCGACAGTGCTTGGTGCCGATCTCGGATTGGTGCTTGAAATCGTCAGAAACGGAAATTATGTGATCGAAGCGGTTGAAATGAAAAAATCGAAAAAGAATCCGGTTCAGTTTGTCATTGATTCAAAACCCGAATTTCTTGAGAAAATTGATTACCAGTACAAAATTTGGAATGCGCGTTTTACAACCATTGAAATTTTTAAAAATCAGCAGATTCATTTTTCGGACGAATTTGAACCCAAACCGGATGTACAAAGATTTGCAAACGGAACCGTAGTTTTGAAAAAAGTGAAATTTCCTAAACTCAATTCTTCATCTCAAATTTTTATCGATCTGACCGAACAGTCAAACGGTGATGCCTATGATCGTACGGGCAGCATCTTCATGATTCCGACCGATAAAAAACAGTCTTTTCTGGATGGCTTGAACAATGGTGCTGACAAACTTCCGGTTTATGAAAACGGAAACGGGAAAAAATATCAGGGCATTGCAGCAACTGCAAGTTATAATCCGCCGGTCGAACTGATGCGATTTTTCACACCATTTGGCGTCAAACATTTCAACGGTCGGGTGACTTTGAAAAACAAAAACTGGCAGGATTCGGTTTATTATCGGCAGGAAATTTCGGATTATGCATCGTTGCTTTCGGATCAAGAAGTTTATATCGGTGCATTTATCGGCAACTATGACAAAGGCGGCCATCTGATTTCGATGAATGTGACCATTCACAATGATGAAGATTCTGACAAACCACTGAAAAAACTGATTCCACTGTTCAATACGCTCAACATCATGGAAATGGCGGGTCAGGAATACAGCACTCTGTTTGATTCTGAAAACGGACTTGAAGTCGAATTTGAATTAACAGAAGATCTCAAAAATGCTCAGCTCAGATACATCACCACCGGTCATGGCGGCTGGGAAAACGGAGATGAATTTGTCCAAAAGAAAAACATGGTTCTGATTGACGGAAAAGTGGTCTTCGACCTGATTCCGTGGCGTGAAGATTGTGGTTCATACCGGCTTTACAATCCGGTTTCGGGCAATTTTCAAAACGGACTTTCTTCGTCGGATTACAGCCGTTCCAACTGGTGTCCGGGAACGGTGACCAATCCTTATCTGATCGATTTGGGTGAACTGAAGGCCGGTAAACACAAAGTCAAAGTAATCATACCGCAGGGCAAACCCGAAGGCAGCAGTTTTTCTTCATGGAATGTGAGCGGTGTTTTGGTTGGAGATTAGAGTTCAGACAAACTGATTTCGTTATAAAATATTTCAGGATGCATATTTCTTAACGATTAACCCCAAGTAATTATAAGCAGCCGGAAAATAATTTCCAATCTTCATTCCGGTTGTATTTTCATAAACTTTCTTTAATTCAGAATAACCGATGATTTCAATCAGTTCTTTGAGATCCTCCCAGCTTCCGTAATTAAAAATAAATTCGACCAGTACATCGTTACTGATGTCCGTGATTTTATCGTCTTTGATATACCAGAAAAGATGTCTGTTTTTTTCTATGAATTCGGCTCTCGTCATCATACAAAAATACAAAAATTAAGCTTGAAACAGCCCTGAAAATAATCAAAAACCAATAGAAAATAACCGACTGTTCAAATCACCCGAATTGTATCTCAATTCTTGCCTTTGAATCCTTTTGATTTCTTACTTTTGCATACCAAATTAAAATTATGGCTACAGATTATTACCAAATAGACGATTTACTGTCGGAAGAACACAAACTGATCCGTCAGACCGTACGTGATTTTGTGAATCAGGACATCAAACCTGTGATTGACGAAATGGCTCAAAACCATACAGATATACCCGACCTGATGCCGAAACTCGGCGCAATCGGAGCACTCGGACCATACATTCCTGAGGAATACGGCGGTGCCGGTCTTGACCAGATTTCATACGGACTGATCATGCAGGAATTGGAAGCAGGTGATTCTGCGGTTCGTTCGTCCGCTTCGGTTCAGTCATCTCTGGTAATGTTTCCGATCTATACTTTCGGTTCTGAAGAACAAAAAAGAAAATATCTTCCAAAACTTGCAACCGGTGAAATGATCGGCTGTTTCGGACTGACAGAACCCAATCACGGTTCAAATCCGAGCGGAATGGAAACCCGAATCGTTGACAAAGGTTCGCATTATCTGCTGAACGGCGCAAAAATGTGGATCACCAACTCACCGATTGCAGACATCGCAGTGGTTTGGGCAAGAGACGAGGAAGGAAAGGTGAGAGGCGTGATTGCAGAAAGAGGAATGAAAGGATTTTCAACACCCGAAACCCACAACAAATGGTCGCTGCGTGCATCAAAAACCGGTGAACTTGTTTTTGAAAATGTTGAAATTCCAAAAGAAAATCTGCTGCCGGGCGTTCACAGTCTGAGAGGACCGTTGAGCTGTTTGGATTCTGCGCGTTACGGAATTGCATGGGGTGTGGTCGGAGCAGCAATCGACTGTTACGAAACCGCATTGAAATATGCATTGGAAAGAAATCAGTTTGGAAAACCGATTGCATCATTCCAGCTGCAGCAGAAAAAACTGGCTGAATTTGTAACTGAAATTACAAAAGCTCAATTGCTGGTCTGGAGACTCGGAACTTTGAAAAATGAAGGCAAAGCAAGCGGTGCTCAGATTTCGATGGCAAAAAGAAACAATGTGAGAATGGCAATCGATATTGCGCGCGAATCTCGTCAGATTTTGGGCGGAATGGGAATTGTCGGAGATTATCCGATGATGCGTCATGCAGCAAATCTCGAATCTGTGATTACCTACGAAGGAACACACGATGTGCATCTGCTGATCACCGGAAACGACATTACCGGCATCAATGCTTTTAAATAATTTAATGATTGAAATTTTTTGATTCCTATGTCAAAAGAAATTCAAATCCTTCTTCCCAAAATGGGGGAAAGTGTGATGGAAGCCGTTATCACCGACTGGATTAAAAAACCGGGTGACCATGTTGAAAAAGACGAGTCATTTGTGACCATCGGTACCGACAAGGTGGACAGTGAACTTCCGTCCGAATATGAAGGAATCTTGAAAAAAATACTGGTCGAAGAAGGTGAAGAAGTCAAAGTCGGTCATCCGATTGCGATTTTTGAAGTTTCTGACGACACCGTTGTTCACACCGAGATCAAGGAAGAAGTCAAAACTGAAATGCTTGAGAAAAAAGCTGAAGTTGAACTGCTTTCGACCAAAAGTCTGTCGGGCAAATCTTTTCTGTCACCCGTTGTCAGAAAGATCGCTGCCGAAAACGGTCTTGAAGTCGAAGACCTGAACCGGATTCAACCGACCGGCGAAAACGGAAGAATCAGAAAAGTTGATATACTCAAGTTTTTGAACAAAGACAAAACTGTTGCGGTTCAGCAGAAAGTCAGTCATAAATTAAATCTGAATATTCAGCCCGAGGACAAAGTCGAAGCTTTGCCAAGAATTCGTCAGGTGGCTGCAGAAATGCTTCAGACTTCTTATCAGCTGATTCCGCATGTGACCACTATTATTGAGGTCAATGTGAACAGTCTGGTTCATCACCGTGACCGGATCAAAGAAGAATTTCAAAAAGAAAACGGATTCAAAGTCACTTACACTCATTTCATTATGAAAGCGGTAGTCGATACTTTGAAAGAATTTCCGAAATTCAATTCATGGATGAATGAAGATGAACTGATATTGAAAAACGATATCAATCTTGGTTTTGCAACTGCGCTTCCCGACGGAAATCTGATTGTTCCGAATGTGAAGAAAGTCAACGATATGAGTTTGAAAGAAATCGTTGAAAATGTCAATTTGATTGGTAACAATGCAAAAGCCGGAAAATTAAAATCTTCTGACATTCAGGATACCACTTTTACGGTGAGCAATACCGGAATTTTTGGAAGCCTGATGGGAACGCCGATCATCAGTCGTCCGCAGGTTGCGGTTTTGGCGCTGGGTCAGATCAAATCAGGTGCGGGTGTGGTTGTAAACAACGGAAAAGAAGAACTTGCTGTCTGCAAAATGATGATGCTTTCAATCTCTTATGACCATCGGGTAATCGACGGTGCATTGGCTTCACAATTCCTTTCAGCTTTGAAGGAAAAACTTGAAAATATCGGCTGATCATCGGTCCGAAACTGAATTAAAAATACATTCGATAAAATAATATGATTGTTAAATCGTATTTTTGTCAACATTCAAATTAGAATATGGAATACAACACCGAAAGAAAACCGCTGATTATACCCGAATACGGCCGTCACATGCAGGAGATGGTCGATTATTGCATGGCGATTGAAGACAGAGAAAAAAGGAACGAATTTGCAGGAATCATCATTGAAGTGATGGGTGAGCTCAATCCGCATTTGAGAGATGTCGATGATTTTCAGCACAAACTCTGGGATCAGCTTTTCATCATGTCGGGTTTCAATCTCGATGTTGATTCGCCTTTTCCGGTTCCCGAAAAAACAGAGGTTTACAGCCGGCCAAAAAGGATTCCGTATCCGCAGGAAGAATACAAATACAAATATTACGGCAAGAACATTCGCAGGATGATCGATGTGGCTATCAGCTGGGAAGGCGAAAAACAGGAAGGACTGATTATGGTGATCGCCAACCACATGAAAAAATGCTATCTGCTTTGGAACAAGGATACGGTTGAAGACAGCGCAATTTTTGATCATTTGTATGAAANNAAATATTATTCAACACATAGTTCGTCAGGCAAGAACAGAAAAGGAAAAGGAGGTAAAAGCAAAAAATACAGCAGATAAGAATGTCAATTTTTCAAATCAAAGGCGGCAATCGCCTGAGCGGCGAAATCATACCTCAGGGTGCAAAAAATGAAGTGCTTCAAATTCTGTGTGCAGTTCTGCTGACAGATGAGCCCGTCAGAATCAAAAATATTCCGAATATCCGTGATGTCAACCGACTGATCGAAATCCTGGGTGATCTGGGTGTTAAAATTCAAAAAAATTCAAACGGAGATTATACTTTTCAGGCAGACGACATCCGTATGGATTATCTGCAGTCAAAAGAATTCAAAAAAGACGGTGCATCGCTTCGCGGATCGATCATGCTGATGGGACCGCTTTTGGCAAAATACGGAAAAGCTTATATGCCCAAACCGGGCGGCGACAAAATCGGCAGACGAAGACTGGATACGCATTTCATCGGTTTTATGAAACTCGGTGCAAAATACCGTTTCAATGAAGGTGAAGATTTCTACGGAGTCGAAACCGATGAGAAAAACGGGCTGAAAGGTACCTATATGCTTTTGGAAGAAGCTTCTGTGACCGGAACTGCAAATCTGGTGATGGCAGCCGTTCTGTCAAAAGGAAAAACCACGATTTACAATGCAGCCTGCGAACCTTATCTGCAGCAGCTTTGCAGAATGCTGGTCAGAATGGGCGCAAAAATTCAGGGCATCGGATCAAATCTGCTGACCATCGAAGGTGTTGAATCATTAACCGGAACCGAACACACGATTCTGCCCGATATGATTGAAATCGGCAGCTGGATCGGATTGGCGGCAATGACCAAATCAGAACTTCGGATCAAAAATGTGTCATGGGAAAATCTCGGACTGATTCCTGATGTGTTCAGAAAACTCGGAATCACGGTGGAACGTGAAAATGATGACATTTATATTCCGGCACACGAAAATTATAAGATTCAAAAATTCATGGACGGATCGATACTGACGGTTTCAGATTCGCCCTGGCCGGGATTTACACCCGACCTGCTCAGCATCGTGCTGGTCGTGGCAACCCAGGCAAAAGGAAGTGTGCTGATTCATCAGAAAATGTTTGAAAGCAGACTTTTCTTTGTGGACAAACTGATCGATATGGGTGCACAGATCATTCTGTGTGATCCGCATCGTGCAACCGTTATCGGTTTGAATCAGGAAATTCCGCTGAGAGGAACCACCATGAGTTCGCCCGATATCAGAGCCGGAATTGCACTGTTGATCGCAGCGCTTTCTGCCAAAGGAAAAAGTGTGATCCATAATATTGAACAAATCGACAGAGGTTACGAAAATATTGACACCCGACTCAGAGCAATCGGAGCCGATATCACACGTGCATAATTTCTGACCGCTGCTTGCAGTAAACCATTGAAATGCAGGATATATTTGATTTTATTGCAAAATTCGTCAGCCGACCCGATCAGGTGCTGATGGACTTTATAGCCGCCTACGGCTATTGGATTTATGCTGCACTTTTCTTTATCATTTTTGCCGAAACCGGACTGATCATCGCATCTTTTCTGATG
>JRYL01001524.1_pt1 | contig 18173 bp, 15 predicted proteins | sample 235391 | NCBI WGS metagenome assembly JRYL01 (sample SAMN03074223, study PRJNA261481) | activated sludge metagenome | biome: Wastewater Treatment Plant; feature: Wastewater; material: Activated sludge; isolation source: activated biomass of a wastewater treatment plant treating wastewater from... ...
TGAACTTCCCTTCATGATAATATGACCGCCGCGACCGCCGTCACCGCCGTTGGGTCCGCCTTTGGTGATGAATTTCTCACGATGCAGATGAGCCGAACCGGCACCGCCGTGACCGCTCTTGCAATAAATCTTGATATAATCTACAAAGTTGGACTGCAAATCTTTTTGGTTTAATCAGCTGCAAAACTACGATTTTTAAACCGTATTCAGTTTTGGGATGATTAAAAATAAAAATTGGGAAATTAAAATAGGTTTGATAAATCAGCATTACTTCGATTTCTGTAAAATTATTTCCCGAACTTTGCGCGGTTTACAAATTGTAACGGTGGTTCGAAATCATCCCACCCTAAAAAACTAAGAATCAATGTCATCTTTTTTTCGCAGACACCGTATTGAGCTGCTGCTGGCTTCTTTTCATATACTTGTGGTTGCTTCAAGCAATTTCACGGTTCAGTTTCCGGTCAGTGTATTCGGATTCAAAACCACCTGGGGCGCATTTGTGTTTCCGTTTATTTTTCTTGCCACCGATCTGACCGTCAGAATACTCGGCGCAAAATCGGGCAGGAGGGTGATCATGTTTGCAATGGGTCCGGCATTGCTGGTTTCGTACATTATCACGGTTGGTTTTAGAGAAGGAATCTGGCAGGGTGTGGAAAGTCTTTTCAGTTTCAATCTGTTTGTTTTCAGAATTGCAATTGCAAGTTTTTCGGCTTATGTGGTCGGACAGCTGCTTGATATTTATGTTTTCAACAGACTCAGACAGCACAAACAGTGGTGGCATGCGCCGGTTGCATCCGGTATTTTTGGAAATCTGACAGATACCGCAACTTTCTTTTTTATCGCATTTTACAAAACTTCGGATGTCTATCTTTCAGAAAATCTGGTTGAAATCGCAACCGTCGATTATATTTTCAAACTGCTGATCAGTGCATTGTTTTTCCTGCCGTTGTACAAACTGATACTCGATCGGGTCAGCAGTCGGTTGAAAAAGGATTTTGGCACCAAATAAAAAGCCCGTCAAGTGACAGGCCTTGTAATTCTTTTGTACCGGAAATTATTTGTCTCTCCAGTAATTGTTTGCTTCTGCAACGGTTCTGAATTCGATTGCAACCACTTCGGCAGATGCGATCAGCTGAGCAGAATCGGTAGCGTATTTTTCGCGCAAAGCTTTTTTAATTTCAGGATCTGACTGAATTGCACCGATGGTTTTTCTTGCCATCAGTATTGCCAGTTCTCTTCCTTCCTGTGGTGTGTCCGTGATGAGGCTTTTCAGCCAGGGTTCGTTTGACATATTCAATTTATTTTAGGTTAAACTTTTATAATTACCCAAAAATACTCAAAAATTACTTAAAACGGAATGATTTGATTTTCTAATCCAGCTCTTCTTTCAGGAATTTTCCGGTGATGCTGTTTTTGTTTTTTACAATTTCTTCGGGTGTACCGGTCGCCACAATTCTTCCGCCTTTTTCACCACCGTCCGGACCGATGTCGATGATATAATCCGCCAGTTTAATCACATCCAGATTGTGTTCAATGATGATGACCGTATTGCCGTGATTGACAATGGTGTTGATGACTTCCATCAAAACCCGGATGTCCTCAAAATGAAGACCGGTCGTGGGTTCATCGAGTATATAAATCGTTTTTCCGGTTTGTTTTTTGCTCAGCTCGGTAGCCAGTTTCACACGCTGTGCCTCGCCGCCCGAAAGCGTGGTGGACTGCTGACCAAGTGTGATATAACCCAAACCGACTTCCTGCAAAGTTTTGACAGCTCTGTATATTTTTGGAATCGGTTCAAAGAATTCAACTGCTTCATTGACAGTCATTCCCAATACATCCGCGATCGATTTTCCTTTGTATCTGACTTCCAGCGTTTCACGATTGAATCTTTTTCCGTGGCAGGTTTCGCAGGGAACATATACATCCGGCAAAAAATTCATCTCAATCACCTTCAAACCTGCACCCTGACAGGTTTCACAACGGCCGCCTTTGACATTGAACGAAAATCTTCCCGGTTTGTAACCTCTGATTTTTGATTCGGTCAGTTCAGAAAACAGATTTCGGATATCCGAAAACAGATTGGTATAAGTCGCCGGATTTGATCTTGGAGTTCGTCCGATCGGCGACTGATTCACTTCAATGACTTTGTCCAAATGGTCAAGTCCATCGATTTTTTTGTAAGGCATCGGAACACGGTCAGAACGGTAGAAGTGCGCACTCAGTATCGGATAAAGCGTTTCTGTAATCAATGTTGATTTTCCGCTGCCCGAAACACCGGTTACCACAATCAGCTTGCCGAGCGGAATTTCCAAATCCACATTTTTCAGGTTGTTCCCGGTCGCACCATAGAGTTTAAGCGATTTTCCATTTCCTTTTCTTCTTTCCTTTGGAACCTCAATTTTTTTATCGCCGTTCAGATAATCTGAAGTCAGCGTCTGTGCATTTTTGATTTTATCGGCTTCGCCCTGCCATACAATCCTACCGCCGCTTCTCCCGGCTTTTGGACCGATGTCGATCACATAATCTGATTTCAGAATCATATCCTTATCGTGTTCAACCACCAAAACCGAATTCCCGATGTCTCTCAGTTTTTTGAGCGAATCGATCAGTTTGATATTATCGCGCTGATGAAGCCCAATTGAAGGTTCGTCGAGTATATACAGCACATTGACCAGTTGAGAACCGATCTGGGTTGCCAGACGGATTCGCTGTGCCTCACCGCCCGAAAGCGATTTGGACGGACGGTCGAGCGCAAGATAATTCAAACCCACATCGAGCAGAAAGCTCAGCCGGGTTTTGATTTCTTTCAGAATTTCGTTTGCTATCTTTTTTTGTTTGTCGCTCAGTTTTTTGTCAAGCGTTTCAAGCCAGTTCAGCAAAAATTGAAGATCAAAATGAGAAACTTCACCAATGTGTTTCTGATCGATTTTGAATTGAAGCGATTCCCGATTCAGTCGGTATCCGTGACAATCCGGACATTCAATCCGTTTTGAGAATTTCTTTGAAACCGTATCTGACATCGGATCTTCCTTGTCGTTCATGATTCCTTCGAGATAAGGAATAATTCCTTCAAAATCAATTTTATAAACCTTTTTTACATCTGCAAATTTCAACTGTACATCAACCGTTTCATTCAATCCGTACAGTATATCGTGAATCAGGTCTTTGTTTAATTTTTTATAAGGTGTATCAATCGGTTCACCGTGTTTGGCATAGATGGCTTCAATCTGTTTTTCGAGTCTCGAAGTATATTTCAATTCTTCCAAAGGCGCGATCATTCCGCTTTTGAGCGACAGATTCGGATTTTGGAAAACCTTTTCAAGATCTGCAACTTTGAGCGTTCCCAAACCGTTGCAGGTCGGACAGGCTCCTTTAGGCGAATTGAACGAAAAAGAATTTGGTTCGGGTGTCGGGTAGGAGATTCCTGTGGTCGGACACATCAGATTTCGGCTGTAAAAACGGACCTCTTCAGTTTCGTAATCGAGTATCATCATCACATTGTCACCGTGCTGCATCGCAGTATCTATCGAGCTGAGCAGTCTTTCATCCGAAATTTTGTCGTTGAGTTTGATTTTATCAATTACGAGTTCTATGTCATGAGTCCGATAACGGTCAAGCTTCATTCCGGGTGTAATCTCGGTCAGTTTTCCGTTCACTCTGACTTCGAGATAGCCTCTTTTAGCAATTTGTACAAACAATTCACGATAATGACCTTTTCTCGATCGGACCAAAGGCGACAGAATTGCGATTTTTTTATCTGTAAATTTCTGTCTGATCAGATCTTTGATCTGTTCGTCTGTATAACTGACCATTTCCTCGCCCGTATTGTATGAATAGGCGGTTGAAGCGCGCGCATACAGCAGTCTGAGAAAATCATAAATCTCTGTAATTGTTCCGACTGTTGATCTCGGACTTTTTGAAGTGGTTTTCTGTTCGATTGCAATCACAGGTGAAAGCCCTTCGATTTTATCCACATCCGGACGGTCGAGTCCGCCCAAAAATTGTCGGGCATAAGCCGAAAAAGTTTCAATATATCTTCTTTGACCTTCCGCATAAATCGTATCGAAGGCAAGCGAAGATTTTCCGCTGCCGCTCAAGCCTGTCAATACAACTAATTTGTCTCTTGGAATTTCTACATCGATGTCTTTGAGATTGTGTTCTCTGGCGCCATAAACCTCTATAAAATCACTCATTCCCTTCCTAAGAATTAATCAGCAAAGATACTGATTTTGAACCAAAGAAAAGCTGAATTCAGACTGTCAATTTTACTCTTCTTTGATTGGAATATAAATTTTTGTCAGCAGTTCATCCTCGTCTTTGACCTCTTTCGGACTGTTCTGAAATTCTTCCCAAAACGAGCTTTCAAGCTTTATGTTTTTTGATTTTGCATAAGCTTTCATCTCATCGATGGTCTTGGTAATGGTGGAATAACTTCCTTTGTGGGTACAGATCAGGGCTGTTGTTGCAGGAATCGAAATCAGTTCCATTCCTTCGCCGAGTTTGACCGATTCGATGATCGGATAACCCGAATGAAATTTTGCTTCTTTTGTTGCGGTGTCGATGTAATCAAAATAAGAAACCGGATTGCCGATGTTTGCTTTTGAAATTTTCAGAAAATCAACGAGATAACTGTGAATCAGTCCAAAACTTTCCTCAGTGGCGGTAATGATCTCGCTTTCGTCAAATGTGGTTTCATTCAACACCGAAATCAGTTTCTGGCCTTCAAACTGTTCGGTTCCGATCATGCCCGGCTGAAGCGAATCCGCCTGTTCTTCAGTCATTGCTGATGCTGACAGGAATTTTTCGAGTCTTTCAAGACCGTTATTCATGACTTCAGCAAGTTTGTTGGATGTGAAATAGGTGTAATATCTTGAAAAATAACTGATTTTCTTTGACTTGATATTCCATTTGACCGTAGTATTTGCGGAATCGATCGGCACAAGTTCAACCGTCATTTCAGAATCTTTTCCCAAACCGAAGCCTTCCAGACTGTATTCGACTTTTTTGTCTTTTTCGGTTTTTGTAATGGTCAGTATGCCCGAGTTTCCGTCAGATTCCCATTTGTAGCCGGCGCCTTTTCCTTTGTAGGGTGAAAAGAATTCCTGTGTGGACAGCGAGTCGGCTGATGCCCAGGGTTCCCATTTTGAGAATTTGTTCAAATTATTGAAGTCTTCATATATCACACCTGCCGGAAGCGCAATGTCCTTTTGTGCAGATGCTTCAATCTGGTTGGATAAAAAAGCGGGGATGACCATAACTGCAATAAAAAGCAAAATCAGGATTTGGGCAATTCGTCTCATAATAAGTAGCTTAAAAGTTATGCACAAAATTAAAAATTCTATTCATAACCAAACCGCTTTCACGATTATATTGTTAAATTTGATATCAAACGTAAATTTTTATAAAATGGACTTATCAGAATTACTACAGGGGCCCTTGGGCAACCAGATGATTGAAGGTGTAAAGGGACAATTGGGAATTGACACTGAAAAAGCAAAATCTGCTGTTTCTTCGGCTGTTCCCGTTTTGGTTTCTGCATTGAACAGCAATGTAAAAGGCGGAGGCGCAGAAAGTCTTCTGAATGCATTGAACAAACACGACGGCAGTATTCTCGACAATCTCGGCGAATTTTTGAATGGCGGCGATTTCTCAGACGGAGCCGGCATACTTTCGCATGTTTTGGGCGACAATCAGTCAAAAGTTGAAAATGCACTGGGCGTTTCTTCGGGACTGTCTTCAAGCCAGATCAGCAAAATACTGATGATTCTCGCACCGATTGTGATGGGCTATCTTGGTAAACAGAAACAACAGTCTAATGTGGATTCGGGCGGATTGGGCGATTTGCTGGGTGGACTGCTCGGCGGTGGCGGTCAGTCGGATATACTTGAAAGTATTCTGAATTCGGGCGGCAAAAAGAGCAGCGGCGGCGGACTGATGGATATCGGCAGCAAGATTTTGGGCGGACTGTTTGGAGGAAAGAAATAGGAGAGAGGTTTTACAAAATCAAAAAGGGGGAGAATATTTTTTATTCTTCCCCTTTCCTTTTAATTCTTGAATAATACAATTCTTTTATTCAAGACTCCACTTTTAATAACTGATAATGTTTTTGAAAAATTTAAAATACTTTGAACGGTAGAATTTTTGGGCGACAATTTCTCACCCATAACTGAGTAATAGTGTTTCATCGACGATTGTTTTAAAGTTACAATATATGAACGCCGTAGCTTACAAAATATTGTACAAAAAAACCGTCTGAATTAGTTAAACAATTGTTAAAGTCAAATTCTTTTCTTCGATCAGTTTTCTGAGATTGATCAGTGCATATCTCATCCTTCCCAAAGCCGTGTTAATACTGACTTCTGTCTCTTCTGCAATCTCTTTAAAACTCAAATCTTTAAAAATTCTGAGTTCGAGAACCTGTCTCTGATCTTCGGGCAGATATTCGATGATCATTCTCAGATCTTTTTCTATCTGGTCTTTGATGATCTTTACTTCAGAGCTGTCTTCCGGATCTGCCAAAAAATCAAATATGCTGAAATCTTCGTCCACAAAGGTTTCACCAATGAGCGGCATTCGGGTTTTTGATCTGAAATAATCGATTGTAAGGTTGTGCGCGATCCGCATTACCCAGGGAAGAAACTTCCCTTCTTCGCTGTATTTCCCTTCTTTGAGGGTCAGGATAACTTTCACAAATGTATCCTGAAAGATATCTTCGGCGATATCCCGATCAAGGACTTTTGAGAAAATAAATCCGTAAACTTTGTTCTTGTGTCGATTGATTAATTCCGCCAACGCAGATTCGTCACCAACCAGATACGAGTCCACCAATTGAGAATCTTCAAATAAATTCATATTTCTGTCATCAAATGTTAAAAGAGATAGAAAATTTGAACTATAGGCAGTAATTTTTTAAGGGTTATTGGTGACAAATATATAAAAATATATTTCAGTATGACAAAATTCATATAAAAAAAGCCGTCTTTTTGAGACGGCTGTTAATTATTTGTTCAAAAAGTGTTAAAAACCAGGATTATATCTTCGCAGAATAAATCAGCATTTCTACCAGTTTGTCCGAATATCCCATCTCATTGTCGTACCATGAAACCAGTTTGACAAAATTTGGAGAAAGCATAATGCCGGCATTCTTATCAAAAACCGAAGTCCTGGTTTCACCCACAAAATCCTGTGAAACCACCATGTCTTCTGTATAACCGAGAATTCCTTTCATTTCGCCTTCTGACGCAGCTTTGACAGCCGCACAGATTTCTTCGTAAGTCGTTGCTTTTTCAAGTCTGACGGTCAGATCGACAGCTGAAACATCGGCAACCGGAACCCTGAAAGCCATACCGGTCAGTTTGCCCTGAAGCTCGGGAATCACTCTGCCGACTGCCTTTGCAGCACCGGTACTTGTCGGAACAATATTGTTCAGTGCTGAACGGCCCATTCTCCAATTTTTGGCAGAAGTACCGTCAACAGTTTTTTGTGATGCAGTTGCTGCGTGAATGGTGGTCATCAGACCTTCTGCAATTCCAAAATTGTTGTGAATCACTTTTGCAAGCGGAGCCAGACAGTTGGTGGTGCAGGAAGCAAATGAAAATATTTTTACGTCAGGTGTAAGATCTTTGTGGTTGACACCCATCACATACATCGGTGTGTCATCTTTTGAAGGCGCCGACATGATCACCTTTTTCGCACCCGAATTCAGGTGAGGTGAAGCGGTTTCTTTGGTCAGAAACTGTCCGGTTGATTCAATGATGTATTCTGCACCCGATGCAGCCCAATTGATGTTGTGCGGATCTCTCTCGGTTGTGATCGCAATCTTTTTGCCGTTTACAACCAGATGACCGTCTTCAACTCTGACTTCACCTTTGAATCTGCCGTGAACAGAATCATATTTGATCTTGTAAGCCATGATTTCTGCGCCGCTGCCGCTGTTAAGCGCAACTACCTCAGCATCCTCTTTTTCGAGCAATGCTCTGAAGGCAAGGCTTCCAATCCTTCCGAAGCCGTTGATTCCAATTTTGACTTTTGCCATTTTAATAAAATTTTAAAGTTTATCAAATCGCCAGTATTTTGGAGATTCTTAATAATTCAATATCTATTTCGTTTTGTTTTCTGATTGCTTCTGCAATGATGGTATGGACAATTTTGTTTGATCTCATTCCCACCATGATGTCCGTTTTTCCGTCCAGTATTGCCTCAACCGCCGCCACGCCGAGTCTGCTCGCCAGTATCCTGTCCATACAGCTAGGATTTCCGCCTCTCTGTATATAACCCAAAACCGATACACGGATGTCATATTTCGGAAATTTCTCTTTGGTCGCTTTTGCCAGTTCATAGACGTTTCCGATTTCTTCGCCTTCTGATACTACGATTATACTCGATTTCTTACCGGATTGTTCAGATTCTTCCAAAGATTTGAACAAATCGTCTATGCTGTCTTTTCTTTCGGGAACCAGAATTTCCTGTGCACCCGAAGCAATCCCGCTTCCCAAAGCAATAAATCCCGCGTCGCGACCCATTACTTCGATAAAGAAAACCCGATTGTGCGAAGTGGCTGAATCACGAATTCGGTCAATCGCTTCCATCGCAGTATTCAGCGCAGTATCGTATCCAATGGTATAATCGGTTCCGAAAATATCGTTGTCAATCGTTCCAGGGATTCCGATAAACGGAATTCCAAAATCTTCGTAAAATGCCTTTGCACCTCTGAATGAACCGTCGCCGCCGATGATGATCAGACCGTCGATATCATTTTTAATCAGAGTTTGATAGGCGTCTTCACGACCTTCCTTTGTTCTGAATCTTTCAGAGCGTGCGGTTTTCAGAAATGTCCCGCCGCGATTGATGATATGTCTCACCGATCTCGGTCCCAATTCTCTGACTTCGTTGTGAATCAGTCCTTCAAATCCTCTTGAGATTCCGGCACATTCTGTTTTGTAGTAAGCGCAGGTTCGAACAACTGCTCTGATGGCAGCATTCATTCCGGGCGAATCTCCGCCGGAGGTTAAAACTCCAATCTTTTTTAGGCTATGGTCAGACACTCAAATGGCGTATTTTATTGAATTGCAAATATAATAAATCAAAGCTGCATCAGAAAACAATTACAGTCGAAAGATGATCAGTCAAAATCACGAATCGGTTCGAGTCGGCCTGACTGAAAATCTTTGAGCAGAATAACTTCTATATAAAGATCTTCACGGGTTCGGTGCGGATCGTATTCGGTCTTTAAATCCAGATTGAATGCGCCTCCGGTGGAATTCCAGAGAAAAGCATTTACTCCGCCTCTCAGTTCTTTTATGATTTCGTATGCAGTTTTATCAGTCTCCCGATTGATCAGTTTGATCAGAATCTGACCTCTCGACAGGGTAAGATTTTTTAATCTGTCTTCAAACTGATCGGCAAGAATCGCCTGTCTATTTTTGATGTATCTTTTTCTCTCTCTGTTGTTTGAGAAATATTTTGAAGTATCCTGGATTGAATTGTATTCTTCTACTGCAACTTTAACAAAAGGCCAGACATCACGTACCCTTCTTCTCAACCAGACATAGTATTTCTTTTCCATATCTGTCTTCAGATTCAAATGAAGAACTCTTGCATCACCCAACTGAATGGTGTCAAAAATCTGAAGTTCATCATCAGAAATTGAATCCATTTCAGCCAGTTCGGCTTCTATTTCCTGATTGTTTTGAGTCACAATCTGTGCCGAGCAATGAGGTATTGCAAAAAATAAGAACAGTAGAAATTTCCAATCCATACGCCTGGATTAGCAAAAATTGTTCCCAATTAATTAAATTTGTAAAAATTAGATTTAAATGCCAAAAACAAATTTCTTTTCAAAAAAATCAATCGATTTTCTTGAAAATTATCTCAACACAAGTTCGCCGACCGGTTATGAAACACCTGGTCAGAAAGTTTGGACAGAATACATCAAACCTTATGTGGACGAAATCAGATCTGATAATTACGGAACCGCATACGGAATTATCAATCCTGATGCAAAATATAAGGTAGTCCTCGAAGCGCATGCCGACGAAATCTCGTGGTATGTGAACCATATCACCAAAGAAGGAATGATCTATGTAATCCGAAACGGAGGTTCAGATGCGGTAATCGCACCTTCAAAACGGGTAAATATCCACACAAAAAAAGGAATTGTCAAAGGTGTTTTCGGCTGGCCAGCCATCCATGTCAGAATCGGTGAAAAGGACGAATTGCCAAAGACAGAAACCATCTGGATCGACTGTGGTGCAGATTCAAAAGAAGCGGTTGAAAAACTCGGTATCCATGTGGGTTGTGTGATTACTTACCCGGATGAATTTATGATACTGAACGACAATTATTTTGTCTGCCGTGCGCTCGACAACCGGATCGGCGGATTTATGATTGCGGAAGTGGCAAGGATGATTCATCAGAACAAAGACAAGATTGATTTTGGTTTGTATTTCACCAATTCTGTTCAGGAAGAGGTTGGTTTGAGAGGAGCAGAAATGATTACAAAAACCATTCAGCCGGATGTTGCAATCGTTACCGATGTGACCCATGATTCGTCAACTCCAAAAATGAACAAAAACAAAGAAGGCGATCAGAAATGCGGCGACGGACCTGTGATTTATTATGCGCCCGCAGTTCACAACAAACTGAGAGAGCTGATCATTGATGCGGCAGAATCAAAAAAGATTCCGTTTCAGCGTGCAGCGAGCAGCCGTGTGACCGGAACCGATACGGATGCTTTTGCATACAGCAACGGCGGCGTCCCGTCAGCGCTGATTTCGCTTCCGTTGAGATATATGCACACAACGGTTGAAATGGTTCATAAAAATGATGTTGAAAATACGATCAAACTGATGTATGAAGCAGTGAAAAAGATTAAGAATAATCACAACTTCAAATATTTTTAAAAAGAAAATAAATTGGTCAAAAAAAAGACGGAACCCGATTTGGATTCCGTCTTTTTGTATTTTATAATTCAGTATCAATCCGGATCAACCGCATCCTGATAAGCACCGGGAGTGGGAGAGAAGGTTCTCGGCATATTCAGTATGTCAAATGGAACCATCGCTGCATGGCCGGGATCACCCAAGCCCAAAGCAGGTGAATCAATCAGCAGTCTGAAATCATTTTTACCAAATCCGGGATTTACAAACATCGGATCCTTATCAATCAGATTGGTATTGTCAATTCCACTGACTTCATTTGGAAAATCAAGACGAATCACATTGTTTTTAAAATCATGGCTGAATGAACTGTTTCCTGTATTGTCAAACACGATCGCATTTGCTGATCTGCCGTAAAAAATACAGTTGTAGAAATTGGCCTGAGTCAGCGGTATATTGTTTCCGTCATTATCGGTATTGCCGAGATACAGACTGTAATTTCCGCCGCCGCCCTGACCGATATTGAAATAATTTGCAAAAGTGGAATGGATAAACTGTACATCGCGGCCTTCAACCGCCAGCGAAGCAAGATTGCTGTGGCTGACCACGACATTTTCACCTCTGACAATCGAATTTCTGGTATAAAGACCAATTTCCTGACTGTTGAGAATCTTTGTATTTTTCAGATTCAATTTTGAATTTTCAACCTCCAGACCTATGTTTCCGCTTTTGATGATTGCATAATCAATCGAATTTTCGACACTGAAATTATCTGATTTGATTTTGATTTTCCCCCATTGATCCGGCAGTGAATCAGACCTTTCGTCCATACGGTCGGTTCTAAAAATCACCTCATTGCCCAAACTTCCGTTTACATTCAGCTGACCGCTGATGTTCAGTTCGGCGTTTTTATGTAAATAAATCCTGGTTTTTGAACCGATGTTCAGATTTGATGCATTTACTTTCCCAAACAAAACTCTTGAATATTCGCTGTCCCAATTGGTTTCAATCAACTGATAATTGTCGCTCTCTTCTGTATTGTAAAATTTTGCCTTTTCAATATAAGCCATCAGTTTGATCTGCTGATGTCCGGCATCCGTATCCAGATTGATTTCATCTTCGTATTCGGGAATAACGGGTGCTTCGCCGGCTGCAATTTCAACAAAAACAAAAATGCTGTCTTTCTTTCGGATGGCAACATTTTCAAAATCATAACCGGGCATGCCGTCCACATTCAGTTTGAAAAAAGAAGATTCGCCACGCGACAGATAAATCCTTGGGATTTGGATATCCTTATTTTCGTGATTGTGAATCGTCAGCTTGTAAGTCTGTGAATTGGTATGATTGAAAATGGTATCCAAATTCAGCGTGTCGCTTGAAAAACTCAGGTTTTTTGATGCGATGTCATAATCAAAATCATCACGACATGATGAAATTCCAAACAGCAGACCGATCAGGCCAAAAACAATCAGATTTCGAATTTTCATTTGTTTTTATTAAGCTCACAAAACTAATTAAATCTGTCCAATGTACAAAGATTCAAAGTCAAAGAATAAAATTCGGAGCTGATAAAATTTGGCAGTCGGCAAAAAGCATTAATTTTAACAGCCAAAATTCAGATTGTGGATTCCAAAAAGGTTCTTATCGTCACTTATTACTGGCCTCCTGCGGGCGGACCGGGCGTACAGCGCTGGCTGAAATTCGCGGAATATCTGCCGGAATACGGAATAGAACCAATCATTTATACACCAGAGAATCCGTCCTATCCGATGATTGACAACAGTCTTTTGGAAAAACTGCCTAAGGGTTTGAAAGTCGTAAAAACCCCGATTTGGGAACCTTATCGGCTGGCTGAATTTTTCAATCCGAAATCAAAGGAATACAAAGCCGGAAGATTTGAAAAAAAAGAAAAACAGTCATTGCTGACGAGACTGTCGGTTTATATCAGAGGAAATTTTTTTATACCCGATGCCAGAAAATTTTGGGTCAAACCTTCAGTTAAATTTTTGAGTAATTATCTGAAAGAAAATCAAATTGATACAGTGGTTACTACCGGTCCGCCGCACAGTATGCATCTGATCGGTTTGGAATTGAAAAAGAAATATCCCGATTTGAAATGGATTGCGGATTTTCGTGATCCCTGGACTCAGATCAGCTATCATTCCGAATTGAAACTGACAAAAAATTCAGAGAAAAAACATAAAGAACTGGAAAAATCAGTAATTAAAACTGCTGATTGTGTTTTGGCTACAAGTTTTTCAGATGCCGAGAATTACACCAAAATCGGCGCTGTCAAAACAGAAGTTGTTACAAACGGTTATGAGGAAGATGATTTTAAAATTGAAAAGAAAATTCAAAATCAGAAATTCAGAATCAGTTATTCGGGCAATCTTGAATCGGCCCGAAATCCGGTTGAATTGTGGAAAGCATTAAAAGAGCTGACAGATCAAAATGATGAATTCAGAAACCAACTCGAAATCAATTTTTACGGCATACTGAGTGCAGAAGTTGAGGAAACGATTGCCGAAAACGGATTGTTAAAATATCTAAAAAAACACGGCTATGTCAATCATCAGACGGCTGTTGAAGGTATTGTCAATTCAGAATTGCTGTTGCTTACAAATTTTCCGGATTCCAAATCAAAGGGGATCATTCCCGGAAAACTGTTTGAATATTTGGCTGCACGAAATCCGATCATTGCAATCGGTCCGGAAGACGGTGATGTTTTGAGGATTTTGAATCAGACAAAGACCGGAGAATATTTTGAACATTCTGATAAAGAAGGAACGAAGACTTATATTCAGGAAGTTTACGGTGAATTCAAATCAGGTCAGTCGAAACAGGAATCAGGATTGATTGAACAATTTTCAAGAAAAGAAATCACAAAAAAACTTGCAGCAGTATTGGTTCGGATTTGAGCTTAAGTTTAGTGCAAAAAAAAAATGGATGCACACACATCCATTTTCTTTTTGACTGCAGTCAATCATTTTTGAAATCACGATCCGGATTGTTTTTCGGATCTGATTGATTTTTTTCTTGTCAAGTGAGTTAAGTATTTCTCTAAAGAAAGTTAATAATTGGAAATAATTCGAGGATTAACCTTCTCACATCAGTATCAAATCAGTCAAATCCAAACTGTGATCTCACTTTATAACAGAGAGGGCCCTGATTCAGTAAAACGACAGTTGTCACATTTTTTAGTCCGGTTGGTCAATTGGTTGGGTGAATAATAATTTATGCAGTCCGGTGATTACCTGATTAGGAATAAAAGGCAATCAAAATGCTAGGTTGGTTTAAAATGAGCGTCTCTTCTCTTTGAAATTCTGAGGGTAAAAATAAAGAATTATTTTATTAACTGTGATATGCATTTGTATAGTTGGATGCTTTAATTGTATAATTTGCAGATTCATTTCTTTTCAAAACTGATCAAAATTCTTGTTCCGCTTGGATTGTTCTCTGCATCGGTCAGATCAAAAACTTTGTAATGATAGTTAAACTCGTTCTGTTTGTTGAACAGATCCAGTCTTTCCTGTACCAGTTTCAGACCGTACGAATTCTTTTTCAAAGCTCTGTTTTTCTGTGATTCCTGAGATTTTGCCCTGCCGATTCCGTTGTCTTCAATGATCATAAAACAGTTTTTTCCTTCTTTGGAAACCTGAATGATCACTTCTTTGACACCATCGGTTTTAAGCATCAGTCCGTGCCAGATTGCGTTTTCAACAAACGGTTGGAGCAGCATCGGCGGAATTTTGATCGATTTGAGATCCACTTCCGGATCGATTGAAAAAACAATATCGATTTCAGAATTGAACCGTATGTTTTCAATCGAAAGATACAGCTTCAGTATATCAATTTCTTCCTCAAGCGTGTATGACTCAACCCGATAGCTGTCGAGCATTTTCCGAATCAGTTTTGAAAATTTATTGAGATAAAATACCGCTTTCTTTTTGTCATTGTCAATCAGAAATACCTTGACCGAAGTAAGCGCATTGAATATAAAATGCGGATTCATCTGATTTTTAAGCAGGTCCAACTGAAGTCTTCTGATTTCGTTGTTGTAATCTGATTCTACTTTTTCAAGCTTTTCTTTTTCTGCCTGACGGGTCATTTCAATGATTTCCTTTTCTTTTATCTGAAGTTCTTTTTCAAGAATTTCATACTGATTTCTTCTCATCCTTACGTTTTCCCTGAAATGAAAAATCATCTTGTTGTACCATCCTCTGACCTTGGTTGACAGACCCATCGAAAAGGCGATATTTTCAATGATCAGACCGACAAAGAAAAATGCGAGCGGCGCCTGCATATTGCCCGGATTGATCGTGTAATACATTGCTATCAGCGCAAAAACGATATAAATCGAAGTTCCGATGAGGATGTAATATTTTAATTCGCCTTTTACCTGCATAATTTTAACCATCGTAACGACGGATACAATGAGAATTACCGGCATATAACCGAAGGTGAAGAAATTGAAATAAAGATCGGGGTTGAATACGATAATGCTGTATAGAAAAAATAAAAATGAGATAACCAAAATGATTGTGATTATCTTTTTCAGCTTATTCACAAAACCGGGAATCCGTTCGTGAAGTTCAAGAAAATAGATGACAAAATAAAAATAAAAATGATAAAACAAAACCTGAATAAAATAACTCAAAGGCTGATAACGGGATTCATAAAATGCAGCCTGAAGTTCTGATTCATACAGCATATCCGGAGTTTTAAAAATAAGATAACCCAACACAAGAGTTGAGTAAACACCGTAATAAAGAAAACTCTTCTCACCCGATTGTATGTAGACCAGCCAGCCAAGCAATGCCAAAATTGACAGCGCTCCGATCAGAAAATGCCAAATAAAGATGTAGGATGCAATATCACCCATGCTGGAAAATGTCTAAAAATGTATTTTTTTTGTTTCTGGAAACAGGAATTTTCTTGTCATTTTCAAGAATGACATAACTGTCTGTCTTTAAAAACTCCTTAACCATTGTGATGTTGATAATAAACGAGTTGTGAACCCGAAAAAACAGATCCTGGGGAAGTATTTCCTGAATTTCTTTGATCTTTTTGGTTATATAGATTGAGTCTCCGCATTCAAGAAATATTTTTGTGTAATTCCCGTCGCCTTCACAGTAAACAATCTTTTTCGGATTCACATAAAGTATTTTGCCGTTGGTCGAAATTGGAATTTTTGAATTCAGTTTATTCAATATCGCCGGCTGCAACTGTTTTTCCTGAATGATTTTATTTTTGATTTTGTCAAGCGTAACAGTCAGATCCTCAGTATCTATTGGTTTCAGCAGATAATCAAATGCTTCTTCTTTGATCGCCTGAATCGCATATTGGGCATAAGCTGTGACAATTACAGCCAGAAAATCACGGCAGCCGAATGATCTGAGAAACTGCAGACCGTCCATTTGCGGCATTTCAATGTCAACAAAAACACAGTCAACCACATTTTTTCTGATGTATGAAATCGCCTCTTCCGGATTTGTGAAAGTAGCAATGATTTCAAAATCCTTACTGAAGTTCTGAATTTCCCATTCCAGACTTTTCAATGCATTCACTTCATCATCGACAATTACAAGTTTGATCATGCTCGTTTGCAAATGTTTTTTTAACAGTCCTAAAGTTAGATATAAATAACAAGAACTGACCAACTTTTTTCGGCAAACACCTTTCCGATTGTATAATTGGAAAGTATTTCTGTATGAATTCATTGGAATAACAGATTATTTCATCGGTTTTCAGAATAAAATTCAATTTTTCTCACTAAATTTATAACCCTCTAAAAATGATCAGATGATGTTTCGAGTTACTTTTTTCGCCTTTATAATGCTTTTGACTTCGTGTACAAAAGCTCAGGATATTTCAATCGAACTCTTTGCTCAGGGCTTCAATTCGCCTGTAGAACTTTCGCACGCAGGCGATCAGCGTGTATTTGTTGTTGAGCAGAACGGAAAGATTAAAATTCTTAATTCAGACGGTTCAGTGAATTCTTTGCCGTTCCTCGACCTGTCCGATTTGGTTTCGACCGGCGGTGAAAGAGGCTTGCTCGGATTGGCCTTTGCACCGGATTACCCTGAGACCGGCAGATTTTATGTCAATTATACTGATGTGGACGGAAATTCGGTAATTGCCAGATATCATGTCAGCAGTGATCCGGATATAGCTGATACTGCCGCTGAAATTCTGCTGACTTATGAACAGCCGTTTACCAATCACAATGGCGGAAGTCTTCATTTTGGAGACGACGGTTATCTGTGGATTTCGACCGGTGACGGCGGAAGCGGTGGAGACCCGTTTGGAAACGGTCAGAACACCGAGGTGCTGCTCGGAAAATTGTTGAGAATAGATGTCAGCGGAGAGTCTTATGCCATACCGTCTGACAATCCGTTTGTGGAAGGTTCTGCACCCGAGATTTGGGCTTATGGTCTCAGAAATCCGTGGAAATTTTCATTTGACCGTGAAACCGGTGAACTGCTGATTGCAGATGTGGGTCAAAACCAATATGAAGAAGTCAATCGGGAGCCGGCCAATGCAGCGGGTCTTAATTACGGCTGGAGATGTTATGAGGGAAACAATCCATACAACACTACCGGTTGCGGCTCGCCCGATGATATGATTTTTCCGATAGCAGTTTATTCACACACCAACGGCCGCTGTTCGATTACCGGTGGTTATGTTTACAGAGGCAATAAATTTTACAATCTGGTTGGCAAATACATTTTTGGTGATTACTGTTCGGGTGAAATCGGCTGGATCGATCAGGACAACAATCTTGAATTTGTTTTGAACACCGGAATCAATCTCACTTCGTTTGGACAGGATGCAGAAGGAGAGCTGTATGTTCTCGGTAGCGGCAAAGTTTATAAGATAAAAGGATTGGAGATGGGAATCGGTCAGGTTGAAAAGGATAAAATTTCGGTATATCCCAATCCTGTCCGTGATTTTTTAACCCTGGAAACCGATATTCCGATCAATCGGGTTTCGGTTTATTCGGTTGACGGGAAATTATTGAAAAACTTCAATCAGCCGAAATCAAACAGAATTGATTTTTCAAATTTTCCATCGGGTATATATATTATAAAGGTGATATCCGGTAATTTGATTAAAAGTATCAAAGTGACCAGGGAATAAAACCGGATTGAAACGGCTGACATTGGTCAGTTCCGATTTTTTAAATCACTGAATTCAAGACGAATGAAATTTTGGATTTTTCAATTGTTGAAAACCAACAAAAAAATAGTTCGATTTTATTTTTGAAGTTCAAATTTGAGTGTATCTTTGCACTCC